>OGCQ01000693.1_pt1 | contig 50783 bp, 51 predicted proteins | sample 1570161 | NCBI WGS metagenome assembly OGCQ01 (sample SAMEA4384402, study PRJEB24528) | human gut metagenome | reverse complement strand
GTCCTGCTTTACCAAGATTAACCAAACCGTGTTGTTCATTTCCGACAACACCAACTGTGGCACGGCAAGTGCCAAGAATCATACGAACTTCACCAGATTGAAGACGAACAAGGACGTATTTCCCTTCTTGTCCCAACACTTGAGCAGAAGCTCCGGCAGCACGTACTAATTCACCGCCATGACCTGGTTTCAATTCAATATTATGAATCAATGTACCGACTGGGATATTAGCGAGTGGAAGAGCGTTTCCGACTTTGATATCTGCTTCTGGTCCAGAAACGATGCGTTGGCCAACTTCAAGGCCCTTAGGAGCGATGATATAAGCTTTTACACCATCAGTGTAATGCACAAGAGCGATATTCGCTGAACGATTTGGATCGTATTCAATTGTTTTAACGACTGCTTCAACACCATCTTTATTGCGTTTGAAGTCAATTAAACGATAGTGGCGTTTGTGTCCGCCGCCTTGGTGACGAACAGTGATACGACCGTTGTTGTTACGACCGGCTTTGTTGTTCAAAGAAACAAGCAAAGTTTTTTCTGGAGTGCTCGTTGTGATTTCGGCAAAATCCAAAGAAGTCATATTACGGCGACCATTTGTAGTTGGTTTATAAACTCTGATTCCCACGATATTTCCTCCTTAGATTATTCTGTTTCAGCACCAAACAACTCGATTGCTTTTGAATCAGCTGTAAGAGTGATGATAGCTTTTTTAGTTTTATTTGTAAAACCAGTATAACGCCCTACACGTTTTGCTTTTGGTTTTACATTGATTGTGTTCACGTTTGCAACCTTTACTCCATCAAAAGCAGCTTCAACTGCTTGTTTGATAAGAAGCTTATGAGCACGAGTGTCCACCTCAAATACGTATTTACCTTCTTCAAGAAGAGCCATTGAACTTTCTGTAATGATAGGTTTTTTGATTACGTCATACAAATTCATTATGCAAGAACCTCCTCGATTGTAGAGATAGCTTCCTTAGTAACAAGAAGTTTGTCGCTATTTACGATGTCAAGAACACTTGCAGTTGTTGCAGTTGCAACTTTCACATTTGGAAGGTTACGAGCTGAAAGTGCAGCAAATTCATTTCCTTCTTCAAGAATTACAAGTACTTTTGAATCAATGCTAAGCGCAGCAAGTACTTTCGCAAACTCAGCAGTTTTTGGAGCTGTAAATGAAAGGCTGTCTACAGCTACGAATTTGTTTTCAGCAACTTTTTCAGAATAAACTGATTTAAGTGCCAATCTACGAACTTTTTGTGGAAGTTTGTAGGCATATGAACGAGGAGTTGGACCAAATACGGTACCACCACCACGCCATTGTGGAGAGCGAATAGAACCTTGACGCGCACGTCCAGTTCCTTTTTGACGCCATGGTTTGCGTCCGCCACCTGATACTGCAGAGCGGTTTTTAACAGCGTGAGTTCCTTGACGAAGACTTGCACGTTGACTGATGACAACATCAAATACAACTGATTCATTTGGTTCGATACCAAACACTGCATCGTTAAGAACTACTTCACCAGCTTCTTTACCAGTTTGGTCAAATAATTTTACGTTTGCCATTGTGACTGATTTCCCCTTTCTTTATTATTTACCAGCTTTAACTGCTGACTTGATAGTGATAAGAGATTTCTTAGCACCTGGTACGTTACCTTTGATAAGGATAACGTTTTTCTCTGGAACAACTTGTGCAATTTCAAGGTTTTGAATTGTTACACGATTTCCACCCATACGACCTGCCAAGTGTTTATTTTTGAAAACACGGTTAGGCGCAACTGGTCCCATTGAACCAGGACGACGGTGATAACGAGAACCATGAGCCATTGGCCCACGAGATTGACCGTGGCGTTTGATAACACCTTGGAAACCTTTACCTTTTGAAGTTCCTGTTACATCAACAACATCGCCGGCTGCGAAAGTGTCAACTGTAATTTCTGCACCAACTTCTAAGCCTTCAATGTTTTTGAATTCACGAATGAAGCGCTTAGGAGCCGTGTTAGCTTTTGCTACATGTCCTTTAGCAGGTTTGTTGCTCAATACATCACGAAGATCGTCAAAACCAACTTGAACTGCGTTGTAACCATCTGTTTCAACTGTTTTCACTTGAAGAACAACGTTTGGAGCTGCTTCAACAACAGTCACAGGGATCAATTCGCCAGCTTCAGTGAAGATTTGAGTCATTCCCACTTTTTTCCCTAAGATTCCTTTTGTCATGAGAAAATGTTTCCTTTTCTATAGTTTTTTCAAAAAGTTTTTAACGAGCGTTTTTTATGCTCAAGATTAAGATACCAAGGGCGTCAAGAGCGAAGCAAAAATAGGAAACTGACGCCGTGTTCGATGAACACTAGGAAGTTTATCTTTTTTGCACAGCTCTCAGCCTGTGTTCAATTCACTTGAACGATTTCTTAATATTTGATTAAAGTTTAATCTCTACGTTCACACCACTTGGAAGATCCAATTTCATCAAAGCGTCAACTGTTTTTTGAGTTGGGTTAATGATGTCGATCAAACGTTTATGCGTACGCATTTCAAATTGTTCGCGAGAATCTTTATATTTATGAGTCGCACGAATGATTGTGTAGAGGCTGCGTTCAGTTGGAAGCGGGATTGGACCTGCAACTTCAGCACCTGTACGAGTAGCAGTTTCTACGATTTTTGCAGCCGCTGTGTCAAGTGTACGATGTTCGTAAGCTTTCAAACGGATGCGGATTTTTTTGTTTGCCATCTTTTTCTCCTTTTTCGTCTATTTAAGATAATAGGCTAGCTCCACAAGAAAACCGACAGGCGATCACGTGGCAATGCAACCGAGCGTGTCGCAACCTCTTGCATCAAAGCTATAGACTGTTTTTCACAGCACCATAATATCTTAACACAAAGAACCAAGCATTGCAAGGGATTTGAGCAAGTTTTTTAGTTTTTTTATTTGAAAGCGCTCCCCTTTCTTATTGAGCTTTTACTATCTTCTGAAAAAGCAAGAGATTAAATATAGAAATCTTTATTAATCGTAAATACCAACACAAAAAAATCAAGTCTCATTTAAAATGAGGCTTGACATTTACAAATCATTTTTTCTTTAATATGAATAAGTAGAATTGCTTGGATAAGAAGACAAACTGCCCCTTCCACGCTTAAAGTCAGTTTGTTTCCTACATGCTTAGTTGAAGGGCTTGCACAGATTTTTTAACTACTAGGATAAATCGAATGATCAATACAAACTTGCACTTCCCCATGCACTAAGAATTTACTTGTGCTTTACAGGCCCATCTGCTGCTTTTGTGACAGCCTTTTGAATTTCCTGCGCATAGAGTCGACCACCTGCAGCAATTGTGTCGGCATCTTCTCCAAAGTGGATATGATCACTACCTACCCAGATTTCTGGGTGCTGCTTGGCAGTAGTGTTCCAATCGGCAATAGTGACGTAAGCATATTTCTTGGCTAACTCTCTGGCATATTGCGCATGTTTTTCGGCGACAGGATTGTCATATTTGTCTGAATTACCATCGTAAGGAGTTACCAGAATAAGCCGATGTCCCTTCGGTAGGGTCTTGACCAACTCATTCAGTTCTTCTTCGTAGTTAAAGACAATATTAACACCGGTTGCTACCACGACGGTCTTGAGCAGACCGCCAGCTGCGGCATTATTGCTCATGATTTCGCGAGCCTGAGCTGTATTGCGACTGCCTTGGGCATCGACTTGTGCATCCGGCAGGACTGCCTTCAGCGGAGTACTAGCCCGTAAGGTAACGGAGTCACCAATAATCGTCACACCATCTGCAATATTGTAACTACTAGCTTCTCCTTTTTCTGCAAGACTTTTAGTCCGATTTAGCTTGGTGTCAGCCTGATGAAGACCATTGACTAGCATATCTGTCTCAAACGCCCCAATCTTCGGAGCAAGTCCGATAGCCAGCAGGCTGATAAGAAGCAAACCTACGGAACTCATTGCCAAGACCTTTTTCAACTGCGTAAAATGCAAGTCCCAACCGAGAAAAGCAGGGGACTTCCCAGCAATGATTGGCTCAATAACATAAAAGGACAGTCCAGCAAAAGCAAGAGAAAGAAGACTTGTTAACATCACCGCAGGCAGATTGCCCATCAGCTGTGAAAAAATCGTGTAGAAAGGCCAATGGAAAAGATAGACTCCATAACTCGTATCAGCAATCACTGTCAAAACTAGCGGTTCTTTTAGGTCAGGAGTCTTCTCATGCAAGACCCGTGTAGCCAATATCATAGCCGCCGCTGACAAACTAGCCAAAAGAAAACCAAGCAAATAGGTAAAAAGCGAATCAAACTTGATCCAAAGCATCATCACGCCTAAGAGACCCGCTCCCGCCGCAAAGACCAGACAAGCCTCTCGCAAAGACCAGGAGCGAATTATTTTCTTTAACAGGCCTGTCATCTGTTTGATACCGGTCAAGGTCGCTAGGATACTGCCGACAAAGAAAGGATAAATGTGAGTCCAGGTCGAGAAATAAAGCCCCGAAAAACTGAGTCCTAAAAGGCTGCCAATAAACATACTGAGAAAGCTGATAAGCAAACCAAACGAAGACAGCAAAAAGATACTGCCCCTCAGCTGGCCGGCTGTTTTGCAATATTTGGCTAGGAACCAGACAGCCAGTCCCCAAAGTAGATAATAATGAACCTCTACAGCCAGACTCCAGTTATGGACAAATAAATGTGGAATAAACTGAGCCTCGTAGCTTCCACCCGTCATCATTTCGTAAAAGTTAGTCACAAAGCCCATGACTGCTGCAATCTGCGTTCCAATACCGGCTACAAAATCCCGCCGAATCAAAAAGGTAAAGGGCATGACCACCAATACCATGACGATGACAGGGGGAACAATCCGATAAAAACGCCGTCGAAAGAAGGCTAGAAGCTCTATTTTTTTACTCTGAGAAAATTCATCAATCAAGAGCGCTGTAATCAGAAAACCTGAAAAGGTAAAAAAGACATCAACACCGAGAAATCCCCCAGGAAATAATTTTTGAAAAAAGTGATACAAGAGAACCAGCAATAAGCCTGTCACTCGAACCATTGAAAACCATTTGATACGCATATTTCTCCTAAATCCTTTTCACTACTGCTACAGACCGACCAACTCCCGCAAGCCTACATCACTGCTGAGTCAAGCAAGCCAAAAATTCTGTTAATTGCTGCATTTAGCAACGTTGCTATAAAATCTATTTTATTCTATTTTACCAAAAAATAAGCCAAAAAAACAAAAGACCTGGAATTTTATTTTCCAAGTCCATTGCTTATTTTATCTATTCCAAAGCCCTCTTCAGTCTGGCTGATGAGAAAATCAGCCTCTTCCTGATACATTTTATAGTAGTGTTCATATTGCTGGCGGCGGCTGGTGTGCGCTTGCCGAATCCAGTGCACATCGCGACCTCGAACGGCTGTATCTCGAGCCAAGCGGCGCTCCAGCTCTGTCCCCTCATCCGTGTGAAAGCAAATAGATAAATCAAACAGATTCTTTGGTAAAAAAGCTGCTGACATGCCTTCTACTATTAAAATCGGCTTTTGAGCTGACAAGCGGAGGCTGGATGCCCAAGCTGTACCTATCGTCAAGATATCCAGACCAGACTGCAAAGCACGAATATCTCGTTCTAGACTACTGAGCTCATGAACAGCCGGGAGACAGGCTGTTACTTTTTGATGAGGAAAATCCTTAGAACTGAGCAAATCTCGATACTCTCCAATAATTACGTAAGGATCTGTTGCCAGCAGATTGGCTCGTTCCTCACCCAGAATTAGTTGGAGTTTTCGAGCGAAAGTTGACTTGCCTGAAGCACCATGACCGTAAATACGCAGGGTATGTTTTTGGTCGTCTGACAGATATGCTGTCAATCTTTCCAGCAATTTTTCTTCATCAGACATAGTTTATCCTTTCAAATAAAATTTCTTAAAAATTCCTCTTGGATCGATTGTAGCCATAACGCTCGACAAAGTCTTCACGAAATTCTAGTAAATTATCATCTAAAATAGCTTGACGAACCTTTTTCATCAGATTAACCAAGAAATAAAGATTATGATAGCTAGTTAGACGCAAACCAAATGTTTCATCAGCTTTTAGTAAATGACGAATATAGGCTCGTGTGTAATTTTTACACGTATAACAATCGCAATCATGGTCTAGTGGTGTAAAATCTTCTGCAAACCGAGCATTCTTAATCACCAAACGTCCTTCGCTGGTCATACAGGTACCGTTTCTGGCAATCCGAGTTGGCAGGACGCAATCAAACATATCAACGCCCCGAATCACACCGTCTATCAAACTATCCGGCGCTCCAACTCCCATGAGATAGCGAGGTTTGTTTTCAGGCAACATCGGGGTTGTAAAGTCTAGCACTGCATTCATCTCTTCGTGAGACTCTCCGACAGCTAGCCCACCGATAGAATAACCTGGAAAATCCATGCTGACCAAATCATGCGCCGATTGACGACGCAGATCTTCAAAACCAGCTCCCTGCACAATCCCAAAGAGTCCTTGATCGTGAGGGCGACTGTGAGCTTTAAGCCCACGCTCTGCCCAGCGACTGGTCCGCTCGATAGACTTTTTCACATAATCGTACGGTTGATAGAATTGCGGGCATTCATCAAAGGACATCATGATGTCACTACCTAGATTGTTTTGAATAGAAATGGCCTTTTCTGGGGAGAGGAACATTTTTGTACCGTTCAGGTGATTCTTGAAGGTCACACCTTCTTCTGTGATATTGCGGCTGTCTGCCAAGGAATAAACCTGAAAACCGCCGCTATCCGTTAGAATAGCTTGATCCCAGTTCATGAACTTGTGCAGCCCACCCGCTCGAGCAATCAGCTCATCACCTGGTCGCAACCAGAGATGGTAAGTATTGGCCAAGATGATACCAGAGCCCATTTGCTTGAGCTCCTCAGGAGACTGAGTCTTGACCGTAGCCTGAGTGCCGACCGGCATAAACATAGGTGTTGGAAAGGTGCCATGAGGTGTGATAATCTCTCCCAAGCGAGCACCTGTGTACTTTTCTTTTTTAATCAAACGATACTGAATCGGTGAATCTGACATTTTTACCTCCGATGCTGGGAAAAACAGTCCCAGATCTTCATTCTATAGTGTGTGAGTTTCACTTGCTCACAACATCCTGTATGATTTTATCAAAAAAAAGAGGAAAGATAAAGCAGTAATTTTTTCAAAAGGTTTTCTGCCAGCTATGATTAACTTGACTCCAAAATATGGTATAATATGTTTCAAATTAGGAGGCAAATATGAATTTAAGTGAATTGCGGGCAGAGGCTCGTCGTATCCAACGTCAAACCAAAGGTATCTATGCACTCTTTTTGGTACCAATTCTAACGGCGATTATTTCCGTTGTTTACAATTATTCTTCAGATACCTTTTCCAATAATATCTTACAATATGGCATTCAAAAGACGATTGTCCACGGAATCAATCGTTCTCTTTTCCCAATCGCGATTAGTTTTATCGTATCTTTCTTTTTGACGGCTGCTTTTTGGACCTTACTGGAAGTCATTCGTGGAAAACGGCAAGAGGTGCATTTTACAGATTCAGTTCGGACTTTTGATAGTAAAGTAATTGGTCCTGTTTTCATGACACTTTTGCTCAAACGTGTATTACTATTTCTGTGGAATATTTTCGTCTGGATTGGAAGCGGCATGATGATTCTGGCTAGTTTTAGTGTCATAAAACTCCTCCCCAATTCTCAAGCTTTCTCACAAAATACTGCACTTCAAACAACTGTTGGGACATTGTTACTTTATATTCTCATCGGTTTTATTTTGATGGTAATCGGTATTATTATTGCACTTCCTCAATATTACGCTTATTCGCAAGTAGAATTTATTCTTTGTGACACATTAGAAAACCAGAGCTATGAGAGCGCCTTTAAAATCATCCGTGCAAGTCGCCAAATGATGAAAGGTTATAAAGGAAAGCGATTTGTTCTTGATTTAACCTTTATCGGTTGGTACTCACTAAGCGCCATTACTTTTGGCATTGCTTCCATTTACGTTTATCCTTACGTTTATACAGCTCAATCTCTTTTCTATGAAGCTGTGCTAAAAGAACAAGATCAGACTCCAATTTTTTATTAATTTCTTGTGTGAAACAATTGGCAATCCAACAAAAGACTTGAACAAACTGTTCAGGTCTTTTGAGTTGTATCCATTTTTCGTAAAGTGATTCCGCTAAAGTGTTATATTGCAAACTTTACATGAAAAAAGCCACCAATGGGTGACTTTTATTAGGGAGATTATTATGAAAAAGTTTAGGATTTCTATCAAATAAAGTTAGGAGGTCTTCATTTGATAAACATAGTATAACCAAGTTAACTTAAATCAACCTTAATTTTTTATAACAAATTGATATTTTTAGAAATTTTTTGAAAAGCATCTTCCAGCGAAACTTGATCTGTAAATATCGCTTCCTCCCAACCCAAGAAATCACATTCTTTCTACCAACGTTTCATATCAGCTGGACTAAAGTCTGCTTTCTTGTTCCTCGTTTGGTGACGGCGAACTGTCTCTTCAAACGTTAAATCATAATAGTAAGACAGAACTTTTGGATAAAAGAGAGTATGCAATTTTTCTAGCATTTGCCCATAAATATCTGTTTCATAAAAACCTTCAACGATAACCAACAAATCTCGCTCATAGCCATAGCGGGCGATCGTTTCTGTCAAAGAGATTGATAGATTGCTCGGCTTGACCTTTTCTTTCAGCATATCACGACGAACGATATCTTGTGAGATGAGCAGTGTCTTTCGGCCATAGTATTCTTGCAATTTCTTTGCCAAACTCGTTTTTCCTGAACCAGAATTACCTCTGATAATCACCAATGTTGCCATTTATTCTCCGAAAATTAGACGGGTGTGCTCCTGCTTGATACAGCGATCCATGACAATATCATCCCGACCAGCTGCCCGCAGAATCTGCTCCGCTTCTTCATTCTCCAGACCCAACTGCGCCCAGAAAATCGTAGCATCTGCTTCCAGAAAATCACGCGCCACATCTGGCAGAAATTCACTGCGACGATAAATATCTACAATGTCAATAGAAAAAGGAATGTCCTTTAGACTGGCATAGACGGTTTCTCCTAAAATCTGACCGCCGGCTGCTCGAGGATTGACCGGAACAATCCGATAGCCTCTCTCTTGCATCTCTTTGGATACACGATGGCTAGTTGCCTCCTCACGATCTGACAAACCAACAACTGCAATCGTCTTACTATTTTCTAAATAATGCTTGACAATCCCGTCGCTGGGATTTTTGAAATGATAGGTCATAAAATTTTCTCCGTAATCTTTTATGTATTGTAAGCTATGCTGCTCCTTTTTGAATCAGAAACACAAATACTTTATAAAGTTGAATGTACTTGCTTTGAAAGTTTCTTATCTGAACTGAACACAGCTAAAAAATCAGAATGATATAGCTCTTTGGGGTACTTTTGATTCTACTTGGCTTCATACCAAGTCTCACCTGCACTTTCGTCCGCTTTCAACGGAACAGAGAGTTCAATAGCAGATTCCATAATCTCTTTAACCAGCGTTTTGATAGCGGTCAGTTCGTTTTCAGGTACTTCCAGCACAATTTCGTCATGAACTTGCAGCAACATCCTAGTTTTAAAATTCCCATCTGTCAGAGCTTGATCCAGCCGAATCATAGCAATTTTGAGAATATCAGCTGCACTGCCCTGAATGGGCGAATTGATTGCTGTTCGTTCTGCAAATCCTCGGACATTGAAATTACGAGAATTAATATCTGGAATCTCCCGACGACGGTGGAAGAGAGTTTCTACATAGCCTTTATCTCGAGCCTCTCGTACCACATTTTCCATATAATTCTTAATTCCAGGATAGCGTTCAAAATAAGTATCAATATAAGATTTAGCTTCTTTACGGCTAATCCCCAGATTGTTGGCAAGTCCAAAATCAGAAATCCCGTAAACAACACCAAAGTTGACAGCTTTAGCATTACGGCGATCATTTGGTGTCACATCCTCTGGCTTTTCAATACCAAAAACCCGCATAGCTGTCGAAGTGTGAATATCAGCTCCATGTCTGAATGCTTCAATTAAATGTTCATCACCCGAAATATGCGCCAAAACCCGCAGCTCAATTTGTGAGTAGTCGGAACTGAGCAAGACACTATCCTTCCACTCCGGCACAAAAGCTTTCCGAATTAAGCGTCCTTGTTCCAAACGAATTGGAATATTTTGCAGATTGGGATCCACGCTAGATAGTCTTCCTGTCTGGGTCAAATCTTGAAGATAACGAGTATGAATCTTTCCATCTGCTAAAATCCAATCCTGTAGCCCCATAACATAGGTTGATTGAATTTTAGCAATTTGCCGATAGTCCAAAATCTTCTCCACAATCGGTGCAATCGGTGCCAAACGTTCCAATACATCTACTGCCGTAGAGTAGCCTGTTTTGGTTTTCTTAGTGAAAGATGTTGGCAGACCCAGTTTTTCAAAGAGAATGCCTCCCAACTGTTTAGGCGAATTGATATTAAACTCTTCCCCTGCTAAGTCATAAATTTCCTGAGTTAGTCGAGCTAAAACTTCCTCATTTTCAGTCTGCATCGTTTGCAATGTTTCGCGCTCTACCTTGATACCAGCAATTTCCATCTTAGCAAGGACAAAAGCTAGCGGTTGCTCCATTTCGTACAGGAGATTAAGTTGATCGTGCTGACGTAGCAAGTCCGTCATAGGTTGTTCTGTTTCAACAAGAACTGTGACTTTTTTGGCTAGATGGCTCAATAAAATAGCTTTTTCAGGCAATGCCCGCTTAGCTCCTTTTCCATAAACCACTTCATCTTCAACGAGTCTAGTCTTGCCATAAAGATTAGCAATCGTTGCAATTTCATTGTTGTCAACAGTTGAAAGAAGATACTTAGCTAAACGACTGTCAAACGCTGGTTGCGAAAGCTCAATGCCTAAGCGACTGAGCAAGACTTTAGAGCATTTAAAGTCATAAACCTTCAAGGCTGTATTTTCCAGAAATTCTTTGAAAACCGGCTGCTGCAAAAGACTGATGTCCTGACTGGCATAAATCTGCTGTGAATTTCCCCAAGCAAAGCCAACCATCTCGTCTATGTGGTAATTGTCCCCCAACATTTCAAAGTAGAAAAAACCGTCTGCACTGAGCATTTCTGGACAAACTTCCGTCACTTCTTCAAAAGTAATGTCAGTCGTTTCCTCTGGCTCTATCTCTGCTTCTAGCGCTTGCTTAAATTGTTTAAAGCCCATTTCATCATAGAATCTACCTAGTTGTTTAATATCTGATCCTTGATAGAGAATATCTTCTAAACCGATTTCAATCGGAGCTTGAGTGTCAATAGTGACAAGCTTTCTAGACAAGAAAGCTATTTCCTTATCCTTAATGAGATTTTCCTTCATCTTAGACTGCTTCATTTGGTCAATGCTGTTATAAATGCCTTCCAGAGAACCATATTCCAAAAGAAGCTTGAGCCCTGTTTTTTCGCCGATTTTAGTCACGCCAGGTATATTATCTGAGGAATCGCCCATAAGAGCTTTGAGATCAATGAACTGGGATGGTGTAATTCCCATTTTTTCCATTAGATAGGCTGGTGTAAATTCCTCAAATTCTGCCACACCCTTTTTGGAAATTTCCACAATTGTATTGTCATCGGTCAGCTGGATTAGATCCTTGTCTCCGCTCACGATCGTCACATCGTAGGGTACAGGCGTATTTTCAGCCATTTTATCCAGAGTTCCAATAATATCATCAGCTTCATACTGATCCAAGTCGTAATAACGAATACCTAACTTATCCAGCATTTCTCGGATAAAAGGAAGCTGCTCACGAAATTCCTCCGGCGTTTTAGCTCGACCACCTTTGTAATCAGCATACATCTCTGTCCGAAAGGTGGTCTTCCCCGCATCAAATGCCACCAAGATATGAGTCGGCTGCACCCGCTCCATTAAATGATTGAGCATAAGGTGAAAGCCATAAATAGCATTGGTATGAAGTCCGGACGGACTCTTGAATCGATCAATTTGATTGTAAAGTGCGAAAAAAGCACGATAAGCTACAGAAGAGCCATCAATTAACAGTAATTTATTCTTATTTTCCATATTATTTATTATACCATGAAACCAAAGAAATTTTCTGATTAAGAATAATATCAATATCTAAAAAGCCTAAGAGAATTTTCTTAAGCCTTTATACTATTTTGATACAATAACTTCTCCAAATGCTTGATAGCATCTGCAAAGCTGTCGACAACATAGGAAGCAGCTGCCTGGACAGTGGCAGGGGCATGTGTCATACAATAGGAAATATCGGATTTTTCAAACATCGAGATGTCATTTCCAGAGTCGCCAAATGCCACAACTAGTTGATAATGCTTTTTCAAAAGTTGTAAACCACTACCTTTTGAAACATCTTTCGCAGTCACTTCTATGCGAGTGCTCCCTGATTGATAAACTTCTAAGTGGGGGAAATGTTCTTTTAATTCTTTTACATAGACAGACGTTTTCGCTGCTTCTGGACGAATGTTAAACTTGTAAATCTGACGTTGCCGAACCAGATCATAAGGATTTTCCAAGCAAAGAATGGGCATATTCCACAAACGCCGATTGTCCTCATGGTCAAAGTTGCCAATTCTCTCTTCGCCATCAAGTGCATCAAAAACGAGCTTTTCTTTTTTGAGGTAGTCTAACAAGGCCTGTACATCTACTGATGCCAACTTTTGAGAAAATAATATATTCCCATTTTCAGCAATCATGGCGCCGTTAAAGCCGATTGCATAGCTTAAATGAAGCTGATTACGTTGCGTAATGTAGTTGATTTCCTTGACAGAACGACCCGTAGCAATAGCAAAGTCACTGTAACGTGTCAACTTTTGATAAGCTTGCCAGTCTACTGAATTAACATCAACAGAATTTTTCACAAAAGTTCCGTCTAAATCTGTTACACATAAAATCTTATGTGCCATGGCTATTCCTCTAAACCTAGAATGTCTTGGATTTCCATTTTGAGAACATTGGCATAAGCGCCATAGATAGATTGCATTTGCATGCCATTTTCAGCAAAACCAAGCGCTTCATATTGGTTGACAATCGTATCCTTATCCACTAATGATTTGTCCTTGACATCAATCCGCAAACGAGTGATACAAGCATTGACATCAACAATATTTTCCGGACCACCGTGCGCTGCGATCAAACCGATAGCCTGTTGGTGCGTTTTTTCTTGCTTGCTAAGTTCTTTCCCTTCAGATTTTTCTGGAGTAGGTGCTGTATCCTGCGGAGCTGCTTGACCGACATTTTGAATCTTCAAGCCATATTTACCACGCGCTTCTTGCTTACTTGCCAACTTGACTTCATCCGTATCTTCTCGACCTGGAGTCTTAAAGTTGAATTTCAAAATCATAAATTTAAAGACATAGTAATAAAGGAAGAAATAAGGGATACCTACTAAGAAGACGAGCCACCAGTGCGTTTTAGGTCCTTGCAACACACCGTAGATTACAAGGTTAATGAAACCATGTCCAGTAGGAGTTGCTACACCAGCACCCAGCATGTGCATAACAAACAAAGCAGAACCTGCCAAAACAGCGTGCACTGCGTAAAGCATTGGTGCCACAAAAAGGAAAGTAAATTCGATTGGCTCTGTAATACCAGTCAAGAATGAAGTTCCGGCTGCTGCAAAGAGAAGCGAACCTGCTACTTTACGTTTTTCTGGAGAAGCAGTCTTGTACATAGCATAAGCAGCCCCAGAAAGACCGAACATGAAGTAAACAAATTTACCACCATTGAAACGCGTAATAGATGGGTCAATAGACTTGATCGAAGAATCCGCTAAAGAAGCAAGGTAGGCATTAACCGTACCGACGACATGGTTCCCACCAATTGTCCATGAGCCACCAAGCTCTGTCGTACGGACCGGCCAGTTGAGACCATGGTGCAAACCAAACGGCAAGAGAGCCCGCTCAATCAATCCATATAAGAAAGTACCAATCGGACCTGACTTCAAAACGAGGATAGACACTGCGCTAATGCCTGCTTGAATAGTCGGCCAAATAAAGAAGATTGCAACGGCTACAAAGGACATCGCCACCATAGTTACAATTGGTACGAAACGAGGTCCACTGAAGAAACCAATCATAGTTGGCAATTCTTGTTTCACAGCCCACTTGTGAATGAAGTAGACAGAAACCCCAACGATAATCCCTCCAAACACACTGAGGTCCATGGTTTGAATCCCTAGAACCTTTGTCTGCATGGCATTTGATAAAGCTAGCTTAGCTGCACCGCTTGATAAGTTAGCAGTATTGACTAGCCTTCCACTGATTTTCAACAAGAAATTCAAAACATTGTGCAAAACAAGAAAACCTAACAAACCAGATAAAGCTGCCGACCCTTTTTCCCGTTTTGCAAGACCAACTGAAACTCCGACTGCAAAAATAACAGGTAAGTTGCTAAAAGCTGTACCACCAAGCGCAATGAAAAATTTCATGACAAATTGAAAAACTGCATTGTTCAAAAATGGGAACATCTTGAGTGTGTTTTCATTGGTAAAAGCTGTACCAATACCTTGAATAATCCCTGCACCGGGCAGTACCGAAACAGGGAGTAAGAATGAGCGTCCAAATTGCTCAAAGGCAGAGATAAATTTATTCTTCTCTTTCATTTTTTTTGCTCCTTGTATTTTTCTGTTTTCATTTTAACAAAAATAAACGCGAAAACGTTTTTTTAGAAAGAAGTTTCTATCTTGCATAATTTTGACTATTTCGGTAAAATTTTACTAAGTAGAAAACGTTTTTCTAAAAACAAGGTTTTAGAAAAGAGGCTTTATGTTTCTAAAAAATTTAAAACAACACTATGATCGATTGTCTGTAAATGAGCAGGAAGTCATTGACTACCTCATGCGTCAGAAAGAAGTAGAGACAATCACATTAAAGACCATTGCAAACGAACTTTTTATTTCCTCTTCCACTGTCATTCGTGCTTGTAAAAAATTAGGCTATCAAACTTATAATGAATTACGCTATGATTTACGCTTATCAAAAGAACTAAAAAAAGAGCAAGCCAAGTCTGAACGAACTTCTTTTGAGCAATTAAAAGAACAGGTACAAGTCGAATTTGAACACACCGTATCCATCTTGTCTGAACAAGATTTTCAGATTTTTGCAGCTAAAATTCTTTCAGCTAGAAGGATCTTCTGCATCGGAGTAGGATCTAGTTACATGCCTATGAGCGATTTTAACCGAAAACTCAAACTTATCAATATTTGGTCCAATGATTACTTTGAGCAATACAGCATTGACCGGATTAAAGACATTGCTACGCCAAAAGATGTGATTATCGTCTTTTCACTCGGTGGCAGCAATAAAGACGTCAACCACAGTATCTTACAGGCAAAAGAACAAGGGGCAACTGTTCTTACAATCACCACTTTAGGAAACCATCTTCTCGCTAAAATCAGCGATCACATGATTTTTGTCTATGATGCACCAAAAAAACGCGAAAAATTGCGTTCGCGTTTAATGTTCAATTTAGTTGGAAATCTTCTCTTTGAAGTCATTCTAGCTGAGCAACAAACAAACTAATAAAAACAAAGAGTGAGATAAACCGGAAATGTTCATTTTTCTAGTCTATCTCACTTTCATTTTATAAATCTAATACAAGCGAAAAACTACTACCCTGTCCATACTCACTTTTCACGAAAATATCACCATCCAATTGGCGTGCCAATTCACGTGCGATATAGAGCCCTAGACCGTGCCCGCCTGTTTTCATATTGCGCGAGCTTTCCACTCGATAAAGGCGCCTGAAAATCTTGTCTAAATCTTCTGGTTTGATGCCCTGTCCTTCATCCGTAACACTGACAGTCAAACACTGACTTTCGACAACTGCATCAATACTTAACTTTGTTCCTGCCTCTGAATACTTAAAGGCATTGCTGACAAGATTGAGAATAATTCGTGATAACTTGTCATAGTTGCTAATGATCTTTGCCGATTCTGGCTGTACAGAAATTTGAATATCTCTCTCCTCTTTATCAATGGCCAGCTGAAATTCTGACATAATATCAATCAGTAGCTTATCCAGAAAAATCTCTTCTTTTTCAAGCGGCGCATTTGGCTGATTCATTGTATTCAGGGTAATGAAACTCAATTCTTCCACTAGTTTATTCAAGCGATCAGTCTGGCGACTGATAGTTTTTAGATAATGTCGCTGCTCATCTGCCGCAATCACACCGTCTAGCATTCCTTCCACGCTTGCCTGAATGGAAGTTAAAGGAGTCTTGATATCATGCGATAGTTGTGCAATCATCAAACCCTTTTCCTTCTCACTTTCTTCCAACGAAGTAAAGGTACTTTGCAAGTTTCTTGACATATTATTAAAGGCATCTGCCAGCTCTTTAAATTCAGTTGGATTTTTTATATCATTTACTGTTGCAAACTTCTTGTCAGAAATTCCTTTTATGAGCTGTTTTAATTTATCCAAAGAGAGAAAGACACGGCTCAACAGCAAAAGGCTAACCAATGCCCCTGTAATACTAGCTAAAATGCTAATACCAATAATAAAATAAATATCACTTTTTGAAATCAGCATGGTGTTGACAGACCAGATGATTGCAACAACCGTGATCGTTGTGGAAATGAGGTATCCCACAATAATAAAGTGTTTTAATTTCATTTTAAACCTCTATCTTATACCCTAAGCCCCAGACGGTCTTAATCGTGGGCGTTTTTTCAGTACTGAACTTAGCTAAATCCTGCCGCAGAGCATGAATGTGTACGTTTAGCGTATTGGTGTCATCCACAAAATCTTCTCGCCAAACTTTTTCGTATAATTCTGTCTTTGAAAATACACGCTGAGGATTACTAGCAAGAATCCATAGTAGTTCAAACGATTTAAGGGTCATTATCAATGGTTGTCCGTGAACTGTCACTTTGCGTGTTTCATAATTTATCTCTAAATCTCCTAGTTGGAGTTTTTCATCTGCTCCCGCACTACGGTGAATGCGACGTAGGATATTATTGACTCGTAAAACCAATTCTCGCGGACTAAAAGGCTTGGTAATAAAATCATCCGCACCCATACTCAGAGAATAAATCTTATCTGGCTCAGATGTTTTAGCCGTGATAAAAAGGAAAGGTTGGTCTGGAGCAAGATATTGTACTTCCCCAATCAGATCATAGCCATCCATATTAGGCATCATAATATCTGTAATTATCAAATCAATTGAATATTTCTGAAACAACTCTAAAGCTTCTTGTCCATCATGCGCCACATTGACTTCATAACCTGCCTGTGTTAAATAACGCTTATTAATCTCGGTAATCTCTACTTCATCATCTACTAACAAAATTCTCTTTGTCATATCCTTACCTCTACTGTGAAAAATAGTGTTATACCATGAAAAAGTATAACACTATTCCTATACTTGATTCAAGCATTATCGCTCACAAAGTGCGAGGCTTATTTCTTTTCTCTGCGTTTCATTCCGACAAGTGCTAGAATAGCTGCTGAGCTTAATCCAAGAAGCCCTAGAACTGTCAAACCAAGAGAAGATTTTTGACCTGTATTAGGAAGCGATTTTTTACTTGCCCTAGCTTGTCCACCTTTTGAAGATGTCGCAGAAGGTGTTCCGCCTTTATTTGAATGCTCGTTTCCATTATGTTCTGCTTTTTTGCCCTGGTCTTGTGTTTGACCATTTTGACCTGGTTGTGATTTTTCTGGCTTAGCTTCTGCTTTCTTTTCACCTTTTAGGTTAATTGTGACAGATTTGGTTGCAATGACATTGCTTAAGTCAGCTTTGCCATCTTTTGCACCATAGACTGTAACAGTTGCTTTATACGAATGTGTGCCATTGGCTTTTAACTGTTCTAACAGAGCTTTGTCTTGTTTACCTGCAGCATTACCGTCTAATGAAACTTGGTAGAAATATTGGCCTTTGCCTAAGCCCACCAGTGGCAACAAGCCTGGATGCTTTGCCTTACCGTTATCAGACCATGGTGCTCCATTTGAGGATTTGAGTAAAAGACGTGTTAACATCCCATCTCCACCAAAGAGTTCATACGGAATCACTTGGTTGACACCGGCTGTAAATGGTCCAGGAAAGACTGCATTTTTCAAGTAGCTTGCTGGAACATCAATCTTATCTTTGATATTTTCTGAAACAGATTTCTTAATTTGGTCCGCTGTTGTTGTGCCATTTAAGTTCAATTTTACTTGACGAGTCGCAATTACATTGTTCAAATCAGCCTTGCCATCTTTTGCACCGTAAACTTTAACAGTTGCAGTATAAGTATGAGTTCCGTTGGCTTTTAGTTGATCTAAAAGTGCTTTGCCTTGTTTGCCTGCAGCATTACCGTCCAATGAAACTTGGTAGAAATATTGGTCTTTGCCTAAGCCTGCTAGTGGCAATAGACCTGGATGATTCGCTGAGCCATTATCTGACCATGGTGCTCCGTTTGATGATTTGAGCAGAAGACGAGTCAACATGCCATCTCCACCAAAGAGTTCATACGGAATCACTTCATTCACACCAGCTGTAAATGGTCCAGGATGGTTCGCATTCTGTAAGAAGGACGCTGGAACATCTGTACTTTCTTTAATGTTTTCTAAGACGGATTTCTTAATTTGGTCCGCTGTTGTTGTGCCATTTAAGTTCAATTTTACTTGACGAGTCGCAATTACATTGTTCAAATCAGCCTTGCCATCTTTGGTTGCACCGTAAACCTTAACAGTCGCAGTGTAAGTATGAGTGCCGTTGGCCTTCAGTTGGTCTAAAAGTGCCCTACCTTGTTTGCCTGCTGCATTACCGTCCAATGAAACTTGGTAGAAATATTTGCCCTTTGGAATGCCTGCAAACGGAAGCAAGCCTGCATGATTTGCTGTGCCATTATCTGACCATGGCGCTCCATTTGATGATTTGAGTAGAAGACGCGTTAGCATCCCATCTCCACCAAAAAGTTCATACGGAATCACTTCATTCACACCAGCTGTAAATGGACCAGGATGGTTCGCATTTTGTAAGAAGGACGCTGGGACATCCGTACTTTCTTTAATATTTTCTGAAATAGATTTCTTCGCTTGCTCTAATGAAGGATCCGCTTTAGATTTCAAACTATTAAGGTTAATCGTCACTTGACGAGTCGCAATCACATTGCTCAAGTCAACTTTACCATCTTTTGAACCATAAACTGTTACGGTAGCGGTGTAACTTTGTGTACCGTTCGCTTTCAATTGATCCAACAATTCTTTATTTTGCTTGCCTGCTGCATTTCCTCCAAGTGATACCTGATAAAAATACTTACCCTTCGGAATGTTAGCAAAAGGAGGCAAGCCTGCATGATTTGCTGTGCCATTATCTGACCATGGCGCTCCATTTGATGATTTGAGTAGAAGACGTGTTAGCATCCCATCTCCACCAAAAAGTTCATACGGAATTACTTGGTTCACACCTGCTGTAAAAGGTCCTGGATAAGTAGCATTATCAAGGTAAGAGGCAGGAACATTGATATTACTTTTAATATTATCTAAAACTGATTTTTTCGCTTGATCCAATGAAGAATCTTTCTCTTCTTTTAAAGTAGCTTCTTTTACTACTTTTTCAGTTGCTTTTTGAATTTCCTTAGCAGCCTCTGCAATCGTTTTGCCAACTTTGTTTTCTTTTGTAACTTCTTGCTTTTCTTGAACTTTCTTATCTGGTGCTTGGTTTGTTTTTCCAGCTAATTCTTGTGAAGGCTTCGTTGTATCTGGCGTTGCTTTTTCAGTTTGCTTTGTATTAGCATCTACTATCGGCTTTTGCAAGTCTGTCGAACTATTTGAAGGGGTTGTTGTCACCACCTTGTTTTGCGAACCAACTTGTGCATTTACAGGATTACTAATGAGAATAAAGAATCCGCTTGTCACAACAACCGAAGCTACACCCACACTCAGGCGGCGAATAGACCATTTGGTATATCTTTCATGATTTGGACGATGATTTTTGGCAACCATATTATTACTCCTTTAATTTATTTTTAATGGTTGACTAAAGTATACCAAGCCCCTATTAACCATCCGTAAGGAAAAGTTAAAATTTTTCTTAAATAGGAGTTATTATTTCATTATGTTAAAAAAATGATGAACTATCAACAACATTTCTTTTTTGATACAATATTATTTATGAAAAACACATATTACTTAATCCGCCATGCACATTCTATTTATAGCCCCGACGAATGGAATCGTCCTTTATCACAAAAAGGACAAGCTTCTCTTTCGCAATTAAACATGTTAGAAAGCAAACCTATTTCTGCTATTTATTCCAGCCCCTACAAGCGGGCAATTGAAACCGTTGAGCCTTTGGCTCAAACATTGGGACTTTCTATTCAGCTGGACAAACGCCTGATTGAACGAAAATTAAGCAGTCAAAGTATTTCCGACCAAGCATTTGAAGCTACTCTGAAACAACTTTGGAAAAATCCTGCTATTTCTCTACCGGGCAGTGAATCCAATCTCACAGCTCAAAAACGAGCCCTATCTTTTCTACAAGACTTAGAAAAACTGCATCAAAACGAACACATTATCATTAGCTCACACGGAAATCTGGTTTGTATCCTACTCAACTATTTTGATGATACCATCAATTATAACTTTTGGAAACAACTGCCTATGCCGGTTGTTATCCGTTTTAAATATTACAGAGAGATGGGAGAAATTTCATTTCTCTCATCTAAATAAAAAATAAGAGATTAATTCAGGTAGTTAGATATTAGTGTTTTAATTAAACGTGGCTTTAATAATAATAAACCAACTACGTATGTTACTCCCCCCCTACAATACGAGATATCAATGCAAGATAAATTGATAAAGAAAATTTACTAATTAATACAATAGCGACATACATCATAAAACTTGCTATAAAATATTTTTGTATGTCCTTACACAATTCTAATAAGTTAATTTGTTGCCTCAATAACCAAATTTCAACAATCATGATAGAAGCTTCCCCAATAACAGATGAGATAGCTCCACCTACCGCTCCGTAAATTGGAATCAGTAAGATTGAAGCTACTGCTGTAGAAACTATTCCTCCAAGGACAGCAATACTTAAATATCTAGACTGGCCTGTTGCAATTAAATATTGACTCCCCAAGACAGATGAGTATCCCATGAAGATTAGCTCCAATACTAAAATAGATAGAACTGTATCTATTCCAGCAAATTCTGTCCCAAAAAAGATTGTAGAAAATATTGTACTAATAGAAATAATACCTACTACCATTGGAATAGCAATAATATTTACTGCATCAAAAGTCAAATAAGTCAGTTTCAAAACTCGCTCTTTGTCATTGTTTTTATAAGCATTTGCTACTTTAGGAAAAATAACAACTCCAACTGACGCCACTAAGGCTAAAAGAACTCTTACAACTTTATCTGCATTTTCAAAATACCCCGTTTGTGACATTGTGGACAAGTTACCCAACATGATCTTGTTAATAGATACAAAAATCGTCGAAGCTATTTGTGGAATAAATAAACTTATGATTGGATTAAAATGTTCCTTTAATTTTAATCCTTTTATAGGGATACGAACAACATAATGGTGTAAGTAAGTCCATAAAGTCAAATTTCCTATCAAAGTAGCTCCTACTGTAATCCATACATACTTATCAAAATCTTCTGCTGATCGAACAAAAGTAAAAATAAGTATAACAGAAGTTAGTTTAACAAGAAAATTTCTAACTACTGTTCGCTTAAAATCTTCCATCCCATCAAACAGCCATGAGATATCTAAAGCTGTCGCAATGATTTGAACAGATTGGATCATAAAAATCAACCGATAATTGGGATAAAAGAATACAAAAATAAGAAATAAAAAATAGACAATAGCAGATACAATTAACTTTAGCGATATAATTTCCCAGAATTTTTTGCTACGATGTTCAATAGAATCTCTGTAATAGGCTACTGTCCTATTTCCATACATCAAAATTCCTAAATTTGCCAATAAAACAAAATAGCTCAGAATGGTATTTGTATAGGAATTTATCCCAATAAGTTCCGCTCCCAAAACCCTAGATACATAGGGAATGGTTACAAAAGGGACAATGATTAAAAATAGTTGGTATAGGGAGCTATATAAATAATTTTTAATTGTCTTCATATTCAATCCTTTCTCATTGTATCTCATTCTAAACTTCCAGTACCATCACTCTCTGCCATCAAGTTAAATAACAAAGGAGTGAATAAGAAGACATTAAAATCTTGCGCTTCAATGATAAGGTAAATAAAAGCTGTTGTCATCAATAACGCCCGATACAGGTTATACTTCTTTGAAAAAACATTATATAAAATATATAAAATCAATACTGCAGTTAATATTGTGCCCTGTGTTAAAGCAAACTTTAAATAAGTGTTGTCATTAAACAATTGATCAGAGCTCCACCAGCCAGCTGGAATAATATTTGGAGTTTGCTTAGGTAGTAAAGTAAAACCATATCTATTGATGTATAAATTGCCTAAGTATAGTCTATTTGTCAAAAATTTATCTATAAAAACATAAATTTGATTACTAGTAGTATAAAATACAGAATCAAATAACCCTACCAAGATAATTAACATTGTCAGTAGTACAAAACAGACTCTAGACACTATTTTTTTAGATAACCAATCTCTAAAGATAAAAATGATGAGAATAGTAAGCATAATCATCAGAGATGTTCTAGAATAAGTAATACGATATAGTATTACTACTGCAACCACAGTTATTAGAGCATAAAATATAGTTCTTTTAGTCTTACTTAATATGTACAAGTCATATAAAATGGATAATCCAGTAACACCTAGAGTATTGGGATGAAAGAAGCCTAGAGAATGGGCCTCTTCGCCTATCTTATATGTCACTGTATCTGGTATCATTCCCATCAAGCAAGCAAGGATGACCATGGAAATTAATGCAATTTTTATGATTAATAGATTTCTGACAAAATGTATGTCATTTGAACTAATAAGAGGTGTAAAAAATAAGAAAAAAATTAGACTCCAATTAATAGTTAATTGAATTCGAAAAACTAAGAAGAAAGCAAAGTAAATCACTAAAAATATAGTTGAAAATAACATATCCTTAGTAAATAATCTTGATTTTGCATAGTAAACATATACAACAAACATTAACACAAGAAAGACTATATTGAGATTTCTATTATGAATTAAAAATGTAATATTTGTATTAGCAAGCAACGCCAAAGATGTAGCTAGATAAAAAACATATTGTACTAAGTTATTTAACTTAACCATACCATTCCTCCTTCAACTCAAAGTTGAGAAGCCCTTTCTAGTATTAATTCGAGATAATCAATTGCTTTTTCCCAGGATCTTTGACGAATATTTTTACCACCTTCTTTAGCTATTCTAAACCTAAGAGCAGAGTCATTTATTAGTTTGATAATATTATCCGCAAGAGCTTGACTATCCTTAACCGGTGACAGAAGAGCATTTTCTCCATTCACAGCATATTCAAATACTCCACTGTAACTTGTAGAAGCTAATGCACATCCACAAGCCATGCTCTCAGCTCCTGTTAACCCAAATCCTTCGTCAATTGTTGCACATACAAAAATGGCGGTGTCATTATATAATTCCTGTAGTTGATCTTGCGTTGCCTTTTGAGTATAGTGATAATAATCTGGCAAAAATGACGGTCTATCAGGAACACCGAAAACATTAACACCGATATTTGGGTACTTATCTTTAACAATATCAATGGCTTTAATAGCATAAGAAATTCCTTTATGCTCTCCCTCATGATAAAGCATAGCTAAGTGAAATGGATTCCGTTCCTCTACAGGATTTATTATTCGAAAAACTTCCGTATCAATTGGATTAGGTAAACAAAATACTGAATCTTCTGTATGAGACTTAACAATATCATTTAGCCAGTTAGAGACTGTAAAGTTTAGAAAACCATAATTATAACTTTCAATAACTTTATCCTCTGGTAAAATCCAAGTTTCAAAATCTTGGATAAAATAACATTTTTTTCCATACCTCAAAGGAAGACTTTTTACAATTTCAGCTGTTGATACCGCTGTCGCAAAGATAAAATCCGCTTCTGGAAACTCTCTTCCATCCAGATAAGGTGTTGTTATTTTCTTAATATTTGACCTCAAGTTAAACCAAGACGGCTCATTTCTGCCACGTAGATTCCCTACAATAGATTTTATTTTTTTATTCTTCGTAACACGATTCAGTACGTTATGGGTTAAGAAGACAAGAGACACATCATGCCCCCTATCACTCAGTCTATTTGCATATTCAAAAATAATCTTATAACCACCTGTTGGAAATGTGCTTATTTCTGGTAAACAGAATGTTAATTTCATTTTCTACTCCGTGATTTTCTTTAACCATTGACTAAATGAATATTTCTTGATAATTTTTTCTTCTAGTAGTATGTATGGCTTATCCATAAAATCTTTTAAATCACTGTCTTCATTCTCATCCCAAACTAAAATATTATTTGGATGATAAAAATCATAATTCACAATATTTATATTATTCGTTATTAGCTTTTTATTATAAAAAATTGATTCTAGAGATCGAAGAGTTAAGCCGTCTTGACCATCCTTATTTAATTCTACAATAACATTTGAAGCTTGAATATTTTTAATAACATCATTATAGGTCAAAAACTCATCTAAAAAATGAATTCCTTGAAATTGAGATTTTGATGTCTCACTCATAACATCAAAATGGTAACTATAGCCACTATCTTCAATCGTTTTAGCTAAAGTCTCAATTCTTGACAATCGTCCTTTATCTGCACCTACAAAATAAAAGTCCACCTGAGAATTATTAACTGATTCTTGCTCTTGGACAGTATCTAAAATATAGAACTGATCGATAAATTTTAGATGATATTTCTCAGAGTACGTCTTATCAAAACAATAGACATCATAATTTTTAGTGAGATAATCTATATGTTCATTAGGAATATTCCATAACCATATTTTTAGTTTGGTATCTGTCGTCAAATGACTCTTTATATATTCCAAAAGCTTAGGTGTGATAGCGTTATCAAATATAATGATGTTATCATATTCTGATAGAGCCTTTGACCATCTTTCCAGCCACAACTCATGAACAAAATTTACTGGTAAACGCTTAGAGACTGCTCTAATATTGTGCATAACAATATTTGATACTTCCTTATAAGGTGTTGATACCTCTACATTCTTCAGTATAATATTACGAGCCAAAAATTGTTCAAAGGTTTCAATCTGTTCGAATAATATTAATGTTTTTCTCGAATTCATCTTACCTATTCTTGCCTAATTTCACTTTTAGTTTTGCAATTATTTTCAAAAAATTAACTCGATACAATATATACTTCATATGATTTGAGTAACCGGATAAATAATTAGGTGGTATTTTATTTTTACTCAACTCCTTAAGTATCGTGCTATAAATATCTGTGTTTTCTTGCCCTTCTTCATATAATTTCATTAATAAATAAACTAATCCATTATTATAATAAGCTTTGACAAGCATCAGGCTATCAGTCAATATTTTAGATGCAGCTTTAAAAATTTCATTATAAAAGTGGTACATATCACTAAATTTATTCAATGACCAGCTTTTTGTGATTGCTGCTTCATTTCTCATGAAATAGCAATAATATATTTGATTGCTTGAACAAATTTTTTCAGAAGCTAATAATAATTTATATATTGTACCCAAGTCTTCATAATAAGCTCCTTTAGGAAACTCAATCTTATTTAATAAAAATAATTCTCGCTTGTATAATTTATCTGTCGAAAAACTCGTAATCTCATTTGATTTTAGCATATTTTTAAATGCTTCTATGCCCGAAAAATGAGATTCTTTAGATATTCGAGTTTTTAATTTATCTTGTTCAGTGTTAAACATCTGCATTCCAAATTGGAAAATATCGTATTCATTCGTCACAAGAACATTACTTACATTAGCAAACATATCCTTCACAATCCAATCATCTGAATCAAGAAAGAATACATATTTACCTTTAGCATTTTGAATTCCAACATTACGTGCATCTGATAAACCTCCATTTTTTTTATGAACTACTGAAACATGTTTAAATTTTTGAGCATATTTATCACAAATAATGGGAGAAGAATCCGTGCTTCCATCATCAACAAGTATGATTTCATAAGAATTGTAATTTTGGACTAGAACACTCTCAATACAGCGTTCTAAATATTTTTCAACATTATATACTGGTATAATGACACTAAGGCCTATCCTCATATATTTTACCTCCCTTGCAAATACAATCGAGATTCACATGTTGTATTTATTCAATAGAATAAGCATGTTATTATAACATAATCTGATCATCTATAAAAATGATATTTAGCAACTAGGCTTTCATTATCATTCAAATAGTCTCAATAAAAAATTCAAGAAATTATGAGATCGTTTACATCAATAACAGTCTGATGGCTATACTTTATACTTATATAAGCAAACACACAATTTCTAGAAGTCATTTATCTATTGAATTTATTATATATCCTTTGGTAGCATTAGAATTCGGTATTATTTTACCAGGATTTCCTAACACTATGCTATCATCTGGCACATCAAAGTTAACAAATGCGCCTGGTGCTATTAGTACATTATTCCCAATATTAATTTTGCCAACAACAATAGCATTCGTTCCAATCCAAACAGAATTTCCGATAATAGGAGTCCCTTTTCTAGCTCCTCTACTTTGAGAACCAATTAAAACACCATTTAACAGAGTTACATTTTCTCCAATAATTACATTAGGATTTATAACGATATTACCAATATGTTCAATTCATAGGCCTTTCCCAATTCTTACTCTTGCTGGAATATCCATCATGTATTTTACTTTATATTTTTCATATAAGAAACGATAGAGATAAAATAATAATCGGGAATTTGACCTATGAAACTCACACTTTCTTTTTACAAATAGAAATCTATATTGTGGTAAATACCATAAAAATTTCCTATTCCCCCATCTATATTTATCGGCAATTAGTTTTTCGTCCTTCATATAATCCCTTTCAACAATTCACCATATATACAAGAAAAATTATTAATATAGCTATCTAAGGAGAGGCATTCTCTTTGTCGTTTCATTGACTGATGACCATAGTGTTGACATAGTTTTGAGTCATTTGCTAGGGTGGTTATCGCTTTACTCAACTCCTCTGGTTGATTCGGAGTCACCAAAAGACCATTCTCTCCTTCAGCAACCATCTCACAAATGCCTCCATGGCGATAACCAACAATAGGTTTACCACAAGCCATAGCTTCTAGGACAACAGTTGGAAGTGGGTCTGGGTTGGTACTAGGTAACACAAAAACATCAAACATATTATAAAGTTCAGTCGTATGACTGTAATAATCAATTCGTTGGATTTGAGAGGATACAGCTAGAGATGAAATTCTTTTCTCAAGTTCTTTAACTCGCCATTCTTCACCTTCAAAGGCACTGCCAGCCATAAAGGCAACTGCTTTAGGATTTTTCTCAAGAATAGGAATTATTGCATCTAGAAAATCATTTTGTCCCTTCCAAGCATTTACACGACCAACCATGCCTATAACTGTCGCATCAACAGCGATTTTAAACTTTTCTCGGATTGGTTTTGCTTGCATAGGGTGATAAATAGCATTATCTACTCCATTATATATAACCTGAACTTGATCTTCTTTAATAAAAGAAGATTTTTTAACGTGATTTGCAACAGCCTCTGAAACTGTAATCACTTTATCCGCATAACGTCCCATCAGTATATTAATAAAATCAGATATAGCTTTTGGTTTAACAATAATCTCATGCACATGCCAAATAAGCGGAATCCTCAGTTTGCGTTTTAGATAAATGCCCTCTAAGACTGCCGTCGTATTATTATGAATCAAATCAATTTTATTTTCTTTAGCATACTCAGCAATTTTTTTTGAGTAGTGATTGTAAGAAGTGAAATATTCAAATATCCCTTTGGGATTAAAATACTTTCGACGAAGAATAGGGTAATCAATTACCTTCACTTTTGCCCCTACTTGCTTTAAAGCCTTTACTAAAATACCATCATTAGGTAGGATAACATGAGCTTCAAAAGCTTTTGAGTCCAAACCCTTGATAAGTTCCAAAAGAACCTTATCTGCACCATACATTTCTGCACCAGCGTGCAGATACAAAATCCGTTTCATTTTCTATCCTTTAAATATTTCCTCATAATCTGCCACAATTTTCTGCCATGTAAAAGCTGCAGCAATTCGCTCACTAGATTTCTTATCCAATTCAGAAATAGCTTTTTCATCCAATAGTTCTATTTCTTCAATAATCTGAGCCAACTGTTCTTTATCCCAATAAATCGCGCCATCTGCTCCTACTTCACGATTGAATCCAACATCTAACAAAAGATTTAACTTAGTGGAAGAAAGAGCTTCGAGTAGTGATGGATTAGTGCCACCTACTTCATGACCATGGAGATAAGCAAAGGCGTGTTCGCGAATATATTTGAGTAATTCTTGATCATAAACGGTTCCGACAAACTTGATACGCGAATCTTTATCAAAACCCGTCTCTTGACGCAACTTCTCATAAAACTTATTCTGCTCAACATTGGTAATCAAAACAAGATCTTTTTTGGAGTGAGACCTCATGAAACCACGAATCATGGCTTCATAATTATTTTCAGGGACAAAACGTCCAACTACAAGATAATATTCATTCTCTCGAACATTTTTTTTATCATACCAAGAACGCACTTTTTCATCTAAAGACGTTAATTGCGATTTGGTTATATCCGTTCCATACGCAATATAAGTTGTCTTGGGTTGATAACGATTATAGTCTTTGTGAATATATTTTTCAATATTTTTACTATCACAAATTAATAGATCTGCATGTTTCACCATCAATCGCTCAGAGTATTTCCAATATTTACGAACAGGCAAGCTCCACTTAGCTCGTAGCCATTCGTGCCCGTCCGGATTAACCATCAGAGTTCCTCCAAGAGCTTTGATTTTTCTCTTTATACTTGAAATAAACGGACCAATTCGGCAGGCTAAAATATAAAATATCGGTGCTTCGTCCCTGTTTGTTTTTGCTATTTCAATCGCCTTATTTAGAGCAGCAATATCATAGGAAATAGCGCGAGCTGGACCAATGTTTGGAACATCAATATTGAAACAAATTGCTCCATTATGCTCAAAAAAATCTTCTGTAATGCCAGACTTTGCTGAATTTTCCCTCATGCAAGCAACATAATATTGAATATTTTTACTGTGTTGAAATTCTGTTAATTTCTCTACAAAGGTTTCAAATCCACCATATTTAGCCGGAATTCCTTTAGAACCAATAATATAAACTGTTTTTATCATTTTTCTTTCATCAAAAATAGAGAAGAGGAAGTAAGACTACTTCGCTCCGTCTTTCATTAGCACAACTTTAATTGTTTTGAGTAAGATTTTGATGTCTGACCAAATGGTCCAACCGTCAATATAAGCGACATCTAATTTGACAACTTCGTCAAAATCAGTAATACTGCTGCGACCACTAATTTGCCACAGACCAGTGATACCTGGCTTGAAACTCAAACGCCGTTTTTGTTCAGGAGTATAGTGCTCATATTCATCTTTGGTTGGTGGGCGCGTTCCCACAAGACTCATATCTCCTTTAAGAACATTATAAAATTGTGGTAATTCATCCAAGCTTGTTTTTCGAATGAATTTCCCAATTGGAGTAATCCGAGGATCATCATCCATTTTAAACATCCCACCACTCATGGTATTATGTGCCATCAGTTCTTTCTTACGTTCTTCGGCATCTATGTACATAGAGCGGAATTTGTAAAATTTAAAGATCCGACCATTTTTCCCAACACGTTCCTGAACAAAAATAGCTGGCCCACCATCTTTACGAATCATTGGCACTAAGAAAATCGCTGCAATACCACAAAGCAAAAGTCCAAAGAAAGAGCCAATAATATCTAAAATTCGTTTGGCAACAATATGACTATAATTGTAGAAATTTGTTGAGAAAGTGACTACGCTAAAACCAGCAATCTCTTGAAGCATCTTCTCACCAATTTGAAAATCTAAGGCGTTAATATTCACATTAACTGTGATTCCCATATTCTCAAACTGAATAACCAAATCCTCAATGGAATAGTAATCACTTGGCAAACTAATAAAGACTTCATCAACAACGGAACGAGTCGCAAATTCAATGAGATGTTCTCTCGGAACAACATCAAAGGTGGGATGCTGATAATAGGAATTATCAAATACAGAGACAGCAGCGATGCAATCATTAAATGAGCAAGTTTGCGTTAACTTCTGCAATTCTATCCAAGCGGCTTGAAACAGTAATGACTAGTACTTTCTTACTACTTTTTAGCCTCGGATGCACTCGCAGATAATATTGTTTAATCAACAAATTGATACAATAAATACAAACAGCATTTAAAAGAATAAAAAGAATAAGATCTTTCCGAATTAGTAAAAAGCTACCTTTTGACATAAATGAAAAGAAAGTAATCATAACAGTATATAAGGCACTGTATTTTATCGTTTCTGTAAACTCAATCAAATAACCGCGTTTGAAAAAGTGGTAACCATAATTACTGATATAAAAAGCAACGATATGCAGCAATACTAGTATGATGATGTCTTTACTTGTTAGTTTTGAATTCAAGACTAAATTCATAATTGTAGAAATAGTGACAACAGAAAGTAGTTGTGTCAATACAATCTCTATTTTTTGAAATTCTTTTCTATTTTCAAACATCCCTACTCCTAAATTTACTGAACTTTATTTCTTGCCATAGTTCCCATAGTCTCCATAATTACCATAAGAACCGTACTTTTCTAACTGTGTATCATACTTATTTAAAATAACTCCCAAGAATGGAGTGCCTGTTTGCTCTAGTTGCCCTTTAGCTTTTTGTAAAGCTTTACGTTTTACATTTCCTGATTCAACCACTAACGCACTAGCATCACATTTTTGAGCAATGATGGCTGCATCAATCACAATTCCAATAGGAGGAGTATCGATGATAATATAATCATAATGATTTCGTAAAATATCAATCATCATCCCAAAGTTCTTACTTTGAAGAAGTGCAGTTGGGTTGGGCGAAATCTGCCCTGCTTCAATCACAAATAAATTTTCAACATTTGTATCACATAAACCGTTTGATAAATCAGCTGCACCAGCTAAATAATCTGTTAAACCTGTAATTTTGTCACGTGTTTTAAAAACTCCCGACATGACTGAATTACGAATATCTGCATCAATCAGCAAAGTGTTATAGCCTGATCGTGCAAAAGCAATAGCTAGATTAGTAGAAGTTGTTGACTTCCCTTCACCAGACTGTACAGAAGTAACAGCAATAACTTTAATATTTTCTCCACTAAGCTGAATGTTGGTTCTTAAAGCGTTGTAATATTCTTCTGACTTTTTGAGAGCTTTCTCTTTATTTTTAGCTAATTCTAATCTTGGCATCATTTCCTCCTATTTTAGTTTATCCATATTCGGCACAACTCCAAGAAGAGTAATTCCTAACGCTTCTTCCACATCTTCTGGCTTTTTCACTCGATCATCCAACACTTCAACGATAATAATAACCATTGAAATCAAGGCTCCTCCAGTTAAGAAACCAATTAAGGTATTGCGTTTGATATTCGGTGAAGAAGGAGAGTTTGGTACTTCTGCTTCTTCTAATGTCGTCACGTCTGCTACTTTTGTAACAGCTATAATCTTTTCAGCTGCTACTTGGCGAAGACTATTAGCAACACGCGCAGCTTCCTTTGCATCACCATCTGAAACGGCTATTGAGACAATACGTGTATCGGTCGGAACAGTGACTGTAATCTTCTTAGCTAGTGCACTTGGCTGCATATTTAATTTTAAGTCAGAGATTACTTTGGCTAATACATCCTGCGATAAAATGATTTCCTTATAGTCTTTAACCAAGTACGATCCAGCCTGCAAATCTTGGTTTGTCAATGTGGAATTATCACTAGGCTGTCGATTTACTACATAGATCCTTGTAGAACTTGTATAATTAGGCTTTATAATAAAGGTATTATATCCTAAAGTAATGATAGCCATCACAAAAGCTGTCACAACGATGAGAAATTTTCGTCTCCATAGACTTTTAACTAATGATAGAACATCAATTTCCATCGTCTGATTATCTTGATTTTTCATTTCTTCTCCTAAATTAATTCGTCTTTTAATAATATTTCTTGATTTTCGCGAAATAGTGCATCAGCATATGCTTTGCCATACTTTTTAGAGATAATTTGGTAGGCTTCCTGCATATAAGGAGGTCGTGGACCTAAATTGTGCATATCACTCGCCACAAAATGCACTAAATCCTGCTCCATAAAGAACTGCGCCCGTTTCTTCATGAATTTATACTTATCGCCACTAAATAACTTCGGCTTTAGGACACTGGAGCTATTGATTTGCATATAACATCCCATGTTGATCAAGTCTTGCACTTTTTTCACATCGTTTTCCAAGCAATGATAACGTTCAATATGGGCTACAACTGGTGTAATTCCTAAACGCAGAACATTATTTAAAGCACTGTGGATTTCTCTGTACGGAGTTGTCATACTAAACTCAATCAGAGCATAACTCGTTCCACCCAAAGTTGGAATAATTTTTTTATCCAATTTTTCTAAAATATCGCTAGTATAGTAAATTTCGGCACCATAAAGAATGGTGAGGTCGTCCGCCACTTCTTTAGCGATTTGCTGAACCTCATGAAAATTTGCCGCGATTTTTTCTTCAGGAGTTTCAAACATTCCCTTTCTACGATGAGAAGTTGAAATAATCGTTCGAACTCCTTGGCGATAACTTTCCGTCAAAAGCTCTCGCGTATCCTGACGTGTCTTGGGACCGTCATCTACATCAAACACAATATGCGAATGAATATCAATCAATCTTATTTACCTTCCATCACTTTCTGAATTGCCGCTTTGGCTGCATTCAAGCTATCTTGATTTAATTCCATCATGTAAAGATTCGCATCTGGCATAGCATAAGACGGAAGGTCTGTCCGTCCCTCACCTGTAACAGCTTGAGAAGTCACAGTATAACTACCGCCAGATTCTAGTTGTGTATTAATGAGATTCATCATCGTTTCAAGACTCATATTGGTTTGAACTGAATTTTGTAAACCTGAAATAATCTCATTGTAATTCTTCAAAGCATGTGTTGAAGTCAACTTTTTAATAATTGCCGCAATTACTTTTTCTTGATTTTTACCACGGTCGTTATCTCCGCCGCTCAATGAATACCGTTCCCGCACAAAGCCTAGAGCCTGCTCAGAATTTAGATGAACATCTCCTACACCAAAATGATAATTCCCGTGCAAACTTGTAAATTCTTGGTCATTATAAACGTCAATACCACCTAACAAATCCACTAATTTGAGGAAAGAAGTGAAATTGAGTCGGATGTAATAGTTGGTTTTAATGCCATAGAGATTTTCCAATGTATGAATGGACGCTTCCACACCATAAATGCCAGCATGCGTCAATTTATCATTTTGATTGTTGCCGCCATCAGCAATCGGTACGTAAGCATCACGCGGTGTTGTTGTTAATAACACTTTTTTTGTTTTGCGATTCACTGTCATGATGATATTCACATCCGAACGAGATACAGACGAAACGGGACCATAAGTGTCAATACCACTAACATAAATGTTAAAGACATCGTTGTTGGTAGCTGGTGATTGCGCATTTTCTATTTTCTTACTAATCTTATAAGTATAGATTTTCTTAATTTTTGAAGCATAATCTGGATGCTCGTTTTCGATAACACTTTCAAAAACACTATTTAGCACCATAGCCTTCGCTTCACCATTCCTCAAAGAGTTATAAGCTGCCAAATAAGAAGAAGATTGATCAACCGTTAGATTGACTTTTTTAGTTTTTGCCAAGTTGTTTGTTAATGCCTTGATATTTTTTTCATCATTTGCTGTCGGAGCAAGAACATTTTTCACTTGGCTAATATCTTTAATGTCGCTATTTGCCGGTACCACCACACTCATTTCATATTCAGAATAGTTGGATGTTTCATTTAGACCATTAGACAAATCCAGCACTTCTTTAATGGCATACATCGCACCTGAACTAACTAAAATAGCCAAAATGAGAATAATAGTCGTTGTGACACGCGCTTTATTTTTAAAAATTAAAAAGCCAGTCACTAGTGCTACGGCTACTAGCAAGATTGATAGTAAAATATTCAAGTGCCGAAATGCTAGAATATTATACCGAAACATTGAAAAAACCAATAATGCTGTTAGCAATGCAAAAACGATTAGCAAAGCAATATTTAAGATTCGATAACCTCTCTTCTTAGAAGAGCGCAATCTTTTTTGGACCATTTTAAACCCCTACGTAGAATTATCCATTTTATTACTCCATTATAGCATAAAATAACTGAAAGTTAAACATTCTTTAAGAATTACAAAAACTTTAAATTATAAATGCGTTTTCAATGCAATCTTTCGCCATTACATTTTAAACAACAAAAAAGTAGGAACAATCAATTCCTACCTTGGTTTAAATTTATTCTGTTTTATCTCGATTAACCTGCTCAAAACTTTCTGTGCCATCATTCAATCTATCCCAAATAATCACTTTTCCAGCTTTGAGAGACTTTTGTACATCAATAATACGCTGATTAGAGGAACCTCGAAATTGCAACATGAGATTTCGTTTTGCCTTATCAAAACGACCATCTACCAGAATATCAATGAGACTAAGAAGTTCGAGTTTATCTGGTGTTTCCAACATCATCTCTTCCCAAGTATAACCTGTCCAAGACCAAATATCCTTGTCAGGCAACTCTCGTCGAATACGCTTGGCTAAGGGCAAGAGAATTCCAGTATTCAGAAAAGGCTCTCCTCCTAGCAAGGTCAGACCTTGAACATAGGGCTCAGCCAAATCTTTCATGATTTGCTCTTCCAGCTCTTGCGTATAAGGAATCCCGGCATTGAACGACCAGGTCGCTACATTGTAGCAGCCCTCACAATGAAACATGCAGCCGCTGACATAGAGGGAATTACGCACCCCTTCACCATCCACAAAATTAAAGGCTTTATAGTCAATAATACGCCCCTTGCTTAACTCTTCACTTTTCCACTCACCTGGCTTCGGTGTATTCCATGTCATTTTTCTACTCCAAATCTATCCAATAGCGCTCTTTCCCGGCTCGTACATCTTCCAATATTCCGCCATTTTTTAAAATTACTGCTCGACTAGCTGGATTATCTACCGCACAAGTCACCAGCACTTGGTGAATATTCTTTGAAGCAGCAACAAGAAGTCCTTCTTTCAGCATCGAAGTGGCATAGCCTCTCCCTTGCATAGATGGACGAACACTATAGCCTATATGACCGCCGTGTTCGAGTAAGTATTCATTTAGGCGCAGGCGCAAATTTAAAAAACCAACTGCTTGTCCTTCATCAAATCCGACAAGTTGTATAGCTGGCACCCAGGTATCAGGAATATTGAGACCCATTTCTGCATCTCGGTTCCCAGCAATCCAATCTTCATAATCAAAATCCTCCTCGTTCCAAAAACCACCATCATGTGCGGCATTCAAACTTTCAAATTCCATTATGAGAGCCATGACTGCGTCCTTATCTTCCAATTTTGGTCGTCTTAATTTCATATTTCACACCTTGATAGAAAGAGAGTGAGACTAGCTTCATGCAGACCTCACTCTTTCCCTTATTTTTTCTTTGCTTTTTGCAAAAATTGTTCTCGCAAACTTGTAACACGAGCTTTCTTGTTGATTCCACCTTTCGAGTGTTTTTCATGATAGCGTGTGACTTGTGCTTTTCCTTTATCGTCTAATTGATATTTTCCCATGAAAGTTCCTACTTTTCTACATGATGTCCTTCGAACTTGATTGTTGAACCATTCATGTGTTTAACACGAGCTGAAATCTCCTTGTGACGTCCATTTACCATCGGACGAGCTTGAGGATTTCCAAGATAACCACAAGTTCGCTTCACAACATCAACTGTCTTAGGATCGCTATTGCCGCAGTTTGGACAAGTAAATCCACGTTCGGTTGGCGTGAAGTCCCCTTCAAAATCGCACTTGTAACAATGGTCAATCGGAGTATTGGTTCCAAGATAGCCCACACGATCGTAAGCATAGTCCCAGACTGATTCGAGTGCTTTCGGATTTTGTTGTAGAACAGGATATTCACAGTAGTGAATAAAGCCTCCTGAAGCCCCAGCTGCTGGATAATCTTTTTCAAAATCTAATTTTTCAAACGGTGTCGGATTTTTACGGACATCATAGTGGAAACTATTCGTATAGTATTCCTTATCTGTAATATCTCTTACAAGACCAAATTTTTCTGTATCCAGACGACAAAAGCGGTCTGTCAGACTTTCAGACGGTGTAGAATAAACAGAGAAGTGGTAGTCATATTGGTCAGACCATTCTTCTACACGGCGCTTCATTTCACGAACGATATCGACTGTGAATTTCTTGGCTTCTGGATTGTGCTCCCATTCACCACCATAAAAGACTGTAGCCACTTCATATAGACCAATATAGCCAAGAGAAACCGTGGCTCTACGATGCTTAAAGAGTTGATCCACCTTATCATATTTACCTAGACGTTTTCCAAAAGCACCATATTGATAAAGAATAGGAGCATTAGCTGGAGTCGCTTCTTTGGTGCGTTCGACACGGTAGACGAGCGCATCTTCAGCAATATTCATCCGCTCATTAAAAATTTCCCAGAATTTCTCCATGTTGCCTTCAGATTCAAGAGCAATTCGTGGAAGGTTGACCGTCACAACGCCAAGATTCATCCGACCAGAATTGACTTCTTGACCGTTTTCATCTTTCCAGCCTTGTAAGAAAGAACGGCAGCCCATTGGAACTTTAAAAGAACCTGTTAATTCCACAATTTTGTCGTAAGATAAGACATCTGGGTACATCCGTTTCGTAGCGCATTCCAAAGCCAGCTGTTTAATATCATAGTTTGGGCTATCCGGTTCTAAGTTCAATCCGCGCTTCAACGTGAAAATCAATTTAGGAAAAATAGCTGTCCGATGTTCAGACCCCAGACCTTTAATGCGAATTTGAAGAATCGCTTTTTGAATTTCACGCTCAAAACGATTGGTGCCAAGACCAAAACCAAGCGATGTAAATGGGGTTTGTCCATTTGACGTAAACAAGGTATTGATTTCATATTCCAAAGACTGCATGGCATCGTAAATGTCTTTTTTCGTCTTTTCCCAAGCAAACTCTTCCTGTTTTTCAGGAACGACCCATTCACGCGCATCCTTCAAATGCTTTTCGTAATTCTTTTCAGCATAAGGCGCTAAAACTTCATCAATTCGATCAGCTGAACAACCACCATACTGACTAGAGGCGACATTGGCAATGATTTGAGAAATTTGCGCAGTCGCAGTTTGAATCGACTTTGGACTTTCCACCTCTGCATTTCCAATCTTGAAACCATTTCCCAGCATACCTTTGAAATCAATCAAGCAGCAGTTTGTCATCGGCGTATATGGGCTATAGTCCAAATCATGATAATGAATATCCCCTTTTTGATGGGCGTTTGCTACATGCGGCGGCAGCATTTGCAAACCAATTGATTTCCCAACAATCCCCGCTGTCAAATCACGTTGAGTATTGAAAACATCGCTGTCCTTGTTGGCATTTTCATTGACAACCGCTTGATCTTTATTCAGCAATTTGCCGATTGTGAAGTTGATATCTGTTGCTTTTGAACGTGCAAAATCGCGTTGCGTGCGATAAGTAATATAACTTTCCGCAATAGCATATTCATTGGCTTGCAACAATTCATGCTCAACGATATTTTGAATTTCATAAATTTTAACACCAGCAGGGAAGCGTTCAATCACCTCTGCTACAATTTTATTGGTAATCCCTTCAAGTTTTGCTTCTAACAACGGCGTCATCGTCGTTACTTCTTGACTAGCTTTGACAAGCGCTTTATAAATCTTATCTGCGTCAAAAGCCACACGACGACCGTCACGTTTTTCAACATAAATATCAGCAAAACCTTGTACTGTTTCTTCTTTTAATGCTATCATGAGCTCCTCCATTCATATAAATCATATTATATCACTCTCATAAAAAAAATCAATATCTTGTGGTAAAAAACTTAAAATTTTATTTTAAACACAAGATATTGATTAAATCATTTTAATTTATAAAGCTTGAAATGATGAAGTTCCAGGTCAGTTTTCTCATAATTTTTCTGAATTTGTTTTTGCACATCTTGAAGAACAGGCACTTGATTATTCACTAAAATATAGGTTGGTGCATTTTCTTTCAGACTCCTAACTAGCGCCATTTTATTTTCATCGGTTCCTTGGTACAAGCTAGGTGTTAAAATTGGTACTGCAGATAAGTGTCTACTCGCCTGATAAAGCGCTGCTGTTTTATCCCAAGCATAGATTTTATCAGTCTTCCTCGCTTTATCTTTGATATAATTTGCCGCAGAAACACGTTCACTTGCTTCACCTGAAGATAAAATATAGTGATTAACAAGCGGAGAACCAATTAAGTAAGTAACTGCTAAAAGCGGCAAGAAAGCATTTTTTGCAACATACGTTCCTAAAATAGATGTAGATTTTTGTACACGGCTATGACGTCCACCTCTTTTAAGTTTACTTTTTCCTAACCACATACTGAGCAAAATCAGGAAGAATGGCAAAACAGGCAACAGCTGATAAGCGCCTTGATCTGGCAAAAAGAAAACAAATAAAACTAAAATTAAGGACGCGAAAAAACTAAATAGCTGCAGGAAACGTTCCAAAGAATTTGCTGGCAATGAAAAACTTCTCACCCAAGAAAACACTAAACCAATTCCAATGATTAACCCACCATAAAGTAAACCATTATACAACAAGTGCTGCCCTGCAAAGCGAAAGCTTTCCAACGGATAAAGAATCTGACTAATCGCAAGACCAAAGCTACCATTTAAAACCGTATAATAGCCCAAAGGATAAAATAGAAACGAAAAGCCTACAAGTGCTGCTAAAAATTGATAAAGGCCATGTACTTTTTTCTTTACACTAATATTATAAGCTGACAAAACAGGGAAAGCCACTAAATAAAACACGAGACTTGTCATCGGATCTGTCATAAACATCAATGTACCGAGCGCACCAAAACCAATAAAACCTCTGTCACTAGTTTCTCCTGCAACATAGCGCATCAGAAAGTACAGTGCACCAAATACAAAAGGAAAAGCAAAAATACTAGAATATAAACCGCCCCAGCCCAAAGCTAAGGTTAAGCCATAAAATAAAGAAAGAATCTTTACAGAGGTATTCCTTACAGTTGTTAATTGGTAAACAATTTTAAAAAGAAAAATTCCTGCAACAAATAGGGCAAAGCACTGCACTACTGCAAATAAAATATTGCCCATGAAAAGACTACCCACCCAATTAGTTAGATAATAAAGCAAACCACTCGTTCCATAAATATTTCCATAAATAACCTGCCCCTGCGCCATCGCCCATCCAGCATATAAATTTTGAGATTGCAGATTAGTAGCAAGGTTGGTCAAAAACGGATTGGCAACACTTAAAACACTCAATAATAAGCTCCACAAAAATAAAACGACAAACGGCGTCGGTGTAGGTTCTACAAAAAAATTTTTCTGTTCACTTTCTTCGTGAATACTCTCTACTATTGGCTCTTGTTCAAGCATTGTGTCGTGCATAAAGATTCTCCTTGATATCAGTCTTATTTAGTATACCAAAATCTCCTCTATCTGTCAGCTTGATTCTGACACAATCTTCATCTTTTGCAAAAGCAAGGCATAATATTCCAAATCTCGAAAACGGTGATGACTTCTGTTTGTATACTTTTGTAAAAATTCTTGTTCTTCTTGTGTTAGATGTATCATTATTTCGCCTTCTTTTTACTAAATTATTCGTAAAAAAGAAAAAATTCCTCTCATACAAGAGAAATTTTATAGCATAGGTGCAAACAATTCAACAATCTCTTTGATTAAACGTTGATACCAGGTATTTTTAATAGTATCCTCATGAATTTCTTGAGAATTCTCAAAAAGGTTTTCAAAATCTTGTTTTAAGTCAAACATAGAAGGCGTTTTATACATCAAAATAGCATTTTCATAGTGGTGAACCAGACTTCGATAATCAAAGTTGATTGTTCCAACCACACCAAAATCATCGTCTGCCACCACATGCTTACTGTGAATAAAACCTGGGGTATATTCATAAATCCGAACCCCAGCTGCTATCAAGTCTGGATAAGCGCCTCGCGTAATGAGTTGAATCAGCTTTTTATCTGGAATGGAAGGGGTCACAATCCGCACATCTACCCCACGCATAGCTGCATTTTTAATGTCTTCTGTCAAGTCATAATCAATAATTAAGTACGGTGTAGCAATATACACATAATCTGTCGCTTGACTGATAATATTTTGGTAGACATTTTTACCCACTTGAGCTTTGTACATAGGCTTAGGTCCGCTTCCATACGGAATATAAAGTCCTGATGCATCTATTGCTTTATTGTCCAAATGATATTGATCAAAATCGCTAATGGTTCCACGGTTGATATACCAGTTCATAAGAAAAAGACGTGTCAAGGCCTTTACTGCACGACCATTTAAACGAATCCCACCGTCTTTCCAGTGACCAAAACGCTCAATGTGATTAATGTATTCATCTGCTAAATTGACCCCTCCAGTATAGCCAATCTGCCCATCAATAACAAGAATTTTACGATGATCTCGATTATTATAAGCTACTGTCATTCGCGGAATCACTTTGTTAAATTTATGGGCATCAATCCCTATAGCTTGTAATCGACTGGTGTAGTCGCCAGGAAGAGTCGCCATACAGCCAATATCATCATAGAGCATCTTCACTTCGACACCTTGAGTTACTTTCTCACGCAGAATATCCAAAATACTATTCCACATGAGACCTTCTTCCACAATATAATATTCCAAAAAGATAAATTTTTCTGCCTTACGCAAATCTTCCAGCATTTTTTGAAACATTTCTTCGCCTAAAGGGAAAAATTGTGATTCCGTACCGTCATATACATCCGCATTATGATCCATGCTAAGAAGTGATTTGATAATCCCATAAGCTGACTTATCTGTATTTTTCAACTCTAAACGCAACTCATAACTATTATCCTCACGAAATTTCATTTGATCCATATTTTTCAACTGTTTCAATTCACTTCTAGACAAACGACGCTCACCAAACATCAGATAAAGCAACGGTCCAAAGACTGGAATAAAAGCCACTAAAAGCCAGGTTACTTTGCTTTCTGGCGTCATTGAACGATTGACAATCGCCAAAATCGTTGCCACACTGAACAAAATCACAAAGGCAATCCATAAAGTAGGCGTCCATCGACCGAGCCAAAAGAAAAACCAAAAAACAAGCACCAGTTCTAACACCATAGTAATGATGCTAAAACCATATTTTGACATCAATAGCTGAAATTTCCTAAAACTCATATTCTCTCCCTATCAGTATTTAGTACTAGTATAACGGGGATTACCTAATAAATCAAGCCAAAGTCAAGTCTTGCTTGATTTTCAAATCATTTTTAAAACTTTCAATAAAAAAGGGAACCTAATTAGACTCTCCATTTCTCATTAGGTTTCCACCTCTAGACTTATTTTTTTCTTGATGAAGTAAACTGCACCCACTAACAATATCATATCCATAAAGATTGCTAAGTAATGAACAGCTGTTCCTGTTTTAGGCAAACCTTTCTTCGGCGGTGTTGCTGGTAGGGTATAGCTATTTTCAAAAGCTTTAACATCCTGATCATATCGACCTTTAGTTTCTAGTATACGCGAACTATTGTCTGTAACAGTCACTGTTACTTTGATCACTTTTTTATCATAGATTACACCTTGAAGTTTCGTATCTTTTTCAGTAATCATATAATGATATGTTCCCACTTTCGTGTACTCAATAGTATCGAAAATCACATCACCATTAACAGCATTTTTCTTGACTTGGTGGACATTATCCTCTGTGCCTTTGAGTTCAAACTCAAATTCACCTGCCTTTAAATCACGTCCAATTAATAATTTCTTAACTTTCAATTGACCTCAACCAATCCTCGTTTATTGAGAACTTCCAAATCATAAGTCTTCTCATTATTAAACTTATCCGGAGTAATCTTAAACTTTCGTTTAAATGGCTAATATCCAGCCGGAGCTTTTATTTCTTTAATTTTATAAGTATCTTTTAATAGATTCAGACTTGTTACTTCCCCTGCACTATCTGTGATAAATTCCCCAACTGTAGTACCGTTGCGATCTCGTATAACCCTAAAGATAGCTCCCGTTAAAGGCATGCCAGAAACTTCATCCTTTTTATGCAGCGTGATTGAGTAAACATAATCTTCTGCATTTCCGCCTGCTTCTCTGTAAGTAGTCTTCACTATGGAATTTATGATTTTTATTTTACTTGACCAAAGTGAAGCAATATTTTCAACAATTTCTCCATTCTGTAAATTATAGTTTGCTTTAGCTTTATAGTTAATACGATAACCTTCTCCTGCTTTGATATGACCTAAATCAACCGAAAATTGTGAGTCAGATATGAAATTGATTGTAAATTGTTCCGTGACATTTATTTTATTCTTCAATACCCAACGATTATCTACAATCACCCACTTACCTTTTTCAATTTTGAAACTGTTCTTAATATAAGAAATTTTAGGAGTACTCAGAATGTCTGTTACTTTGGCATCAGAAATCTCTTTACCAGACTGATTAATAGAAATGTGATAACTGATAATCTTATCTGTTTTATAGCTACCTGATTTTGTAAGATCTATCTTTTTAACTTGTCTTCCCCCTTCAAAATCCACCTTTCCTACTGGTACTGTATTTCGATTTACCATAAGTTGAAAAAATTCTCTCTCGCTGTTCGTTTTTATCACCTATTACACTTCAAAAAGTTAGTCAAATTCTCTTCCCTCATCTTCCTATTTCTAAATTTTTTCTGAAATACTAAACTTTTTTCATTCTCACATAACTCCAGTATAGAGAATCACTAGCGAGCTCAGATAAAATCCACGAAGCGAACAATTTATAAACCATTTGGAGCGGTGGGTAAAACAAACACAATTTAAAGCAGTGGTTATAAAAACTGATGAAATATCTGAACTCAACCTCCTACATTTGCAAGCTACTATTTAGTTTTTCTATTAAGAGTCATTGCTCCAATATCAAATAAGTTATTGCTTCGTTAAAACAACCGTATCATTTTCGCCGTTTTCTTGCTCAATATCCTCAATTGTCAACTGATTGCCATTAATCATATAACGCTCAATGTCGTCACCAATCGTCATTCGCTGATTTGTTGGATCAATGCTCACTTGTTTTACTTCTTTCTTACCATTTGGCTCTTCTTCTGTCCACGTGCCACTGTTTCCCTTGATAACCAAAGTGATCTCATCTTCTTCGTCCATACCTTTATAAGTACCGTCTAATTTTTCTACCGAATTTTCTGCAATAGTTGACGAAGTGCTGCTCTCACTTGAGACTGTAGTTGATTGGCTGCTTAAGACAGATTGAGATGATGATGAAGTTTGATTAGACTTGGCACACGATGTCAAAATGATAAGCCCTATTAGAAAAAATGTGGCATAGCCAAGTTTCTTTAATTGTACCATTTGATTCCCTCCTTTTTTGATTACATTTCTATTCTACTATTTCTCGTTTCAAGCAGTCAATTCTTTCTCCAAAAGAAAAGCACGAACTTCTGCAATGAAATAAAGAGAACCTGTCACAAAAAGAAACTGATTATCAGTAGAATTTTTAATGAATTGTTCAATAAACTCCCGATAAGAGGAAACATAGGTTTCAGTTGTCAGATTCCGCTTGTCTATTGCACCGTCATCCTCAAATGTCGTTATCGTCAACCGCACATCTGGCAATTCTTGTTTTAGATAAGACAGCATTCCCTGATAATTTTTACGTTTCAAAGCACCGAATAAGAGAAAAATTTCTTTTTGTTCTTGCTGGCGAATAAACTCCACCAAACGTGACAAAGCGGGTAAATTGTGAGCCCCATCCAAATAAATTCCTCTCTCAAAATATTCCAGTCTCCCTGCCCAATGGGTCTCTTGCAAAGCCTTGCGTATCCATTTTACTTGTGGTTGCCAATTTTGCTGTTTCATGAATAAAAGAAAACTTTGCAAAGCAACAGCTGCATTTTCTTCTTGATAAGTACCTTTGAGACCCAGCTGTAAACCAACTATCATTTTATCTTGATTAGAAAATTGTCCTTTTGAAAATGAAAAATCCCTACCGTATTCATACAAAACAACTCCCAACTCATCTGCGCGCAATTCGCAGACCCTTCTGGCTTCTTCAGCCAGCGGCCCGATAACAGCTCGTTCCTTTTTCTTGAAAATCCCTGCTTTCTGCTCCGCAATTGCTACTATGGAGTCTCCTAATGTTTCTTGATGATCCAATCCTACAGACGTTACAACCGCAACATCTCCTATCACTACATTTGTTGCATCTAAAAGTCCACCAATTCCCACCTCAATTAAAGCCACATCTACCTGCTCTTCTTCGAAATACAATAAAGCTATGAGTGTTAAAATTTCAAAATAAGATAATGGAGCTTGTGTACGCAAAAGTTGTCTTTCCATTGCTTGAATACGGCGCCCAATTCTAACAAAATCCTTGTCAGAGATTGGTTTATGATTGACACAAATCCGATCATAAATGCTCACCATATGAGGTGACGTAAAAGTTCCCACCTTCTTTTTATGCTCTACAAATAATTGACTCATAAAAGCAATGCTTGAGCCTTTTCCGTTCGTTCCTGTCACATGAATAATGGGATAATTTTCTTCCGGATGATCCAAAAGACTTATAGCCTGTCTCATTCGCTCTAAACCAGAGCGAAAATTTAAACCAATGCGACTCTCTAGCCACGTTTCAATTTCATTCATATTCTTCTCCCAGCAAAAAGGGAGTGAAACAGAACCAGACTTTGGTTCATGTCACACCCCACAATTCACTTGAATGGCTGGAACTCTTGCTCCACATGGGAATTAACCAACCACTCATTCGTATACCATAAAAATAACTATTCACACAGCCTTTCAATCTCTTCATTGTTTGTAATACGAAAAGCTAGTGTACGCAATTTTTATTCTTCCATAAAGCTATTGAAAACTTCTTCAATCATATCCCATTCAGCATCTGAATCTTCTGGAATTGGTTGGAGGTCACCCTCGGTTCCGTCTTCATTTTCAGTAAACGAGTAGGCTTGAATTTCTACCTCGCCATTTTCATCTTCTTCTGCGCTAGCTGGAATCAATAGAACGTAGTTTTTCCCAAATTCTTCTTTTCCATCAATGGTCAAGAGAATTTCAAACAAAGTTTCGTTTCCCTGCTCATCCACTAAAGTAATTAGTTCACGTTCTTCGTGTTCATGGTCATGGTTATGATCGTGTGCCATGTTTTCTCCTTTATTTATTAAAAATTTCGATCTAAATAATTTTGTAATATAAGCTGCGCTGCGAGCTTATCAATCACTTTTTTTCGCTTCTTTCTGCTCACATCCGCTTGCTCAATCAACATTCTCTCCGCAGCTACTGTTGTTAGGCGCTCATCTTGGTATTCAACTGGCAAATGAAATAGCTGCTCAATCTTAGTCCCATAAGCCTGACTTGCTTCTACACGTGGTCCGCTTGTATTGTTCATATTCTTAGGAAGACCCACAACAAACTTGTCCACCTTATATTCTTGGACAAGTTCAGTCAAACGCTCAAAACCAAATTCTTCTTGTTCTTCATTGATGGGAATAATTTCAAGCCCTTGAGCTGTAAAACCAAGTGGGTCACTAATTGCAACACCAACTGTTTTTGAACCAACATCTAACCCCATAATTCTCATTAGAGATCAATGCCTTGTCCTTTCAAATAATAACGAACTAATTCTTCTACAATCTCATCACGTTCATATTTACGAATTTGATTTCGTGCATTATTATAGCGAGGTACATACGCAGGATCACCACTAAGCACGTATCCTACGATTTGGTTGATTGGGTTATAGCCCTTTTCATTCAGCGACACATAGACATCTTTCAATGTTTCACTAATCTCTTTTTTGTTTGAATCATCAAGATTAAAACGTACTGTCTCATCTGTAAATCCCACAATTACACCTTCTTTCACTAGAATACCCATATTATAGCACATTTCAAGACTTTTCACAAATGAAAGGGGTTGAAAAAAGCTGAATAAATTTCAGCTTTTTTTGTTTCATATACACCTATAAAATCATGGATTTGCAACTTCTTTAGCACCAGCTGCTTTGACAGATTCAATATATTGTTTGGGTGTTAAATTTTTGATAGTTGAAAACATAGAGCCATATGTATCCAGTTTTGATGCTTCATCAAGGTTGATTTTGCTCATATCAATATTGATTGCAACTTTAATAATATAGTCTTTTGTAATGTCTGTTTTAACATCAACACCGCCCAAAGACTTAAATTTATCCAATCCTGCAGTCTTTTCAAAAGCAGAAATCAAGTGCGGCTTAGTGCTTTCTAAATCTTGACCCGCTAATACACTCTTCATATTTTCAGGAAGTATTTGTTCAAGATTTATCACAAACTTCTTAAAGGTTTTTCCTTCATAAGAAATAGTTTGCGTAAGTGTTTGTTCAATCCCTTGGACAGTCTGTTTTTGTTGAAAAGACTTGGTCACAACAGAATCCTTTTTCACAACACTCGAACCAGTCTTACTATCCCCTGACTGATTCTGACCGGATTTTTGACCACAAGCTGTGAGCAGCAACAAACTTGCTCCTAACAAAACAACCGATTTTCTCATAAAAATATCCTCCTTGTATTTTAGAGCTTTATAAGAATAGTATACCATCTTTTGTAAGCGTTGTCAAAAAGAGCCGTCTAAAAAATCAATTCATGTTTAACAAATTATTGATTGACTTCCGTTGCACCACTGGCAATCTGATCTTCAACATATTCTTTTGGTTTCATTTTTAAAAATTCTTTTAATTTCATATTCTTTAAATACTCAGTATTTGCGGCTTTATTAACATCCAAAACTTGAAAATCAAACGTATGAGTTCGCTTCAATTCTTGCTCATTTATAATTTCCAAAGAGGTTGAAAAGCCTTGCAAATTTTTTGCTTGTGTAAATTTTTCATCTTCAGCCAAAGATTTTTCCAATAATTTTTGCGCCTCAGCAACTCCAACCTCAGCAACCACCTTTTTTAATTCTTCTTTCATCGGCAAAATTTGTTCAATCGTTAAACCTAAAAATTGGTTCCCTTTGTAAGTAATTGTTTGCGTTTGCTGAACTCCCTCAGCTGTTTTTGGAAACGATAATTTTTTCGTCACAACCGTTTCTTTTTCAGCATTTGCAATAACTGGCAACGTACTATCAATAGATTGTTTGCTTGCTTTTGATTTTGTTTCTTTCTTTTGACCACAGCCTACTAAGACTGTAAGAATAATGGTTAATAAAATTAGGCTTCTTTTCATAGATTAACTCCTCCTCATTCTTTATTTTATCATATTTTTAATATCAATAAACATTGAAATAAAAAAGAGTGGAAATCCCACTCTTTACAAGGCCGCGCGTAAACGCGCTTCTGTATTTTCAACATTACGAACCGAGCGAGGTAGGAATGCACGAATATCATCTTCTTTGTATCCTACTTGAAGACGTTTATCATCTACTAGAATAGGACTTTTCAAAATACGTGGCGTTTCCATAATCAAATCAATCACTTCACTCACACTCAAGTCTTCGATATCTACGCCTAAACCTTTTGCATAACGATTTTTTGAAGACACAATACTTGCAACCCCATTTTCAGTTTTTGTTAGAATATCTAACAACTCTTCTTTTGTAATCCCTTCTTTACCAAGATTCTGTTCTTTATAAGTTAACTGGTGAGCATTGAGCCATGTTTTTGCTTTTTTACAACTAGTGCAACTTGAGACAGTATAAATTGTAATCATGTAAGTACTCCTTTCGCCACACGGTACTATTATCATACTATATTATACCATAAAATCCCTCCGTCTTACGACCTATTTTTAAAAAATTATTCCTCAATCTCAATCGCATCGTCCAAGTCTAGAGTCACTTCCTCTACTTTGTTTGCTGATTTAATTGCTTCTGCATTTTTTTCATCTTCAGTATCATTCTCAATCAAACCATAGTGAACTCGAACCTTGTGATCAATTTCATCAAAAATTTCTGGATGATCTGCTAAGTATTTCTTAGCATTTTCAGACCCTTGCCCAATCTTTTCATCATTGTAAGAATACCACGCGCCCGCTTTTTTGATAATATCTAGGTCTGTTGCAATCTTGATGAGCTCACCTGTTTTGGAAATTCCTTCACCATACATGATTTCCACAAAGGCTTCTTTAAATGGCGGAGCCACCTTGTTTTTCACAACCTTAATTTTGGTTTCCTTACCGACATTAGTGTCCTTTTCATCACCAGTTCCCTTGATTTGAGTATTGCCACGGACATCCAGACGGACAGAAGCATAAAATTTAAGAGCTCGACCGCCCGGTGTTGTTTCTGGATTTCCAAACATAATACCAACTTTTTCGCGTAGCTGGTTGATGAAGATTGCAATCGTTTTGGTTTTGTTGATAGAAGCAGATAGTTTACGCATAGCTTGACTCATCATACGCGCTTGCAAACCAACATGGCTATCTCCGATATCACCATCAATTTCAGCACGCGGTACAAGAGCTGCCACAGAGTCGATGACCACCAAATCTACTGCACCAGAATCAATCAATTTCCCAGCAATTTCTAGTCCTTGCTCGCCAGAATCTGGTTGAGAAAGGAGTAATTCGTCAATATTAACCCCAAGAGCTTGCGCATACGCCGGATCTAGAGCGTGCTCAGCATCAATAAAGGCCGCAATTCCGCCTTCTTTCTGAGCCTGAGCAACAGCATGGAGGGCCACTGTCGTCTTACCAGATGATTCTGGTCCATAGATTTCAATAATCCGACCTTTTGGATACCCTCCTGCGCCAAGTGCAATATCTAACGCCAAGCTACCTGAGCTCATAACTTGAACTTTTTGTTCAGCGCGCTCACCCAAACGCATAATCGCCCCTTTACCAAAATCTTTTTCGATATTTTTAAGTGCATTATCTAACGCTTTTTGACGTTCCTCACCAAATTTCTTTGAAATTTCTTCTAATTTTTTTTGTTTTTTCGCCATTTATTTCTCCTGTATAGTGATAAATTAATTTTCTCGACTATCTAATTATTATAGCATATTTTCGTTTTTTAATAAAGTTTTTCGTAACTGATTGAAAGCATGCAGAACGGCTATTTTTCGTACATCAGTCCGACTACGACCGGCAATATTAACCTTAAAAGATTGTACATTCTCTGTGGTTGCTAAGCCAATATAAACTGTCCCTGCCGGATATCCTTCTAAGCTGTCTGGACCTGCCACACCCGTCAAACTCACTGCATAGTCACTGGCAGTCAATTTTCTGGCCTGCTCAGCCATTTTCTTTGCTGTAAAAGCAGAAACAACTCCATGTTTTTCCAAGTCTGCCAAAGGAATGTCCAGCATGCGGCTCTTTTCCTCCATACTGTAAGTAACAAAGCCACCACTAAAGACATTAGAGGCTCCAGAAAAGTTTGCCAAAGTTGCTTGAAAAAGGCCAGCAGTCAAACTTTCGGCTGCTGTAACAGTCTTGCCTGCTCTCCTCAACAATTCAAAAGTTGTCTGCGCTAGAGAATTATCATCTCCATAAGCATAGAAAAGGTCCACTAAACGTTGTTTCTCAAAAGTCTGTACAGCTAAAATTTTCTTTTCCAAATAAGCAAACTTAGTATCTGCTTCTTTTTGACTGCTAGCCTTTGTGGACAATCGCAATGTCACCTCTCCCGTCTTAGCATAAGGAGCAATGGTCGGATCGATCTGAGCATCAATTAAATCTCCTAAAAGAGTTACTAATTGACTTTCACCAATGCCAAAGAAGCGCAAAACTCTTGAATACAATTTTTGATCCGTTGCTAAAATCGGAATCAGCTCATTGTTCACCATAGGTTTTAATTCACTAGGTGGACCAGGCAGAACAACATAAGTTACACCACTTACTTCAATCACGCCCCCCACCGCAAGTCCGGTTTCGTTTTGTAGAGAAGTCGAATCTTCCACTATCTGAGCTTGCCGCTCATTATTTGGTGTTCGAACATAGTCCAGTCGACTCGCGAAGAAACGATCTAATTTTTCCATAGCTGCTTGGTCAAAGACCAACCTGCGATTTAAAAATTTTGCCAACACCTGTTTGGTCAAGTCGTCTTCTGTTGGACCCAAGCCACCACAAAGAATGACAAGATCGCTCCGTTTCTTTGCAATTTCCAAAATAGATAAAAGACGATTTTCATTGTCACCGACAGCAGTCTGGAAATAAACATCAATCCCTAAACTAGCTAATTTTTCCGATAAAAATTGAGCATTCGTATTAACAATTTGCCCGGTCAGAATTTCAGTACCTACAGCAATAATTTCTGCTTTCATAGAACCTCCTATCTTACTATTCGCAATTTGGTCTTATTTTATCATAAAAAAGATTAAAATTTGTTAATAAAACAATTTTCAAGTTGCTCAGCATATCATCTATAGTATCTTGAGTCTGGGACAATAGTCCCTTTGCTACAAAAAAAGCAACGGATTTGCCGTTGCT
>OGCQ01000684.1_pt1 | contig 51111 bp, 48 predicted proteins | sample 1570161 | NCBI WGS metagenome assembly OGCQ01 (sample SAMEA4384402, study PRJEB24528) | human gut metagenome | reverse complement strand
TGAATTTAAAAGGCTTCCGTCATAATTATGACGGAAGCCTTTTAAATTCACCTGCATAAAGAACGGCACTATTAAAATTCAGCTATTGTTTCGCCCAAAATTCTTACGCCCTTTTCAATTCTTTCAAAGGATGAATTGGAAAAGTTAAGCCGCATTGTATTTAAACCATCGCCTTCAGCAAAGAAATGCGTGCCGGGAATAAAAGCCACGTCTCTCTCAGTAGCTTTCTTCAATACGTCCAAGGTATTTATTCCATCCCTTAATTCCGCCCAGATAAACAAGCCTCCGCTGGGACGTGTATATTTAACATTGGACGGAAAATACTTATCCAGCATCTCCTGCATTTTGTTCTTGCGCTCGCCATGAATTCTATTAGATTTTTTCAGCTGCTCAGATAAATATCCCATGCGCAGAAAAGCATCTATAACCGCCTGAGAAAGAGAATTCGTGTGAACATCCGTCGCCTGCTTGCCTATTATCATCTTACGCAGCACCTGAGGCGCCGCCACAGCCGCGCCTACGCGCAGACCGGGGGAAATAACCTTTGAAAAGCTGGTTATATATATAACCCTGCCGTCTTCATCCATGGATTTAATGCTGGGAACGCTTTGACCCTCATATCTAAGCAGGCCGTATGGATCATCCTCCACAATAACAGCATTATATTTTTCAGCCAGCTCCAAATATTTTCTCCGTCTTTCAAGCGAAGCCGTGCGGCCAGTAGGATTCTGAAAATTAGGGATTGTATATATAAGCTTAGGTGAATAAAGCTTTAATTTGTCCTCCAATTCATCCAGCAGCATGCCTTCCTCATCCATATTGACTGAATGCACCTCCGCTTCATATGTCGCCATAATCTGAAGCGCGGCAAGATAGGTAGGCCTTTCCACCAACACTCGATCTCCCTTATTCAGAAACGCCTTGCACGCAAGATCCAAGCCCTGCTGTCCTCCCGAAATAATAAATAAATCTTCGGGCGAACAATTTACTGAGGCTGCATTTCTTACAAATTCCGCAGCGCTCTCTCTTAACGGAGCATAGGCTTCAGTAGCCCCATACTGCAGAATACCCACAGGGTCGTCCTTTAAAACCTGCGAGGTTATTTCTCGTATCTGTTCGGCTGGAAGCGCGTCCGCCGCCGGCATGCCTCCGGCAAAAGAAATAACCTCCGGACGGGCCAGCAATTTAAATATATCTCTTATAGCGTTTCCCGTCATGTTTTTAATTCGGTCTGAAAAAGCGTACTCCATAATTACCATCCCTCGTAAATATATTTTTTATTATTTAATTATTTTATCTTCAGCATTAAAATCCGCTTAATTTGCCATATTCCTTAAGCCCGCTGAAATTCTGCTGGCGCAGCGCCTCATAAAGCACAATCGCCACCGAATTGGACAAATTTAACGAGCGAGCCTGGTCAATCATTGGGATTCTAATGCAATTTGTCAAATTTGCCTTAAGCAATTCCTCGGGAAGACCCTTGGTTTCCTTTCCGAAAACTAAAAAGTCATTTTCTCGGTATTCGGGCTGGGTATATAGATTGCCGCCTTTAGTAGTGGCATAGAAAAAACGGCCCTGCGGAAATTTAGCATACAGCTCCTCCAGCGAAGCATAATAATGCAAATCGAGCATATGCCAGTAATCCAGCCCCGAACGCTTGAGATATTTATCATCCGTAGAAAAACCCAGCTTGCCTACTAAATGCAGAGACGCGCCGGTTACCGCGCAGGTGCGTGATATATTGCCAGTATTTTGAGGAATTTCAGGTTCTACCAAAACTATATTCATACTGTCTGCCCTCTAATTTCTCACCTGGTTTATAAAGCTCTCTATCCGGCGCATAGCCTCTTTTATATTTTCCAGAGAGGCTGCGTAAGAGCATCGCACATAGCCCTCGCCGCTCTGGCCAAACGCGCTGCCCGGAACAACCGCGACATGCTTCTCGCGCAGAAGTCTTTCGCAGAACGTATCGCTGCTTAATCCTGTGCTTTTTATACAGGGAAAAACATAAAAAGCGCCCATCGGCTCAAAGCATTCCAGCCCCATTTTATTAAAGGAATTAAAGATATATCTTCTGCGCATATCATAGGACGAGCGCATCTTAACGATATCCTCATAATTATTATCTATATTATAGCGCATAGCCTCGCGTGCCGCCGCCTGGCTCATGGTAGACGCGCACATGATTGTATACTGATGTATCTTATATACGGCGCTCATAATCTCAGGCGGAGTACATATAAAGCCTACTCTCCAGCCGGTCATAGCAAAGGATTTGGAAAAGCCGTTTATGACAATGGTTCTTTCTCTCATACCGTCTATCGACGCTATAGAAGCATGCTCGCCCGAATATGTAAGTTCGGAATAAATCTCATCTGAAATCACCATAATATCAGCTTCTTTTATTATGGGAGCTATAGCCTCTAAATTTTCTTTAAGCATAACAGCGCCTGTAGGATTATTCGGATAAGGCAGAATCAAAGCCTTAGTTTTCGGCGTTATAGCCTTTTTCAGCCGCTCGGGAGTTATTCTGAAATTATCCTTAGCAAAGGTAGGAAGCGGCACAGGAACGCCATGAACCAGGCATACATTAGGCATATAAGAAACATAGCTTGGGTCAGGAATAATAACTTCCTCGCCCGGATTTATAAGCGCGCGCAGCGAAAGGTCTATAGCCTCGCTGGCACCAACTGTTACCAATATTTCATGCTCGGGAGTATAATGCAATTTGAACCTATCCGCCATATACCTGGAAATTTCCCGGCGCAGCTCCATTGTCCCTGCGTTTGAGCTATAAGAGGTTTCGCCATCCTTAATAGACTGTATAGCAGCCGAACGTATATGCCAGGGCGTAATAAAGTCAGGCTCTCCTATTCCAAGGGATATGGCCTCTTTCATCTCGCTGACTATATCAAAAAACTTTCTGATAGGAGAGAAGGGTATGCCCGAAACATTCTCAGCAATCCTGCTTTTTTTACTCTCGCTCATGGAGACACCGCCAATCTCTTGTCGCCGTCCTTATTTACAAAAATCCTACCGTTATCCTTATAGCGTTTGAGGATAAAATGGGTGGAGCAGCTTAAAACATTATCCAAAATAGAAAGCTTTTCAGAGACAAAGGCGGAAACCTCTTTTATATTACGTCCCTGAACAATTACCATAAGATCATAGGAGCCGGACATAAGATAGCAGGACTGCACCTCGTCAAAGGAATATATGAGCTCGGCTATTGAATCAAAGCCCTGATTGCGCTGCGGAGTAACTTTAACTTCGATAAGCGCATGTACAGAATCATCCTCAATACGTTCAGGATTGACAACGGCGCTATAGCCTATTATAATGCCGTCTCGCTCCAATTCAGCTATTCGCTTATCCACATCCGCCTTTTCCATACCTGTCATAACCGCAATCTCTTCATGAGAAAGGCGCGCATCCATAGATAATATTTCAAGAAGCCGCATATCCGAATTGCTCATAAGCCTACCTCCATACTAATTATTTTAAAAACATCTGAAAATTGTCTACTGCCGATTTTATACATTTTAGCACCATAAAATTATGTTGTCAATGCCAGGCTCTTTATACTTTTAAAGCGGCCAAGCCCCGGGCGGCGTTTGCGGCCGAAGGCCGCTGGCCGGGCTGCGCCCGGCCCGGCAGGCGCAAAGCGCCTGCCAAACGCCGCCCGGGGCTGGGCCGCTTTAAAAGCAAAGTTCCCTATGGCGGCGGCGCGGCATTTTGCCGCCAAAATGGCGGCAAAATCAAGCGTCCCCTTATCCAATCGGAAAGCAAGCTTTCCGATTGGATAAGGGGATGCCGGCCCGGCCAAAGGCCGGGCGCCGCGCCGCCCGTCCAAAAGCTTAATTGCCCGTCTTCACAGCGCTTATTAAAAACCGTTATTTCTCCTTAGTCTCAATTTCATTCATAAGCATACGCTCAAATTCATCCATAGACATAGCCCCTAAATCCCCGTTTTTGCGCGAACGTACTGAGCAAGCCCCCTCCTGAGCTTCCTTATCCCCTATTACCAGCATATACGGAACCTTATCAAGCTGAGCTTCTCTAATCTTAAAGCCTATTTTTTCATTGCGGTTATCATATTCCACTCTAACTCCTAAGCTTCTTAATCTGTCTCTCAATCCACAGCAATAATTATCTACCCTCTCGGTAATATTAAGTATTTTCACCTGGGTAGGCGCCAGCCACGTGGGCATCGCTCCCGCATACTTTTCAATAAGCAGCGCAAGAGTGCGCTCATAGCAGCCAATAGAAGTTCTGTGAATAACATAGGGATATTTTTTCTGTCCATCCGCGTCAATATAGGTCATGCCAAAACGCTCTGCAAGCTGAAAATCTATCTGGATAGTAATTAAAGTGTCCTCTTTCCCATGTACATTCTTTATCTGAATATCCAATTTAGGGCCGTAAAAAGCCGCTTCTCCCGCCGCTTCGGTATAATCTATATGCAAATCGTTTAAAATCTCCCGCATACGGCCCTGCACATTTTCCCATTCCTCAGGAGTGCCAATATATTTTTCTCTATCATTTTCATCCCATTTAGAAAATCTATAGCTTACATCCTGCTCCAGTCCCAAAGTATTAAGCATAAACCTCGCCAGCTCAACACAGCCTGCAAATTCTTCTTCAAGCTGTTCCGGCGTGCAAGCTAAATGCCCTTCGGAAATAGTAAATTGACGCACACGAATCAAACCGTGCATTTCGCCGCTGGCTTCATTCCTAAAAAGCGTAGAGGTTTCATTGAGACGCATAGGCAAATCCCTATAGCTGCGCTGCTTAGCAAGATATGCTTGGAACTGGAACGGACAGGTCATTGGCCTCAGGGCGAATATTTCCTCGCTGTCCGATTTGTCCGGGTCGCCCATAATAAACATGCCGTCCCTGTAATGGTCCCAATGCCCGGAAATCTTATAAAGATCGCTTTTAGCCATAAACGGCGTTTTGGTCAAAAGATAGCCCCTCTTTTCCTCTTCGTCCTCCACAAAACGCTGAAGCAATTGAATAACTCTAGCCCCCTTAGGCAACAGTATAGGCAAACCCTGGCCGATATAATCAGACGTAGTAAAATAACCCAGCTGACGGCCTAAAACGTTGTGGTCCCGCTTCTTTGCCTCCTCCAGTCTTTGCAAATGCTCCTCCAGCTCCTGCTTTTTATCAAAAGCAGTAGCGTATATGCGAGTAAGCATTTTATTCTTTTCATCGCCCCGCCAATAAGCGCCAGCAATACTTATAAGCTTAAAATGCTTAACGTCTCCTGTATTTTTCATATGCGGGCCCGCGCATAAATCGGTAAAATCCCCCTGACGGTAAAAGGATATTTCTTCGCTGTCAGGCAAATCATTTATTAATTCGCGCTTATACGGCTGGTTCTTCATAAGCTCCAGCGCTTCATTTTTTGATAAAACAAATCTTTCAAGGGGCAGCGCCTCTTTAACAATGCGTCCCATCTCCTCCTCTATTTTGGGCAAGTCGTCCATGCCAATCGGCTGAGAAAAATCAAAATCATAATAGAAACCGTTTTGTATAGACGGCCCTATTGCCAGCTTGCAGTCAGGATAAAGCCTCAGCACCGCCTGAGCCATTATATGACTGGCGGTATGTCTTAACACGCTTAAATATTCCTTCTCGCTGCGTTTAGTTACAATCTCAATCGAGCAGTCGCCGTTTATGACCGTCCTTATATCCTTTAATTCCCCGTCTATTTTAGCCGCAACTGCGCTGCAAGCCAAACCCTCGCTTATATCCGAGGCTACCTGAAGCGCCGTTACAGGCTGAGAATATTCCCTAATGCTGTTGTCGGGCAAAATAATTTTCATAACCAAACACTCCTTTTTATAAAATAAAAAAGCTTTTGCCCTAAGGGACAAAAGCTCCGCTTTCGTGGTTCCACCCAAATTACTTCTCTTAAACGCTTAACGCGCGCCGCACGATTCAATCATAAGGCGGTATTCGCTGTATTATTTCATATTCCGCTTTCAGCCTCAACGGAACTCTCTTTCATGAAATTTCAAAAACAGCTACTAAACTTAATCATCTTGAATACTTTTTATAATTTAATTATAGTATTATAGCCGGCTTTGTCAAGCGAAATTTCGTTACGAAGGGTCAAGCACCTTTATTTTTTCGCCGAATAAATATAAAACCGCCTCTATAAACGGGTCGTCCGTATTGATTGAGCCGCATAAAATAATAGTTTTCGGCGCCGTTTCTATCAATGTATTCAATATAATATCATTTTGTGTCGCCTCTTTAGGCAAACCGTTCTTTACCCATTCTATAGGCCGCATTTGCTCGTCATAAAGCTTAAGGCCATTTTCCTCCCCGGAAAGATAAATTTGATTGACGCTCTTTTTTTCCAAACAAAGCGAATTGGAATACTCCTTAATCAAATCCAGAAAATCAAAATATTCCCGTTCCATAATAATGTCCCGGGCTATAATGTCCACGCGCCGCTCCAGCTCTTTTTTCAAGTCCCGCATCCTAAATCGAAAAAAGCCGTCCAAATTAACGCGCCCGCCCGCGATAAGCTCAGTTAGCGCCAGCAGACTGGGCTGCAAATCATACTGCGTCTTAATCCGTCCGGTACGCGCTAAAAAACGCTCCAAATCCTCGTTCAGCATCAGCTTAAGCCAGCGCGAGCAATATACCGACAGATACCTTTTTGCAATATCCTCGCAAAGCACGCCGCACACTAATTCAGGCATTTGTACATAAGCGCCGGTTTTATCCTGCATATTGATAAAAAGAAAGCTGCGATCAGCCTCATGGTATTCCTCAAATTGTATCCGCTCGTCCAGATAATTGAGCGCAAGCGTATCCTTTAATTTATCCAGAGCGCTCTCCCATGGACGGCAGACCGAAAACCAAATTTCAGACATAAATTCACCTCAATATCTCAACTTATTATGCCCTTCTTATTTTCTTTTGATATTGAGAATATTTGGAATTAAATATACATGTAATAATGGCATTGTATATTGCCGTTAAATACGCGGCGCTTTTTTACCGCGCGCTTTCCGAATATACGCTCAAATTCCCCATCGGGCGTTATAACGCCCAATTTCAAACCATTAAGCAATGGACGCACGCTAAAAGCCATATCTCTATAAGCTGCTCTTGCGGAATTTATATCCGCCAGCCTCTGGCCATATGGAGGATTCGTAACCATAACTCCAGTAGCCGCGGTAAAATCAGCTACAGGCCTCTCTAAAAAGCGTATGCTTTCCGCCACTCCTGCGCGCTGCGCATGAAAACTGGCTATCTCCAGCATATCCTTAGATATATCCGAAGCAATTATTAAATCCTTCTCAATTTTACCGCTGCTTGCCTTAGCCCGCTCCCGCTCCCTGTCCCATGCCTTTTTATCGCTTCCCAGCCAGTTCTCACATTCAAAGCTCCTGTTTATCCCAGGAGATATATTATTAGCTATAAGCGCGCCCTCTATGGCTATTGTGCCCGAGCCGCAGAACGGATCGTACAAACGCCCGGATTTATAGCCTATTATCTCCAAAAGAGCGGCGGCAGTAGTCTCTCTTAGGGGCGCAGGAGCATTTTTAATTCTGTAGCCTCTCTTATGCAGCCCGGCGCCGCAGGCATCCAAGGCTATAACCGCATAATTATTCTGAATACTTACAAAAACTGAATACGCTTCGCCCGTCTCTTCAAATATATTCTGCCTGTATTTAGTTTGAAGCTTTTTAATTATGCCTTTTTTAACTATACTTTGAATATCCGGAACACTCATAAGCTGGGAACGCGAGCATGCAGCAGAAACATTTATGCGGCCCCGCCGCGATATTATTTCCTGCCAGGGCGCGGAATAGACTAAATCAAACAAAGCGTCAAAGCTGTCCGCACGGCCGCTTATTATATGACGATATATTCTGTCCGCACTCCTAAGGCCTATGCAGGCGCGAGCCAATAACGCTTCCTCTCCGGAAAAAAACACCCTATTCTCCCGGATGGAAGCGTTTATTCCCAGCTGACGCAATTCCTGAGCCGCTATTCCTTCCAGAGCGAACGCAGCCGATGCAAAATATTCCATGATTTTTCACCCGTTCCTTTATTATTCCGCCGGCAACAATAGCTGCCGCAAGTCCGGAAATAGGATATACAAAGCGCACCAGACCCGACAGGCTTAAAAAGCTCATTCCATAAGCGGCCGCGGCGGCAGCATATATAACAATTCTGCCTTTCTCCCTTGCCATAGGCATAAAATTATACAGAGAAGTAATGAAAGTAGAAAATATCGCGCCCCACAGCGTTAAGGCATACAGCCACGTCATAACGCTTCCCAGACGCCTAACCGCGTTAAGCACAGGCAATTCACCCAAATACCCGCAAGCGGCTATAGAAGTATGAAAGAGCAGAATCACAGCCATAAGGCACAGCGCAATAGCCGCGCATGAAACTCTGCGGGTCTTAGCGCGGATATTTGCTCCCAGAGAAGCACAGAGCCCCAGAGACATGCCCACGTTATAGAATGCGTATATGCTGCCGCTCGCCAGCGCCCCAGGCAGGGAGCCGTCAAAGCTGTCCTCCCAAAGAGCGTTGGGCGTAAAAATCCCTAAAAGCACGGCAAAAATTATAATAAGAGGCACTATTACTTTGCAGACGCCCGCTATGCCCTCTACTCCCTTAATTACTACAGCCGTTCCCAAAATAAGGGTTATAAGCGCTCCAGCCCAGCCCGAAATTGGCAAAAACTCCTCGCATAGAGCCGAAGCTCCGGCAAGCATGGCTCCTGATGATACAACCGCTCCCATTACAATACCGGCATACAGCACGCCGCCCGCTCTTGGAAATAAAAAAAGGCACAGGCCCTTTATATCTCCCTCTGAGCGCTCCGCAGCATAAGACGCAATAAGCGAATAAAATGCGCAAATTAATATTACCGCCAGTATAATCGCTGGAAACGCAAATTTCCCCATAGAAGTAAAATAAACCACTATTTCAGCGCCCGAAGCCATACCCGCTCCCACTACAGCTCCTATAAACGCAGAGGCGCATGCCAGCGCCTTTTTTAATTCTCCAGCCATGCCCTTATCCCCCTTGCTTTTTTACAGCATATGCTTTAGGGCCTGGACATTATGGCTTAAAAAAGAAAAGCTATTCTTTTTAAGCCGGAGCTGGTTACGGCTCCCTGCGCGCCTGCGCTGCTGTATTAACAAGCTGGCCGTTAAAATAAAATCTAAAAGAACAGCCTAAAAACTTCGCAGCCTCCTCAGCAAAGCGCATACGCGAAAGGTAAATTTGAAAGAAATCGGTAAGGGAGGAGGAATCATCCATGTGCACGTCGTACTTTATTATCCTTTCCTGACTGTCCACAGACAAATTATTCTGCTTAATCGCATAATTAACCCGGTCATGAATATCGTTATAATCGTATTTTCCCCTGCGCACCCTTGTCCTGTGAGCGTCAATTTTATCAGCTATTATAATAGCGGCGCTTATAGAGCTTATGGGCTTACCAACCTGCTCCTCGTGATTCCCTATCGCTCCCGCTATCTGTACTATTTCGTGCATCGGCATTCCCATATTTGACAGGATAGGTATAATAAGAGCCGCCCCGGTTATTCCATGGTTGACCCTATTGATTAAATTGCCCACGTCATGAAGCCAGCCGGTTATCGCGGCTAATTCTACCGTGCGCTCCTCATAGCCCAATTCACGCAGAATATTAGCCGCTGTCCGGCTGACAAAGCCTACGTGGCGGGGTCCGTGCTCAGTATATCCCATAACCTCCAGCGCGCGGTTAGCCCCGTTTACAAGGTCTGCTATATCCGGATTTTCGCATATGTCCTTTAAGGTGATTAATTTTTTCTCCATCGCATATCCTATTTCAGCCCGTTCCAGACGGCTGGCCTTTCCTAAATTGGTTTTTATAAAACGCCGGCGTTCAATTAATGCCAGCGTCGGGAGATTTCATCATCTCATAATACGGGTCGCCCTCAAACTGTCTGTCCCTCGCCGTTTCTCCGCCCAGCGCCTCTATTGCATTGCAGATTTCCACATAATCTATATAATTTATATCTCTGCTGTATTCCAAAGCCTTAAGGTCATCCAAGCAGCGCTCAATACCGCTTTCCGCCATCATGGCCGCAATAAAAGCGGTATTCTCCGAAGCCTCCAATAATTGATGCAGCCCGTCATAGAGACGGTAATCCGCCTTTATATGCACAAGCGCATTCATAAGCAATTCCCTGGCCCATACGCTGCGGGCATTTTCAAAGGCGGACAGTATATCGTTAAAGAACTCTTTAGGCGCTTCAGATAAGGCTTCCGCCGCCGCTTCGGCAATCTCGTTTTCCTCACGGCTTTGAGAAAGCAGAGCCATATAATCGGCATACGGCAGGCTGGATTTCATCTCGGCCAGAAGATTTATAATAGTAATAACCGCAGGCGTGCTCAGCATGCCTGCGCGGTATAATTCATAAAGCCCCTTTTCGCCTTCACGGCCCTTTCTGACTATAGCCTCGCAAACTAAATCAGGGACTTCGCCGCATTCGGCATACTGCATAAAAAGCTCATTAAGCTGCTTAATATCCATTTTATCCAGCTCCGCCCTCTCCTTGGCGGCCCATTCGTCATAAAGGGAATGAAGCTTTTCCTCTATCTGCTCAGGCTTAGTATACCTTTCCCTATTAAGCTCATACCAATTATCAAAATATTCCCTAAACTGCGCGTCATAATCAATCAGTCTGCTCATTTTTATCATTGCTCCCATCCAACAGAGAAATTATTTCCTTTATCTTTTCCCCGCTTATATTATATACCTGCGAAAGCTCGCCGATATCAAATTCTTCCGAATGCTCCCGGCAAAGCATAATTTCCAAAGCCGCGTTTATTTCGTTCAAATCATTTATCTGCCTGCCCTGCATAAGCTTATATACAATAGCTATATTTAGCTGCACGTCGGCTTCGCTGTATTTAGAAGCTATGCGCCTGGCGACTGTAAACAGCGCCGGTTTCCCATAAAGCCTTCTAAAGCTTTCGCCGGTCATAATATCGCCGCAGTTATTTACAGGCAGACCGCTTAAATCCAGGCCCGCCGCAGCCAGCGCGTCCAGAATCTCCTTTTTGCGTATTACGTCCACCCTTTCGCCGCACAGGCATTTAGCTATAATGCTCAATACCCAGCGTTCCCCAAGCGGAAGCATGCAGATAAAGCGCTTGGTAATTTCCAGAGGCCCATAAAGCAACGCATATCTTATATAGGCTGGCAAAGGCTCGGGCAAAATACCGCCGTCCGCCGCCTCCAGCAGACGCTGATTCCATTCCTCGCGCATACCCGGAGGCAGCCCGTAAATATACGAAAGCTTTTCCGGCCTTGACGTTTGAGAAAGCATTTCCCTGAATCCCGCCGCTTCGGGACTGCCTCCGTCCAGAAGATAAAGGCGGCCGAACATTTCAAACGCGCCCTTAATATCATGATTATTAAAATACGCCGCGCCTAGTGCGTAAACAAGCTGTATATTATAATCATCCTCGCAATAAAGCGCAAACAGCACTCTAATTGCAAGAGGCGCGTTATTAGCCCAGTCAAAGAAACGAAATAGCAGCTCCAGTTCTTTAGGATAGCATTCGTTTATATCGCTTATAAGCCCGGCAAAATAGTTTTCCCGAATTTCGTCCTCCATCTGGACTGCGGCTATATAGCCGTAAACCATAGCAAAAACTGAGCCTGCGTCCATATTAAGCAGCTTATAGGCATAATCCAACAAAAGCTCCCATTCGTTTTGATAATAGAGAACCAATATCATGGTCTCTAATGACGGAATGGTCTCGCCGTATTTTTCAGTATACTGCTTGAGCAAATCCAGGGACAGACGCTCTCCTCCGTCAGCCAGAGACATAAACCGAGCCTGCTCCAGCATCTGCTCCCCTTCAAAATCCACCAGTTCAGCCTGTTCTGATTCTTCTCCGGCTTCATCTTCCGATTCGCTTAAATCTGTCAAATAATTATAAGCGTCGGCAGAATACGGCCCGTCCGGACTGACGCTAACGCTCGCCCGCAAAAACTTAGCGGCGCTGAAATAATCTCCCAGTCCTAAATATGCTTCTCCCATTATGTAATATAATATGCCCTCCTGCCCAGGCTCAAGCTTTAAAACCACGCCTGAGGCCGCATATTGCAGCGCCTCGGAATATCTGCCTACTTCATTCAGGGCAAAAGCCAGATCGGTCAGATAGAAAGGATTGTCCGGCTTTTTATTTACAGCTTCCTTAAGATAATAAACAGCATTTAGATAATCTCCCGAGTAAGCCGCCTTGCTTCCCCGCTCATACATTCTTTCAGCGCTGTTTTTTACGCTGACTATATCTCCCATATTATCACCCGAAAATTACTTCAGCTCGTCCGCTTTTATGACATATTTTTTTCCGCAGAACTGACAGCACATTTCAATCTCATTTTGCGAAGCCAATTCGCTACGGTCCGCCGCCGGAAGCGCAAAAAGCGCCTCCAGCATGCGTTCACGCGAACAGTCGCAATTATAATAAACTTCCTTTTCCTCCAGCGACCTTGCGCCTATTTCCCAAAACGAATCGTGAAGAAATTCTTCCAGGCTCAAATACATGCCCGCCAATTCGCTTACAGGATTCATGCGGCAAAGCTGAGCCTCTATCTTTTCAAGCGCGTTTTGGCTGCAACCAGGCAGAGGGGTGATTAAAATGCCTCCGGCAGAAGTCACCTGCGCGCGCTCAAAGCCCACTCCTAATAATACTGCCGAAGGCTGCTGCTCGCTTATATAATAATATCTGGCTATATCCTCCGCTATCTCTCCCGAAACCAGTTCGGATACGCCGGAATACGGCTCGCCCGAACCTGAATCGCGGGCTACAATCAAAGTGCCGTTCCGGCCAATTACTCCTCCTACATTCAATTTGCCGTCCGGCCTGAAGCCTGCACGGGCGTCGGGATTAGCCGCATAGCCCTTAAGCACTCCGCTGCTGGAGGCAACAGCTATAACGCTCCCGGCCGGCCCGTCTCCCTTAAATGTAAGAGAAAGCCGCTCTTTTTCCCCTTTAAGGCGGCCGCACATTAAACAGGCGCCCATTAAAGCGCGGCCCAACGCCGCAGTAACTTCAGGCGAAGCGTTGTGTATTTCACCAGCACGGGCGACTGTGTCCCGCGCGCTTATTATTTCTATGGACGCTTCACCGTCGCAAAGCAGTCCGCGCAATATTCCGTCTTTCATATTGTCCTCTTTTTTATGTAATTTGCCGACATTGCAGCCAAGCTTATTTATAGGCTATGAAAAGCATCCTCTCGCTTTCGGGCACGGCCGGCCTGTCGCTGTATCCGTCAAGGCATTCGATTTTTTCAAAACCGCTTTTTAATAGCATACCCTTTATTTCATTTAAGCCGTAGGCTCTCTGAAAATGTCTTTCGTCAAAGCGCTCGTAAAGACCTCCGGGCTGCTTTACAAAAAACGTCAGCTCCATGCCGCATATTCCGTCCTTAAATTCGCTCTGCCAAAAATATGTAATCTCATCCCTATCCTCGTAAAAAAGATTGCCGGGCAATCTTTCTTCCAGCTTGCAGACGCCGCTAATATCAAACGCCAGCGCGCCGTCCGTTTTTAAAAATCCGAAAGCGCGGTCAAAAAAGCGCTGCGCGTCCCTGCTGTCCGTAAGATAATTAACCCCGTCGCAGACGCAGGTTATAAGGTTCACCGGCCTGTGCAGGCTAAAATGAGCAATATCGCCCTCTATAAGGCTGACTCTTCTGCCCGCAAGCCGAAATCTCTCGGCAGCAACCTGGAGCATATCTTCAGAGATATCCATAGCGGTTACCTTAAAGCCCTGCTTTGAAAATTCCAGGGCAGCACTGCCCGTACCGCACGCTGCGTCAAAAACCTCCGCGCCTTTAGGCGGCGAGGTCTTTTTTAATATAAAATCCACCCAAGCCGCATACGGGACTTGACTCATAAGCACATCGTAAACCTGCGCAAATTCTGCGTACTGCATTTACTTATTGCCCTTCCCATTTTTAGGCTGTCCTGGCGCCATTCCCCGCCGCTCCGCCACATCATCTGTGGTAAGGTTCTTTCTGAACCTATCGAAAACGCTTCCGCAGTATATCGTCTTAGCCAGGAAAAACAGGCTGAAGCCCATAATAAGCACTATAACCGAGGATATTTGATAGATAAGCGCCACTATAATTATAACCGCAGCCATGCATAACAGCACCAGTATATTGCGGGGAACCAGCATAAGCCCGAAAATAGCCGAATTCTTTAAAATTTTGCTTAATGGCAAATCGTAGGTAACCATTATAGGATAAATATATATGGAGGTCAAAAAATACAAGAACGCTATAATGCTTATGCCTATCATAAATACATATCTTAGGGCGGACTCTCCATTTTCCACAAAATTATGGAACCAGAACCATATCGCATATATTAACACGCCTACCAGAAGATTTACAACCAAGCCCTTTTTCCAGCTCCGCTTAAATTCCTTGAAAAAATCTTTCACAGGCGAAGCCTGCTCTCCCCACGACCAGTTCCTCAAAACATAATGCACGCCCGCCTTAGCAGGGCCGGCTATAGCATAGAGCGGAATAAACATAAGCAGATAGGTGTTAAAAGCGCTTTTAAGCAAATTGGGTTCTATGCTTCCGTCCATGGCTGTTTTCTGCACTACTGCAAAATAGGAAAACAGACTGAAAATTATTAACGGAAGCAAAAAAATTACATAAAGCAGGTTGACTGTTATAAGCCCGGTAAAGCGCAGCTTTACTACATCTACAAACAAGTCAAAACGATTCTTCGGCAAATCTGCCGTTGTAAAATCCTTTTTATCCGGCTTGCCGTTTATCAGTCTATCAAATAATTTACCCATTCTTCAAAATACCGCCTCTCAGCAATTATTAATTTTCAATAATCCTAATATAAAGCTCAAGCCCATATAAAAGCGCACTCTCGTCAAAATCAAACTTTGCGCTGTGCAGAGACTCGCTGCCTGAACAGCCCAAAAACATAAACAGCGCCTCACAGGCTTTCTGATAAAAGGAGAAATCCTCAGCTATCATAAGAGGGGAAATTTCCTCCAGCGCATCCGTCTCAAGCAGCTTAACAACGCCCACAGCTAAAGAAGAAGGATTAACCACAGCCGGATAGCGAACATGCTCTATAAATTCAGCTTTAGCTCCGCTTGAAGAAGCCGCAGCTGTTATTTTATCAATTATTCTATTCTTAAGCCCCGCATATGTATCCTCCTCAAAGGTACGCATAGTGCATTCCATAAGCGCTTCTCCTGCCACTATGTTCCGTCTCGTGCCCGCAGAAAGCCTGCCTACGGTTATAAGCGCGCATATATCGGGCGGCAGGGTGCGCGTAAGAATATTCTGAATAGCCAGATAGCATTCGGAAGCAACCGCTAAGGCGTCTATTCCCTTATACGGCGCGGCGCCATGGGCGGAACGGCCGGTAATTTTAATATCAAATTCGCATGCTCCCGCCATAAGCGGACCAGAAACCACAGCAATTTTGCCAATTTCCATTTCTGGCATAAGATGATAGCCATACAGCCTGTCCACTCTGGGATTCTCCAAAACGCCGGCCTTAATCATGCGCACGGCTCCGCCCGTGCCCTCCTCGCCCGGCTGAAATATAAAGACAATATTATATTTAAGGCTGTCCCTATGCTCGCTGCACCACCTGGCCAAGCCCAAAAGCAGAGCCATATGACCGTCATGCCCGCAGGCATGCATTATCCCGGGGCGCTTGGAAGCATATGAGCAGTTATTCTGCTCGCTTATATAAAGCGCGTCCATATCCGCCCTAAAGCCCAGGGTTTCAGACGCTCCCGGCGTTAAAATCACGCCTTTTACACCCGTTTCAGCCATAGACTGTATTTCGTCCAGCTTAAGCCCTTTTAAAAATTCAATAATGAATTCCTGCGTATCGTATTCGCGGTCGCTTAATTCAGGCTGAGTATGAAGCTGTCTGCGCAGCGAACGCATAAGCTCCTCATAATCTGATATTTCCTTTCGTACTTGCAGCATCTTTCACTCCATATAATTCTTTAACCCGTATTTTGTTATTTTAACTTATTTCTCAGAAAATATCAATTAAAATCTGACCCCTTTAACCAACTCAATCTCCGTCGGGTATAAGGTTGAGCATTTTGTCTGTTTCGTCTACATTGACATAATTATTAGGAACAGTACCTACTATAATGGTCTCAGAAACGGTTATTTGAGTGCTTACGGTAACAGACGAGCTGGCCGTAGGCAATATTATTATAACTTCGGTATTAATAACCAGCACTATTTTATGCCGAGTCTGATTAATTCCAGCGGCTGCAAATTCACTCTTATACTGGGTGCTCACATTGCCCGCCGGCTGTATTCTGACGTTTACCATAGGCCCCGTACCCGAAAATAAATCGCTTCCCAGAACAGAGCCCAGAGGAATGGATAGATCATGCGCGTCAGCTTTTTCCAATTCGTCCTGAATGGCAAGGGACGCGTTATAAGCTATTCCATTCATCCTTATAGAATCGGCGGAGAGATATGTAACATGCCCCTGGTCGTCCGTAGTAAGAGTAACCAAATCAGAATATTCCGATGAGCTGCCCATAACCCCCAACACGCATTCGTTAGCAAGCTGCGACACCATTTCCTTCACCTCAGCGCTGGCAACATTCATAAGCAGAGGCGATACCTGACGGTCGATTATAAAAAATACTGCAGCGATAATTATAACTGCGACTCCTGCAATTATCCCTGTTCTTTTCAGTCTGCGTTTCATGTATAAGCCTCCTGTTTCGGATTTATGAACAATGAAAGAATTTTTTGGCTTTTAACCTTTGAAAGATTGTGATATACTATTAATATATGCTATAATGCTTATAAACTTTAATCCCCAAAAGGAGAGAAACTCATGCCTCGAAAAAAAGGCGGTTCAAATAGATACCCACATTTAAACAAAAACAACAAACAAAACGAATATGAATTTCAGCCTGGCGAAGACGCTTTTATAGATGATGGCTTATCTGAAAATCAGGAAGAGATTTATATTGAGCATAATCTCCCTCATTCAGCATCGACAAAGCCAAGAACAGAATCCCGTAACGGCATATCCGAGCAGGAAATTCCCGACGAGGTACCCATTGACGCTGAAAAAATAACAATACGTCCTCACAGTAAGCCTGAAAATACAAGCGGCATTTATATACAGGACGAGCGAGAGGAAGGGTTTATCCAGGAACCATCTGCTTCAAGCCATAACTCGAAAGCGCATACAGGAAGAATTAGGCAAACAGAGTCCAAAAAAACCAAGAATAAAAAGGGAAAGAAGGAAGGCTCTCAAAACGAAATATCTATTAGCGACCTTTTCAGCAAGCGCACAAAACCGCGCAATTATTTTATAAATCTAATTTTTAAAACGTGCAAATATTTCGTGGTGCTTCTCCTGGTATGCGGCTTCAGCGGGTTAGGAGCAGTTCTCGGACTGGCCAGAGCATACGTTGAATCCCTGCCCGATATTGATTTTGGAAGCATAACCGATTTAGATCAGACCACTTACATTTACGATATCAACGGCGAGCTGCTGACCAGCCGGTATGGAAGTGAAAACCGCGAATGGGCTGATATAGAGGAAATCCCGGAAATGCTGCAAAATGCCTTTATTGCCATTGAGGACGTGCGTTTCAGACGTCATATAGGCGTTGATTTCAAGCGGCTTATAGGCTCCTTTATACTTAATATGTCCAGCGATTCCATACAGGGAGGCAGTACAATAACCCAGCAGCTTATAAAAAACACTCTGCTATCTACTGAGCAGACCTATAAGCGCAAAATAAGAGAGGCATATCTGGCTATTCAGCTTGAGCAGCAATATTCCAAGGATGAAATACTGGAAGCGTATCTGAATACCATTCCTCTGGGCGGCAGCGTTTACGGCGTAAAAACCGCCGCTATGGACTATTTTGGCAAGGAGCTTTCTGAGCTGACATTAAGAGAATGCGCCACTCTTGCTGGGATGACGCAGAATCCCTCCAGGTATAATCCCCGTCTAAATTACTATTCGCGCAATAAGCCTGAGCAAACAGATAACCGCGCCAACAATGTCTTAAATGAAATGTATGAGAACGGCTTTATAACCCTGGCTGAGTACGACGCGGCCATGGCCGACCAGCTCGTTGTGCTTGAAGAATCTCCCTTAAAGGACCAAAACGAAATGCTGGCCTTTGTAGAATACTGCATATATGACGTTATCACCCAGCTTCTTAAACAGGAGGGACTGGAAGATACCAGCGCAAACAGAAGCGCAATGGAATCCAAGATACGGACAGAGGGCTATAATATTTACACAACCATAGACCCTGAAAAGCAGAAGGCGGCCGAACAAGCGGTATACAACTATAAAAAATATCCGTCTATGCGCTACAGCGAGGATAAATATACCATTCAGGGACGCAATCCCGACGGCAGCATTATAACCCTGGTTCAGCCGCAGGCGTCCTCCGTAGTCATAGATTACCGCACAGGCTATATAGTAGCTATGGTGGGCGGCCGTACCGCGCCGGTCAATCAAAAGGAATATAACCGCGCATATCAGTCCACCATGCCGGTCGGCTCCTCTATAAAACCTATTACCGTCTACGGACCTGCGTTGGATTTGGGCAAATCGGCCGGCACCATATATTACGATACGCGAGCCCCTATTGAAAATTGGGGTACTGAAAAGGGGTATCCCTCTAATAACGGCGAATCGGGCTATACGGGTTCTGTAACAATGCGGTACGCCGTAGAAAAATCTCTTAATACCGTGGCCGCGCAGGCGCTTATGTATGATGTTGGTATAGATACAGCTGTCAGCTATTTAAACGCTATGAATGTAAATCCGGATCATATAAACGCAGACGGGCCGGGTCTAGCTCTGGGGACAAGCGGGCTTACACCACTTGAGATGGCCGCATGCTTTGCAACTATAGCTAATATGGGAGAGTATTTGCAGCCTATATCCTTTACTAAAATAACAGATAATCAGGGCAACGTTATCTTGGATATGGTTGCGGAGCAGGAAAGCAAGCAGGTATATAAACCGTCCTCGGCCTATCAGGTTATAGATATGCTCTACAGCGCTCTTAACGGCGGCGGTTCGGCTCAGGGCGCCCTTATGGACGGACAGACCGTATGCGGAAAAACAGGTACTAACAGCGATTACAGAGGCGTATATTTCGCAGGATTCACAGGATACTATGTCGGCTCGGTATGGATTGGCAGCGATGCTTACAAGCCTTTAAAAAACGCGCAGGGCGGAACATATGCCGCCCCCCTTTGGAAGGATATAATGGAACCGTTGCACGACGGACTGCCTAATAAAGCCGTAACCGACGTTACTATGGAGGAGCTAGGGATAGAAAAATTTAAATTCTGTAAATATTCGGGCAAGCTTGCTACCAGCGCCTGCCCTGAAACGGTAACCGATATAGGCGTAGCTGCCGACGTGCTCGCATCACCCTGCGACTGCCACCGTTCGGTCACCATTTGCCTGGATACCAACTGCATAGCCACAGATTACTGCCCAAATACAAAAACCGTTTCGGCATTAATACCGCCCACCTCAGGGCAGCTTGCAAATATATATTATAACTATCCAGAAATATACAGGAGATATTACTCTGACAACGTACTGACAATTAATACTCATTGCTCCGTGCATACAGCGCAATGGCAGGGGGAGCAGGAACTTAAGGAGCAGCTTCATTTCAATGCGCAGAGGCTGATTCAGAGAAGCGAGCAATATGCTCCTCAAATAGAGAATGCGGCTGAGTACCAGCAGCTTTTAGCGCTGACTGAAGCTTTAAGAAGCGCATATAACAATTACGATACCGTAAGCTATGATTATTATCGAAGCTGTTATAACGACTTATATAACCTAATTATAAGTCTTGGCTTCCCTCTTGATTTCTAAAGCCAGTATAAAAAGCCTCAGAGCTTTGCGCCCTGCGAACAGAATAATAAATAACCGCGGCGTTTGCGGCCCGAAGGGCCGCCAGCCGGGCTTTTGCCCGGCCAGGCAGGCTCAAGCCTGCCAAACGCCGCGGTTATTTATTATTCTGCTCGCAGGGCGCAAGCGCAAATCCGCCTTCTGCTATTAGCCCTATTTAATGCCTATATCCCGCCTGTAATGCGCATTTTTAAAATGTATCTTATTTACGGCCGCATAAGCTTTTTCCCTGGCCTGGCCAATATCCTCCCCTAAAGCAGTAACTCCGAGCACACGGCCGCCAGCTGTCACCAGCTTGCCTTCAACCAGCTTAGTACCCGCATGAAATACAAGAGCATCCTCAACCGGCAATCCGCTTATCTCAAAGCCAGTCTCATAGCTCTGCGGATACCCGCCTGAAGCCATAACCACACAGACAGCCGCTTTATCATTCCATTTTATTTCAGTTTGAGCCAGACGCCCGTCAATAACAGCCTCAAAAATCTCATATAAATCACTTTGAAGCCTAGGAAGCACCACCTGAGTTTCGGGGTCCCCAAAACGCGCGTTATACTCCAGCACTTTTACTCCTTTAGGAGTGAGCATCAATCCAAAATACAGCACGCCCTTAAACGGACGTCCTTCGCTGTTCATAGCGTCTACCGTCGCCTGTAATATATGCTCCCGAACAAACGCCTCATGCTCCTTAGTATAATGCATGCTTGGACTGAACGTTCCCATACCGCCCGTATTAAGGCCCTTATCATTATCCAGCGCGCGCTTATGATCCTGAGAGGAAACCATAGGCACAATAGTCTTTCCATCTGTAAAACACAATACAGATACCTCAGGTCCCGTCATATATTCCTCAATAACTACTCTGCTGCCTGCTTTGCCGAATTTCCCGCCGCTAATCATAGAACGGACAGCCTCTACTGCCTGAGCTTTATCCTCGGCTATAATAACGCCCTTGCCTAAAGCTAAACCGTCTGCCTTAACAACTATAGGATAATCAGCCTGCTCAAGATATTTTACCGCTTCTTCCTCATTGTCAAAAACGTTAAAATCGGCCGTCGGTATGCCATATTTTTTCATAAGCTGCTTGGAAAAGCTCTTGCTGGCTTCTATCAAAGCCGCTTCGGCCGTAGGGCCAAAAGCCCGTCTGCCTGCTTTTTCGAGCGCATTTACCATGCCCATAGCCAACGGGTCGTCCGGCGCCACTACTGTTAAATCTATATCCTTTTCCACCGCAAAGCGCACCATTGCCGGAATATCCGTAGCCTTTATATTTACGCATTCGGCCAGCTCGGCTATGCCTCCGTTGCCCGGCGCGCAATAAAGCTTGGTTACCTTTGGGCTTTGCGCAAGCTTCCATATAATAGCGTGTTCTCTCCCGCCCGAGCCTACAACTAAAACCTTCATGCAGCCTACACTCCTTAAAATAATAATTAATGCTTAAAATGTCTTATACCAGTAAATAGCATCGCTATTCCCGCTTCGTCCGCGGCATCTATGGACATCTGGTCGTTTCTGGAGCCGCCGGGCTGAATAATACAGGTTATACCAGCCTGAGCCGCCGCTTTTACGCAATCATCGAAGGGAAAGAATGCGTCTGAAGCCAGAGCCGCGCCCTTAACCTTTTGACCGGAATGCTCTATAGCCTGCTGGGTAGGCCAAATACGGTTTACCTGGCCAATGCCTAAGCCAAGAGACTGTCCGTCCTTAGCTATAGCTATACCGTTTGATTTAACATGCTTGACCAATTTCCAGGCAAACATCAAATCCTGCATCTCCTTCTTGCTGGGAGCACGCTTCGTCACTATCTTAAGCTCTCCGTCCAACAGCTTATCGTCATATTCCTGAACAAGCAGGCCGCCGTAAACCTTTTTAGTATTAAAGCCGCGGCGGGAAACCTTGCTTACGGTATCCAATTCCAGCAGCCTTATATTTTTCTTCTGGCTCAGAATTTCAAAAGCCTCGGACTCATACGAAGGCGCTATAATTATCTCAAGAAAAATCTCACTCATTTTTTTAGCAGTAGGCAAATCTACCGTCCTGTTCAAAGCCACTATACCGCCGAAGACAGAGACAGGATCGGCCTCATACGCCTTTGTATACGCCTCAAAAATGCTCTCTCCGGCACCCACTCCGCAGGGATTAGAATGTTTAACGGCTACAGCGGTAGGACCGTCAAATTCCGCCAGCAGTTCGAGCGCGCCGTTAGCATCGTTTATATTATTAAAGGAAAGCTCCTTGCCATGCAGCTGTTTGGCCTCTGTCAAAGCGCCGGTAAAATGCCCTATCTCCTTATAAAAAGCAGCTTTCTGATGAGGGTTCTCCCCATAGCGCATCTGCTCAACCAATTCAAAAGTAGAAGTATAGGTAGCCGTAAACTGCTCAGGCTGCACCTTAGCGCGCAGATACTGCGCTATAAGCGCGTCATATGCCGCCGTATGCTCAAAAACCGTCCAACAGAGTCGAAGCTTAGTCTCCTGGCTTATTCCTCCAGCCTTAAGCTCCTTCAGCACAACTGCATAATCCTCAGGATTAACTATTACCGCCACATCCTGAAAATTCTTTGCAGCAGCCCGTATCATACTAGGTCCGCCGATATCTATATTTTCAATAGCTTCCTGGAAGGTCACGTCCGGCTTAAGCACAGTTTGCTTAAAGGGATATAGATTAACCGCGACTATATCAATGGTATTAATATTCATTTCCTCCAGGCAGCGCATATGCTCGCTATTGGAACGAATAGCCAAAATACCTGCGTGCACGCGCGGATGCAGAGTTTTTACCCGCCCATCCAGGCATTCAGGGAAGCCTGTTATTTCATCTATAGGAATAACAGGAATATTTTGCTCTCTGAGATGCTTAAGCGTTCCTCCCGTAGAAATTATCTCATAGCCCAGATTAACCAGTTCGCGGGCAAAATCCGCTATGCCCGTCTTATCCGACACGCTTATAAGCGCTCTTTTCTTCATATTTATACCGCCTTTCCGTCCTTTTTTATAGTTACTTTGCGTCCATTGACCTCAATTCTGTCCTCGCACATAAGCCGCACCGCCTCAGGCAGCAGTCTATGCTCTACCTCCAGCACCCTATTGGCCAGGCTCTGCGCGTCGTCCTCGTCCAGCACCTTAACGCTCTCCTGTAAAATGATAGGTCCCGTATCGGCGCCCTCGTCCACAAAATGCACAGTTGCTCCGGAAACCTTAGCGCCGTAATCCAACACTCCCTGGTGCACCCGGCTGCCATAAAAGCCCATGCCGCAGAATGAAGGAATTAGGGAAGGGTGTATATTAATTATCCTATTAGGATATTTTCTTATCACCGACGCACCCAAAATAGACAAATATCCCGCAAGCACGCAAAAATCAATCTGATATTTCTCCAGAATATCACAAAGCTTCTGCTCTAATTCCGGCTTAGTATACTGCCGCTTTTCATAGGCCCAGGTTTCTATTCCGGCATTCTGAGCACGGGTTAAAGCATACGCGCCCGGCTTGTCCGAAATAACCAGCACTACCCTGCCCTGTATCTGCCCGGCGTCTATCCCGTCCAGTATGGACTGCAAATCAGTCCCGCCGCCCGAAACAAATACGGCTATCCTTTTCAGCGGCATAGCTCTACGCCTCCCTCGCCCTGCGCAACCTCACCAATAATATACGCCTTTTCACCCATCTGCCCGGCGGCTTTCACTATTGAATCAGCCTCAGACGGCTCCATAGCCAAAACCATACCGATACCCATATTAAAAGTATTATAAAGCTGAGCCTGTTCCAGGCCGCTTAATTGAGCCAGCACGTTAAATACCGGAAGCACCTCATAGCTTCCTATATTTATACGCGCCTTTAAACCCTTGGGAAGTATGCGGGGTATATTCTCTATAAAGCCGCCGCCCGTTATGTGAGCTATCCCCTTTATGCTATAGCTTTTCAGCAGCTCCAAAACGGTCTTAACGTAAATCCGGGTAGGCGTAAGCACCTCTTCGCCCACGCTTTTTTTAAGCTCGGCGCTGTATCTTGTCAAATCAGATGGATTTTCTCCAAAAAGACGGCGTACTAATGAAAATCCGTTGCTGTGTATGCCCGAGCTTGCCAAGCCTACAAGCGCGTCCCCCGCCTTAATGGAGGAACCGTTAATAACCCTGCTTTTCTGGACAACCCCTACCGAAAATCCAGCTATATCATATTCATCGTCGCCGTAAAAACCCGGCATTTCCGCTGTTTCGCCGCCAATAAGCGCACAGCCCGCCTGGACGCACCCCTCTGCGACGCCGCCTACTATATCGGCAATCTTATCCGGATGTATCCGTCCCGTAGCTATATAATCCAGAAAGAACAGCGGCTTAGCGCCCTGGCAGACTATATCGTTCACGCACATGGCCACAGCGTCTATCCCTACCGTGTCGTGCTTGTCCATAAGCATGGCGTATCTGAGCTTCGTACCCACTCCGTCCGTGCCCGCAACCAGCACAGGCTCGTCGCAGTCCTCTTTATCCAGGGCAAAAAAGCCTCCAAAGCTGCCCAAATCGCCCAATACATTTTTGTTCATGGTTTTTTGAACGTGTTTTTTCATCAGGCTCACGGCGTCATAGCCGCGCTGAACGTCCACGCCAGCGTCTTTATAGCTTATCATTTAAAATTCCCCTTTTTCTATTTTAGCGCGCAGAATTTCATCGCTGCGCATTACCGATTCAGCCATATCCTTTTTATTCTTTAAAAGCTTATCTCTAAGCCCGCTGTCCTTGAGCGCCAAAATCTGTATTGCCAGCAGCGCTGCATTCTCCGCGCCGTTTATAGCAACAGTAGCCACAGGTATGCCCGCAGGCATCTGCACAATGGATAAAAGCGAATCCAAGCCGTCCATAGTAGATGATTTTATAGGCAGCCCTATAACCGGAAGCACCGTATAAGCCGCCAGCACTCCGCCCAGATGCGCCGCCTTGCCCGCCGCCGCTATTATAACCTCTATTCCATCTTTTTCTGCGTTTAAAACAAAATTATGAGCCTCATCGGGCGTCCTATGCGCGCTTATAACGCGGACTACGCTCTCTACGCCGAAAGCGTTAAGCTTTTCAACGGTTTTTTTGACTACGTCGAAATCGCTTTGACTGCCCATTACTACAGCAACCTTAGACATATAAGCATACCTCCTGTTTTTCTCAAATAATTTTAACCCAACAAATAATTTCAGTCAAACAAATGCTGAATATTATTTAATATTTTATATTTAATGTTCGTTTCTTTTTGGGACGCGCATATTCAGTTCTTGACCGTCTCCAGCACCATCTGCTATACTAAAAAAAACGAAAGGATTTTTATATATGCTTAAAATATGGGCCAAAACTATTAAGGACAATAAACCGACGGCGCAGTACACCGTTCCCATAGACCCCGAAGCTTCCAGTCAGGAACAGCTTTCCGAGGCCTTGCGCGAAATATGCTATGCTCTGGATTTATCCAATCCCATAATTCAGAATAAGCACATACGGGATATGGAGCAATACCGACTCACCCGCTTTTTGCCTGAAAGCTTTATAGAACCGGTGGATTTTGACCGGCTGGAACTAAACATCTTTGACGACGCGCCTAAGACAAAAAATAACCGCAAAGCCTGAAAAGGACTCTGCGGTTATATAAGAAAAAGTATCCGACGCAGGCTGCAGCTCGTCATATTGTACCAATAAAGCCGGCACAGCGCAAAAAATCAGCCTTATAATTCAAGCTGCATTACATAATTAATCATTTCAACGCCCCTGCGGGAAACCTGCTGTTCCTTAACAAGCGTATACCCTCTCTTTTCAAAAAACGGGCGCGCAGTAATGGAAGCATGCACAATAAGCGTCTTTACTCCCTGCTCCCGCGCCTTCTTTTCTAAAGCTGAAGCCAGCCTGGAGGCTATACCCCGACGCTGAAAATCCACGCGCACATATAATCTATTGAAATAGCCGTCTGCAGCCAAATCGGCAAAACCCGCTATTTCACCGTTCTCCTCGGCTACAAGCGTGTAATTTATGCAAAGCGAGCTGTTCCATTGCGCGGCATCCTGATTTTGGGGCGCCCATGCGTCCAGCTGAGCCGGAGAATAATCTGCCGCATTAACCATATGAACGGTATTATAAAACAGCTTTAAAATCTGTTCTATATCCTCCGGAAGATATTCTCTCAGCGTCATAACGCTTTATTTCATCTCCTGGCCGCCAGTTACGTTTATCGCCTGCCCCGTCATATATGAAGCCATATCGCTTGCAAGGAATACCATAACGTTTGCTACGTCCTCGTATTCGCAGCTTCTTCCCAAAGGCACCTGGGAAAGATATTTCTGGCGTATGGCCTCCTCAGTCGTGCCCTGATTGGCGGCATACTGCTTAAACAAGCTGTTTACCCAAAGAGGAGAATTAAGCAGATTGCCCGGACAAATGCTGTTCACGCGGATATTATGAGGCGCAAATTCAAGCGCAAGAGATTGTGTCAGGCCAATTCCTCCAAATTTTGAAGCGGCGTATGCGCAGTTCTTGAAAGAGCCCTTTTTGCCCGACTTGCTGTTAATCTGTATTATGCAGCCGCTCTTCTGCTCGTACATATAACCAACCACAGCCTTAACGGTATTAAAATATCCGTTCAGATTGACATCCACCACCTTAGCAAATTTAGCCGCGGGAAATTCACGAATATCGCCCGACATAACTATGGCGGCGTTGGCAACCAATATATCTATCCGGCCGTATTTATCAACGGCAGCCTTAGCCATAGCCTCGCAATCCTCATATTTAGTTACATCCACAGCTACAGCTATAGCCTCCTTAAGCTGCGAAGCCACCTTCTGCGCACCCTCGTAATTTAAATCGGCCACTACTACCTTGCAGCCCTCGTCCGAAAGGCGAATGGCGAGCGCTTCGCCCAGGCCCTGGCTTGCGCCCGTTATAACGGCGACCTTGTCTTTCAGCATAATATTGCTCATTTTTCCTTCCTCCAATTGCATATGTATTTTCTAAGGTATCTTATATACCTCCAAGGCGTGTTTGTCAAGCAAAATGTGCCTGAATCCGCGCCCGGCTATTCAGCCTGAAAAAACAGCTCCTCCGAGCCGGTTTGATTCTCCTCAGGCAGCTCTTCAACCGTGCGCAGCTTTTTCTGTATCTGCTCGGTACGGTTTTTGGCCTCGCCTATGGTCTTAGAGGCCTGCTCCAGCCTTTCGCTGGTCTTATCCAGCAAATCTCCGAACTTGCCGAAATCCTTTTTAACATTACTTAATATTTTCCATACCTCTCCCGAGCGCTTTTGTATGGCAAGCGTCTTAAAGCCCATTTGCAGGCTGTTAAGAAATGCGCCCAGAGTAGCCGGACCCATTATCGTTACACGGCAGTCCCTTTGAAGCTGCTCGCAGAGTACGGCGTCCTTGGTTACTTCTGCATACAAGCCCTCAGTAGGCAGATACATAATGCCAAAATCCGTCGTATGCGGAGGAACAATATACTTATCCCGTATATCCTGAGCAAAGCGGCGCACAGACGCTTTGAGCCCCCTTTGCGCCGCCTCCACCGCCGCAGAATCAGCTCCCTCCGAGGCGTTCACTAATAAATGATAATTCTCCATAGGAAATTTGCTGTCTACGGGCAGATATACCTGGCTCCCCTCCTCAGCTCCGGGCAAACAGATGGCATATTCCACAATATTACTCCTGCGCGGCGAAACCTTTACATTACGCTTATACTGCTGGGGAGTAAGAAGCTGCTCCAGCAGGCTGCCTAAGGAAACCTCGCCCCAGGTGCCGCGGGTTTTAACGTTGGTGAGCACCTTTTTAAGGCCGCCTACATCCTCGGCCAGCTTTTGCATCTCGCCCAGGCCTCTGTAAACGTCGGTAAGCTGTTTGCTGACAGTACCAAAGGATTCTCCCAGCCGCTTTTCCAAAGTGCCGGTAAGCTTTTCATCTACTGTTTCTCGCATCTTTTCCAGCTTCTGCGAATTGTCCTGCTGAAGAAGATTAAGCTTGTCCTCCACCGTTTTGCGTACATGCTCCAAATTCTTATCGTTTTTATCCAGAATTGATTCCAGCTTATTCTCCACCGTTGAACGCACATTTTCCAGATTCTTATCATTCTTAGCCGAAATGCTCTCCAGCTTAACGTCTATAATCTGTCTCATGTTTTCCAGACGCTTTTCATTATTCTCGGTAAGAGCGGATATGTTTTCCCTTACGGCGCTGTTATATCGGTTCATGGACTGCTCCATACCATCGCGCAGAGTGCTTATTTTTTGCTCAAAGCGATCGTTTAGACTGTTCAATTCCTTTCTCAGCTCCGACTCGGTAAGCCGGCCGGATATGCTTTTATACAGACCGTTTATACGAATAAGCGCCGCCAGAGAGCAAACCAGAGCCAGAACGGCAACCGCCAAAATCACATATTCCATTTTTATCCTCCGTACTTTTCAGTTTAATCTATACCTATACCCACAAAAAGGTAATTATATATGGAAAGGTATTCTCTCAGGTAGTTATTAGGTATTAAATACCAGGCGCTTTCAGCGGGCAGCGCACAGGCGTCAAAGCCCAAATCCAGCGCTATGCGCCTTGCGCGGTATGCGTGAAATTTACTGGTTGCTATCGCTACATTATAATCCTCTCCCAGCATATCGTCCAATATTTCCTTGGAATATTTCAGGTTCTGAAATGTACTCTGGGAGCGTTCCTCAAGAATAATGCGTTCCTTTTCCAGTCCCCGCGTCGAAAGATATTCCTGCATAACCGCCGCTTCGCTGGGACTGCTGCTTGAGCCCTTGCCGCCTGAAACCACTACTAATGCGTCCGGATATTCCAAGGCGTAAGCGTAGGCCGCGTCCAGCCGATATTTAAGAGTAGGGCTTATCTCGCCGTTGCTGACTCCAGCCCCCAGAACTATTACTGCGTCCGCCTTTTCGGCCTGTGCCGGAACGCTGGCAATAAGCATAAGGCTGACGCCAAAGGTTATTAAAAACAGCGCATAGCAGAGCATTATAAAATATTTCAGCACCCTGCCCCATTTGAGCCTGAAAAAACGGCGCAAAGGAGCGTCCAATCCTCCCAGAAGCAAAAGAGGCAGACCTATAACGGCGGGAAGATACGCTCCTATATTGCCTGGAAGAATCATGCTGGCAAAGAGCGTATCTGCGCTTAAAAGCGCGCCTATTACTATTAAAATTATATTTTTGGCCCTGCGCAGGCCCTTTTCATGCCTGATAAACCAGGCTCTTATCCTTATAAGCATAATTATTATCCCGTCAGTTCGATTGAGTTAAAAGCGCTTTCATTATCAAAGGATACAGCCGCGCGGCCCAATCGAACATATATTCGCACAGCTTATACAGGCTGCTGGCAGAAAATATATCAAATATGGGCACGTCTATCTGCAATATAACATCCCTGTCCTCATCTATAAAGCATACCGGCCCGTCCTCCTGCGCATTTATTATTTCCAGGGCTGAGAGCACGCCCGAGCTTGTCTTTATATTTATATAATTAAACATATACAGGCGCACCCCCGAATTATCCGGCGTTATCATAACGCCAAGACTGACGTTCGGCCCGTTTTCCAATTCCCGTTCCAGATAAATAATATCGTTATTTTTATCCTTCACGCTGTGATAGGTTATATCCAGCGAATTTAAATAGTATTCAAAGCGCGCCGCATTTTCGCCCGCATCCATCATTCAACCGCCCCCCAGCACAGCTCGCCTAAAAGCAGCTCGTATTTTAAGGCGGACAGCATAACCGAAAGATAATTTAAAATACGCACAAGCCCCTCCGGCGCCGGCGAAAGGAAACCGAACACCCTATAATTTTGCACTACTTCTCTGCCGCAGAGAGACAGCCGCGCATACGGGAAACGTGCGTTAAACTGGTTAAGGGTTAATAAAATATTATCTAAATACAGCATTCTTTTAAGCTTGTATATGCCGCGGGCGGTAATTTTAATATCTCCCTCCGGTTCAAAGAAAAAGGTAATATCTATTGCCGCTCCATTCCCGCCTGAATAAGGCAATTGAATTTTGCTTCCTCCATCAGCACATATTATCTCAAGATAATTCTTGTCATTTTTCTTCAGCAGCCGACAAAATTCGTCAGACAGCTTCAAACGCTATTGCCTCCCAGTTTCCTCCTCCTCAGGCTCCGGGCGTGCGGTATCGCCCCATTTCTCTTCTATTTTCTCCCGGACTGGCCGGACAGCGTCCATACGCTCCAAATATTCCAGGATTAAATCCTGCTTCTGCGCCATCTGCTCCAGTTCAGGCTTCAATTCGCTTAAGGCATCCTTTCTCAGCGCGGGCAGCGCTCTGTCGCAAAGACTGCAAAAGCGTTCCAGCGCCTTTAAGGCAGAGGAGTATATTCCGCTTTCTATAACAGAATACAGCAGAACAAGCAAAAGGGTTACCCCAATAAGCAGCATAATATAAATAAAATTATCCGAATACAAAGCCTCCAGCAGAGTAAGCCTTTCCCCCACCTTTATAAAAACCCATCCGAAAATGCCCAGAGCCAAGCCCAATACCAGCGTATACCACTTAAAGCAAATCATGCTTTCCCGCCTGCATGGAATGTCAAATATTCGGCTGTAGGTAAAATAATTGCGCACAGACGCAGGCCGCCTTGCCAGCATAGCCGCCTCATATTCCTGCCAAACCGCCTTATTGGCTTTACCATTCATTTCCCTGCCCAGACTGCTTACCAGTTCCATTTTTATTCCTTTATATTCGCCCACAAAGCGGCAAAGCAGCTTTATTCTTTTAATTTGAGGACACATCAGGCAGAATTGATATCTTATAAGCCAGTAAATAAAAACGGCCGTAAGCAAAGCAGCAGATATCCAAAAGAACATTTGAAGAGTAAGCAGTTCAAACAGTCGGTATATCCAGCTCTCAATCATTTTTTCTTTTCCTCTCTTTTCCGGATAATACCCATCAGGGAACGCGTTTTACCCAGGCTGGACAAGCTGAAAGGGCGCTTCTTAACAATCCGCTCTCCACCTCATTGTATCGTCCGAATATATTATATTATAAAATTCCGCAAAAAGCAACGCCGGCGCAGCCCGCCAAAACGCAGGCTGCAAAAAGATTATACCCAGACGTACCGCAGTTGTTGCAGTTTTATATAAAAAAGATGTTAATATAGCGAAAACGCTGCATACACTCAGTTTACGAGGAACTGTACGCACCAAAATGGGATAATTCCTTCATTTTCTGCGTTATCCTAAATAGGCGTACCCCGCAATGCTCCTTCTTCGTTTGCCTTGAAAATTAACAAATTCTCTCGGTTTGAGGTCGCAGAGTCTGAAGGCATAAAATTTGCGCCAGGTAAAGCGCGCTTAAACAACATGTACCGTATATATTTGAAGCGGAAGCAACGCATCAGGACGCAAATTTTATGCCTTCTGACCGTCTTGCTTGTAAACTGAGGGTAAGGATATCGTAAATAAATATGCTGCGAGTACGACGATAGTGCCGCAAGGAGAATTACCGCCAAATGTTTTTAATGTTTCTTGCATACCGTGGCTGCATTTTGAACATTTTTCATCTAATTCAAAACCAATAGAGAATAAAATTGTCAAAATAATTACTTTGGGAAAATACGAGCAAGCAGATACCCGTTATATATTACCCGTCACTCTGCAAGCTTCCCACGCGATTGCAGACGGATATCATGCTTATTTATTTTTTGAAAAGCTGCAAAAAGAATTATATAGATAAACTTCTCTTTGCAAAGACAAAGGCATGAAAATTATAGAGGTAAAAGAAAGAACCGCCGCATTAATTGTCTCTATGAAAAAAGAGTTGACAGATATGATTTTCAAAGCTAAAATTATTAAAAAATAAAAATCTCCGCTGGGGGAGCCTTATTCAGGGCTGAGAGTGCTTAAAATCAGCAGACCCCACGAACCTGTGTAGTTAATCCTACCGTAGGGAAGCGGCCGTGCTTTTGAGCTTATATTTCGCCGCGTTCCTGTTCTGGACGCGGCGCTTTTTTTAGCGGAGAATAGAAAGGATGTTTTGCATTGAAGAACTCGGTACTGAGCATTTCTGATTATTTTTCAGATATGTTCGAAAAATTTAAAGAGGTAGATTATAAAAGCTGGATACTCTTCGGCGCTATATTGCTTCTGGGCGTTATAATATTTATAATAGCGCGCGCTAACGGCAAGGGCAAAAAGCTTACTACCGAGGGCATTGTAATAGGCGCGGTATGCATAGCTCTTTCCTTTATACTCTGCAATATACGCTTATTCAGAATGCCCAACGGAGGCAGCGTAACGCCCGCCTCTTCCCTGCCCATTTTCCTTTACGCCTATGCTTTCGGGCCCATCCCCGGCCTTGTATGCGCCTTTGCATACAGTATTCTGAATATTTTCAGCGACCCATATATACTGCACCCTGTACAGCTGCTTTTAGATTATCTGCTTCCCTTCACTCTTATGGGGCTTGCCGGCATTTTCCGCTTTAAAAAATCCTATGTCAATATAGCGGCCGGCATTATTTTCTGCGTGCTGCTCAGATACGCCTGCCATATAGCCTCAGGCATTATATTCTGGGACGCGTGGGAATACCCCCCGGCCGACTTCGCCTATAAGCTGGGCTATTCGGCCGGATACAATTCCTTTATTTTCGTAGAAATGGCTTTTTGCCTTATATTAATTGGCATACCGCAGCTGCGCAGGCTTTTCCAGGGCTATAGGGATAAACGGCTCGCCCCGGTCGAAAAAGCGTCCGGCGCGGAAGAGAAAAATTAATTTTACATTATCAGCCGTCCCGCGTTCATACAGCGCAGACGCAAAGCCCCGGCTTTAGCTTAAAAGCTGTTTAAAGGGAGAACTACATAAGAAAGTAGTTTCTCCCTTTGATTTCATAGTTAGCCGAAATGATTGTATTTCTAAGACAATCAGCATATTCGGGAGATTAGAGAACGGAAAACAAAATTTATGTTGAAAGGCATGGTTTGTAGTCCAAAAAGCAAAGCGTTACCGAAAAGCTGAAAGGCAAAAATTAAATGAAATGGGGTTGGTCTTATAAAAAAAGCATATGTTTGCAGGAAAATTGTAAGTACTGATTTGATTTACGCACAAATAAAAGGCTCAAGAAAATCTATTTCTATGCCAAATTTGTCTTCTCTTTGACTGAAAACAAAGCTCTGAAAACCGCAGTATTTGTTTTTCTGCAAGTGGAAATATTGACGATAATATGCTATAATCAGTTGCACTAGTTATACCCTCAGTTTACAAGCGCGCTATTTAGCTTCATGCCAAATCAGTATTAAACGTGTATTATTTTAAACAAACAAAATTCCAACCTTTTTTTCACTTTTGTGTCTATATGGATGAAAGCTTTCAAGGAGATTCAACAGATGACACGGGAACAAGCCGAAAAAATCACAATAGAGCATCTAAAACCTATATATGGATTTGCTTTAAAACGATGCGCAAATTTACAAGATGCAGAGGATTTAACGCAGGAAATTGTTTTAAAGGTGTTTCGTGCAATCCTTTGCAGAGAAGACATCGAAGTGCCGGATAAATTCATATGGACGGCAGCACACAATACCCTCGCAAATTATTATCGTGGAAAAGTAAAAACCGCAGTAGGCCTTCCTATTGACGACTTCCTCGAATTGCTTCCGTCAGATGACGATACCGCAAACGGTATCGTCGAACAGGAAACTATCGACCGTCTGCATGTAGAAATTGCGTATCTCTCAAAGCTGCAGCGCCGGATTGTAATTGCATATTATTTTGAAAACAAAAAGCAAGAAGCAATCGCAAGTGAACTGGATATTCCTTTGGGTACAGTCAAGTGGCATCTGTTTGAAGCGAAAAAAGATTTGAAGAAAGGAATGTATACCATGAGACAAACAGGTGAACTTAAATTTAACCCGATTCAATTTGAACTTTGCGGAACAAACGGTTCGCCCGGAGAGAAAGGGGCAAATTGCAATTTTTTTCGCAGCACGCTATCCCAAAACATCGTATATTCTGTATGGAAAGAAGCTAAAACGATAGGAGAAATTGCAGATAATCTCGGCGTTTCTCCTGTATATGTGGAAAGCGAAGCTGAATATCTTGCTGAATACGGCTTTTTAATAGAGAAAGGCGGTAAGTACCTCTGCAACATTCTAATGGATGAACCAAGTAATGAACTGATTACACTAAAAGATGAAATCTACTCTCGAGCCGCAAAACTGTTTGCAAATGAGTTATATGACGAACTGACAAATAGTGAAATTTTGAAAGATCCGCATATTGTCTGCGGCCAAACCAATCTTCCAATTACTTTTACAAAGGATATCCGCGCAGACGATAATTTTATCCTATGGTCACTAATTCCGTATATTGCAGCACTAAGCGGAGAAAGTCTTATGGATAAAAGTATCTCCTTTGATGAAGCTGCCACCCTCCGTCCTGACGGCGGACACAATATCTGTCATGCATCTGTTGCGGCGCCAAACGTAAAGCGGCCTATGTATTTTGAAAGTATGCTACATTTTTGCGGTCCTTGCTGGAACGGAAATAAAGATTATATCTTGTGGCAAATTGACTCAGAATGGTCAGCCGGGCGAGTACGCGACGGATATATTGAAAAAGCTAACCGAATTTTATCTATTTTATCTAAACTGGATGATTCTAACGAAGAAGACTTTACTTTTCTTGAAGAAGCGGGAATTGTAAAAACGGGAATGCATATTGACGGAAACAAATGTTGGTTTAAATTTGTTCCGCAAGTGGTTTGGCTGGAAAACTGCGAAATCAAAAATAGACTTATTGCAATTGGCGACCGCATTAAAGAAAGGCATTGGGCTGAATTGAAGGATATGAAAGAATCATTTGCCAATTCAGTTCTGAGCGAAACACCGAAGCACCTGCACAAAATGCAGGAATTCGAACTGCAATACATCTTCTTTTCCGATGGTTGGTTCATTTTACATTGCATGAAAGAGCTTGTGAATAACGGCAAACTAAAACTTCCAACCAAGGAACAGAAAAAATCGCTAACAACCATTATTGTACCAGCTAAATAAAGACGCAAGGCCACAGACTCATTTGAATCTGTGGCTTTACAATTATCTACTCTCAGTTTACAAAGAACTGCACGCCTCAAACGGGATAATTTCTTCATTTTCTGAGTTATCCTCAATCAGCGTACTCCCAGTATGTTTTCTTCGCCCGCCTTGAAAATGAAGAAATTCTCTCCGTTTGAAACCTTAGTATCAGAATGCCCTTCCATTAGCAAGCCGCCGAGTTTCCGGCGCATAAAGCCTTCACAAAAGAATTCCGGTTTAAAGCGGCAAATCAAAGGCATTCCTTAACCGCCTCAATAAAGCGCAATATGCTTTTAGGGGGTTCCGGGGCATACAGCAGGCCGTAGGGCATATAATAATTCCAATTAACCGGTATAGTTTTTAAAAGAGGATGAACATCCTCCCACTGCTCTAGCGTAAGCAGCAGATTTTCCTCCTGCTCGCAGCGGTTAAAAACCTCCACATCATAATAAAAAGGAGTATCTATTAGCTGAACGCCTGGATAATCAGCCGTAAGCCCAGCTCTTATGCGGTCTATTATTTCCGAATCGCCCGCTTTGACCAGCATAAGCCTTTCTCCTATAAAATCCCTTTGGGTCAGACAGGCTTTGACTGCAAGGGGATGGTCGTGAGGCACGGCGCAGCAAACGCGCGAAGCTCCAAGCTGAAAAAAATTCAACTGGCTGAGCCAGGAAGCCGAGCCGCACGGCCCTACTATAAAATCTATTTTTCTGCCCAGCATCTGAATTATAGAAGTATCGGCGTTATAATTATCTTCATAAGGCACAATTTTCAGCTTGAAAAATGGATACCTGGCATTAACCGAATACCATAAATTTATCAGGGGCTTGCAGGGATAAAGCAGAGACGTCCCTACCCTCACAGTAAAATGCTCGTCCTCCGAAAGCCTTCGGGCGCGCTTTATCGAATCCTGGGAAAATGCAATCATGTTTTTAGCGTCCCGGTAAATAGATTTGCCCGCCTCCGTCAGCACAATTCCTCTGGGAGTTCTGTTAAAAAGAATTATATCCAAATGGCTTTCCAAGGCGTTTATCTTATTCATAACGGCTGTTGAAGATATGTAAAGGCGCTCTGAAGCCTTGGTAAAGCTGCCGCAGTCTGCGACGCATATAAACGTTTCAAGCAGCTGATTATACATAATATCCATATCCTCTTTAGTATCAAGTTTTAGTTAATGCTATTTTAACAAAACCGATATTGCATGTCAATGCGTTTTGAGTTATTATAAAGTTAAGTTTGTATACTATAAGGAGGATTTTTATATGTCTCAGCAAAAAATAACAGCGGGCTCAGGCGGAGAGCATTATATTCCATACAGCGAACGCACAGGGGATAAATCCATTGTATATTTTACCAGGGAACTTACCCCCGACGGGCTGGAACGGATTTTTAAGCGTATTGGAAGCAATCTTTATGGCAAAACGGCGGTCAAGCTGCATACCGGCGAAAAGCATGGTCCCAATATCATTCCCCGCGCCTGGGTAAAGCAGCTTATTGAAAATGAGCTGCCCGGCGCGCATATTGTTGAAACCAACTCATATTATGAGGGAGACCGCTACACTACCGAGCAGCACCGCGAAACTCTGAAAGTAAACGGATGGGATTTTTGCCCCGTAGATATCATGGACGAGGACGGCTCGGCCCCTTTGCCTGTTAAGGGAGGCAAGTGGTTTACTCAGATGCACATGGGCAAAAACATATTAAATTATGATTCCATGCTTGTGCTTACGCATTTTAAGGGGCACACTCAGGGAGGGTTCGGCGGCTCGGTTAAAAATATAGGTATAGGCTGCGCCGACGGAAGAATAGGCAAGGCAATGATACACACTACTCCTGGTTCGCCCGATATGTGGGATATTGCAAAGGAGGAATTCATGGAAAGAATGACCGAATCGGCCAAAGCTACCGTTGACCATTTCGGTAAAAATATTAGCTTTATTAACGTGCTGCGCAACATGTCCGTATCCTGCGACTGCGAAGGAATTAATGCTCAGCCGGTAGTTACGCCCAATATAGGAATTTTAGCTTCCCTGGACATTTTTGCCGTGGATCAGGCGTCTGTAGACCTCATTTACGCCTTAAAGGAGGACCAGCGCCGCGCCATGGTTGAACGGATAGAATCCCGGCACGGCCATCGCCAGCTAAGCTATATGAAAGAGCTGAATATGGGTAAGGACAAATATGATTTGATAGATATAGATAATAACGACCGGATTATAACCCCCGCCCAGGCTGTTGAAAACGTAGCGCCCTTTTCCTGACGGCGTTTTCATTTATCATTTAAAACACCGCAGATAAAAATGCCGACGGTATAGCTATACTGCGGTAATTTTTAAAAGCAAGCGGCTTTACGGAGGTTATAAAATTTTTATGCCGTCTATAGTTATTTATTTTTCCCGCGCGGGAGAAAATTACGTTAACGGTGAAATAAAAAAACTGAAAACCGGCAATACCCAGCTGGCAGCCGAGATACTCTCAAAGGCCACCGGCAGCGACCTATTTAGGGTAGAGCCTCTTATTAAATACTCGGAGGATTATTCCCGATGCGTAGAAGAAGCTCAATCTGATTTGCAGCGTAACGCGCGTCCCGAATTGGAGGCTTATCCTAAAAATCTTGAAGGCTACGGCATTATATATTTGGCTTATCCTAATTACTGCGGCACCCTGCCCATGCCCATGTTTACGCTGCTGGAAAAATTAGATTGCACGGGAAAAATCATATATCCCCTATGCACGCACGAGGGCAGCGGAATGGGCAGAAGCGAGCAGGATATAAAGCGGCTCTGCCCATATTCAGAGGTCAAAAAAGGACTTCCCGTGCATGGAGCAGAGACGGCTCAAGCTGCCGAGCAGATTATTAAATGGGCCAGGACTTAGCCGACTATTTAACCATAAGCCGAATTTCCGCCGTTTCCCGGCAGAATATTAAGCTTTGTTGCCTGTTGCTTTAATTATTTTACTGGATAATATGCCAAGCTGGACAAAACTGCCAGCTTAAAAATACAGCTAAGGAGATTATATGAAACACTTAAAAAAGATTACAATATCCGCAGCCTTTTTGGCGCTCGGACTGGTACTGCCCTTTTTAACAGGCCAGATTCCTCAGATAGGAAATATGCTCCTTCCCATGCATATACCCGTACTCTTATGCGGATTAATATGCGGATGGCAATACGGAGGCATAATAGGCTTTATAATGCCCTTTTTAAGATACGCGCTTTTTGGAATGCCCGTTTTATTCCCGGCAGGCATCGCTATGGCCTTTGAAATGATGACCTATGGCCTGCTGGCCGGGCTTTTATACGGAATATCCAAATGGCAGTGCGTTATATCCCTATACCGCAGCATAATCGCAGCCATGCTGGCGGGGAGGGTTGTCTGGGGAATCGCGCAGATTACGCTGCTTGGCCTTTCGGGCGGAGCCTTTACCTGGCAGGCCTTTATAGCGGGCGCATTTCTTAACGCCATTCCCGGTATAATTCTGCAGCTTATTTTAATCCCCGCAGTAATGGTGGCCCTAAACCGCACAGGCTTAGTACGCTTTAAAAAGAAGCAGATTCCGTCAAAAGAGCAGGCTGAAAGTTAAAATGGACCAGCTTATAAATACGCTTTTAGATAGAATAAGCCGTCTGAATACAGGACGCACATCCATAATACTGGCCATTGACGGCAGATGCGCCGCAGGCAAGACGACCTTTGCTTCAGAATTGCAGAAAAAAACCGGCTGCTGCGTTATACATATGGATGATTTTTTTCTTCGCCCTCAGCAGCGCACGCCGCAAAGGCTGGCACAGGCCGGCGGGAATATAGATTACGAACGCGTCCTGTCTGAAGCGCTTATTCCGCTGAGAAAAAACGAAACGGCCTGTTACCGCCCATATGACTGCCATACGCAGAGCTTTAAGCAGCCTATAATAGTTCTTCCACAGCCTCTTATCGTATTTGAAGGCTCTTACAGCTGTCATCCTAAGCTGTTTAGCCTATATGATTATCATATATTTATTACGCTTAATCCAGACGAGCAGCTCCGCCGGATTGAAAAGCGCAACGGCCCTCAGGCTCTCAGCGTCTTTAAGGATAAATGGATACCGCTGGAAGAAAAATATTTTGCCCAATGCAGAATTGAAGAAAACTGCCAATGGAGCTTTAAATTATCCATACCTTCAATTTAAAGGTCCGAGGGCCGCGGAAGAATTCCGCGGCCCTCAGACCTTTAAAAAGTTTCTTTATGCCGATATTTTTTATCAGTCGTCCACTTCCCACTCTATAATGCTGCCTGTAACGGCGTCTATGACAAATTCATATTCAATTCCATTTTGCCTAGCCTCTCCCTCATATACTGGCCTGTCGTCGTCCTCGTCAAATTCCAATTCCATAATAGTGCAGCCAGGCAGTCTGCCGTTTATAATTTCAACGGCCTGTTCTCTGCTTATTTTTGCCTGCTGTACTGCGCCTTCATTCTTTAATTTAACAATCTCACCTGAAAAGGCGGAAATTTCAAATTCATACCGCACATTTTCATGAATGATTTCTCCCTCGTATTTTCCATCGTCAATATCCGTTTCAAATTCTATAATACTGCCGTTAGGGAAACGCTCTAAAATTATCTCGCGCGCCTTATCCGCGCTTATATGATTGGTACTCGAACCATTAAAATCTGTCCTCTCGCTCTCCCATTTTACAGTCTCGCCCGAAACGGCGTCTATTTCTATATCGTATTCAACTGAATCCGCATATGCATCAATTTCATAAATACGCCTTCCGTCGTTATAATCCAGCTTTATTCTGCTTATAACCGCTCCGCTGGGCAATTTCTTAAGCACTATCTCCCTCGCCTGAGCCTCCGTTATTATATTCCCGCCAGTCTGGGTTTCATTCTGGCCTTTTGTCTCCCATTTAACCGTTTCTCCCGTAACAGCGTCTATTTCTATATCATAAACCGCAGAACCGGCATATGCGTCCGCCTCATAAACAGCCCTGCCGTCATCGATGTCCAGTTTAATTCCGTTTATAACTGCGCCTTCCGGAAGCTTAGCCAAAATATTATTTTTGGCTTCCTCCAAAGTTAAATATTCCTCGCTAGGATTAAGAGCGCCAGAGCCGTGGCCGTCCTGCTTCCACTTTACTATTTCTCCTGTCAGGGCGTCCACCTCAAACTCATATTCGACGCCGTCCAGGTAAGCTTCGCCCTCATACACCATACGGCCATTTTCCCAGTCCATTTCAAACTCGGATATAACGCAGCCAGGCAATTTATCATCAATCACCTGCTGAGCCTTTTTAGCGCCTATATAGGAGCCTGTACTGGCGCTGCCCGAAACGTCTACGCTGGAAATATGCTTGGACTGAGCCAGGAGATTCAAATCATTTATGCTCAATTCAGCTAATTCCTCAGCCTTCTGAGACGGATCGGCCGCCAAAATTGCCTCTATTAAAGTAGCCTTGCCCTGGGATACGCCCCAGCTTTCAGCCAGCTGGCCTAGAGAATCAGAATTATCAACATTCAAAGATACAACAGCGCCCTCTACCTGTTTGTTTGCCAGAGCATTTTCCACATAAGCAAGCAATTCCTGTTTAAGCGCTTCGCCCCGCTCCTGGCTGTCGCTTTTAACCGAAACCAGGACAGAATTCTGGTTTTCGCTTATATAGCCGTTAGTATACATAGAGCCTATAAGCGCGTTTACCGCTACCTTTAAATCAGTTCCGGCTAAATCCATGCCGTCCAGTATACCCTCGGCGTCCTTATTAACCGCCGTTACCGAAAGCACCCTTTCATTTTTATTAATGCTTATCTCCAAACTCGGATTGACGTCCAATCCTATTACTGAATCCACAGCGTTTAAATTATTTATAAAAAACGCTCCGCCTATTACCAGAACCAGAACGGCCGCAGCCGCAGCGCACATTTGCCATACCTTAGGCCGTTTTTTTACTATTTTAGCGCTTTGGCTTACGCCGCTGCACTTTTCAAGCGCGCCGTCAATAACGTTAGGAGTTATTTCCTCAAGTTCCTTTTTCAGCCGCTGTTCCACATACTGATTTTTCATGTTTGCCTTCCTCCTCTTTAATAAGATGGGCCTTAAGCTTTTTAATAGCCCTATGGTAATGAGATAATTCTGTTGACAATGGTATTTTCATCAACGCCGCGCATTCATAATGCTTAAAGCCTGAAAGCGCATGCAGCATTACCGCTTGACGCTGAAGGTCGGTCAGCAGGCTCATAGCCGCTTTAAGCGCCTCACGCTCGCCAAAATCAGCGTAATAAACTGCTTCTCCGCCCTCTTTATCATTTATCTGCTCAAAGCGTCCTCTTTCTCTAAGCTTCATAAGCGAAAGATTGCGGGTAATTCTTAAAAGCCACGCCATAGGCTTGCCTCTGCCAACATACTGCGGAGCGCTCTCGTATACCTTTATGAACAGCTCCTGCATCACATCCTGAGCGTCGTGCTGGTCAGAAAGAATGGATAACGCAAAACCATATACGGCCGTGGAGGTTTTTTCATATAACTCCCTCAGCGCGTCGGTATTGCCTAAAGCAATCTTCTCAATAAGCGCGTCGCTTATATCAGGCGATTTTCTTTTTTCATGATTTTGATTTGCCGATATCGAACATAAAAACATAATTAAAATCTCCTGTCATTATAATAATGCTCAGAGCATATATTTTATTGCAGGCAAACAAATATTTTTTAATTTTAGCACCATTCATTATTCTGCGTCAATATAACTTATATTTCAGTCGAATGTCGAAACCGGCGTTCTAAAATTATTCATTAAATATTAATGGTTTAGTTGTTGAATTATTTTATAGCTCGGATATAATATAATTGTAAACGATATACGGACAGTAACCCCCTGTCCAGTTTACACAATCCTCCTACTAATATACCCCCTAAGAAAGAAACCGCCCTTAAAAAGGCGGTTTCTTTCATTTTGCTTATTTGCTTCCCTAAAATGCCGTAACGCGGTAGATACGGAAATTTAGCTTTTTTAACGCATAGCTCATAAACTATAATGATAAATTAAAAACGCATTCAACTCATGCGGCGAAAACATTATATTCAAACGTATAATTTAATGCATTCAGGATACATTGCGCCGCATAAGGGATGTATTACGCTTTAATTATGATGTACAAAGAAATCAATACGCTTTCACACGGTATACAACGCTCGCATAATATAAACCAGGGGCTTAAAGCCCCCTAAAAAGCGGGGGTTCAAAATGATAACAATAAGTTTATGTATGATAGTAAAAAATGAAGAGGATGTTCTGGCGCGCTGCCTGGACAGCGTTAAAGGCCTGGCGGACGAAACAATAATAGTGGATACCGGCAGTTCCGACTCAACCAAAAAAATTGCCTTGGAATATACTGATAAAGTATATGATTTCCCTTGGATAGACGACTTTTCCGCGGCGCGCAATTACGCCTTTTCTAAAGGTACTATGCAGTATCTAATGTGGCTGGACGCGGACGACCTGATACTTGAAAGAGACAAAAATATGCTGCTTTCCCTAAAGGAAACCCTGCCCGAGGACACCGACGTGGTTATGATGCGGTACAATACCGCTCTAGACGAACAGGGCAAGCCGCTATTCTCCTTTTACAGGGAACGTCTGCTCCGCAGAGAAAAAGGATTTAAATGGAAGGGCGCCGTTCATGAAGCCATTGAAACCTATGGCAAAAAATATTATTCCGAAGCGGCCATTACCCATGCCAAGCTTAAGCAAAGCGAACCGGGCCGCAATCTTCGCATATACGAAAAGCTTATTGCTCAGGGAGCCATCCTGACAGGAAGGGATTTATTCTATTATGCGCGAGAATTATATTACAACAACCGGGATGAAGACGCGCTGAACGCATTTTCAGACTTTTTGGAGCAAAAAGCAGGCTTCATTGAAAATAAAATTGAAGCCTGCCGCTTTAAAGCCTTTTGCCTTTACCGGTTGAAAAGAAATTCCGAGGCTCTTGCTGCGCTCCTGGGAAGTTTGAAATACGACAGGCCTAGAGCCGAGCTTTGCTGCGATATAGGCAAACACTATCTTGACCAGGAACAGCCCCAAAACGCCGTTCCCTGGTTTGAGCTCGCTCTTACCATACAGCGCAATGACGCTTCAGGCGCATTTATACTGCCTGATTGCTATGACTATATTCCCTTTATACAGCTTTGCGTATGCTATGACAAGCTGGGAAATTCTGACGCAGCGGAAGAATGCAACCGCAGAGCCGGGCTATTGAAGCCATTTTCCCCCGCTTATCAGCACAATAAACGCTATTTTGACTCTAAAAGGTTAAAAAAGCAATGAGCTAGTCAGAGACTTAAAGTCTCCGCTATATAGAAATTTATATTAAAGGAGATTATAAAATGAATGTAAACATTTGTCCAAGGTGCGGAAGGCCCAGAAGCGGTTCTGGCTTTTCCGGCCCAACCTGCAACTGCTCCTCCGCCACCATACTGCCATCAAATAACTACCCGGTAAATCCTTCTTACGGTTGCGGAAACGGATGTGGAAATGGCTGCGGCTGCAGCAGCAGCGGAACCTGCTGCATACCAGGCCCTACAGGCCCTACAGGGCCTACTGGTCCTGCCGGAGGCCCAACGGGGCCGACCGGGCCAACTGGACCGACCGGGCCAACTGGTTTGCCCGGCTCTAATGGTCAGATGGGACCAACTGGACCGACCGGCCCTGCTGGAAGCAACGGCCAGCTTGGCCCCACAGGCGCAACGGGCGCTACCGGTCCGACTGGCGCTACCGGGCCTACCGGCGCAACGGGTCCGACTGGCGCGACTGGCGTCAGCATCACCGGTGCTACAGGACCTACTGGCCCTACCGGCGCAACGGGTGCGACCGGCGCGGCAGGCGCGAGCATTACCGGCGCAACGGGCGCTACCGGTCCGACTGGCGCGACTGGGCCGACTGGCGCGACTGGGCCTACTGGACCAACCGGGCCTACTGGACCGACTGGACCAACTGGCGCTGGGCTTGAAACCCTTTCGGCTTTTGAACCCGGCCAATTATACAGCTTAGGCGACCTGGTATATTACAACGGCAGCCTTTATTCTGTATTAACTAACGACCCATCTGGCACTCCAGGCACTTCTCCTGATTTTGACCTGGTATCGGTAATGGGACCCACAGGCGCGACTGGACCGACCGGACCGACTGGGCCTACTGGCGCTACTGGGCCTACTGGCGCTACTGGCGCAAGCATCACCGGTGCGACTGGGCCTACAGGCCCTACAGGGGCGACTGGCGCAAGCATTACTGGCGCAACTGGGTCTACGGGCGCAACTGGCGCGACTGGCCCAACAGGACCGACTGGACTGACTGGACCTACCGGTCCTACTGGACCGACCGGCGCAACCGGCGCGACCGGTGAAACAGGCGCAACCGGCGCAAGCATTACCGGACCCACAGGCGAAACGGGTGCGACTGGGCCGACAGGCGCAACTGGTGAAACAGGACCTACTGGTGAAACCGGGCCTACCGGACCGACTGGTGAAACGGGACCGACCGGTCCTACCGGACCTACCGGGCCGACTGGACCGACCGGCGCAACCGGGCCTACTGGAGACGCGGGCGCGACCGGCGCAAGCATTACCGGACCTACTGGAGAAACGGGTGCGACTGGGCCGACAGGCCCTACTGGCGCAACGGGTGCAACCGGTGAAACAGGCGCGACCGGGCCTACTGGAGACGCAGGCCCAGCAGGCGCAAGCATTACCGGGCCCACAGGCGAAACGGGACCAACAGGACCTACCGGGCCTACTGGGCCAACCGGAGAAACAGGACCTACTGGCGCAGCACCTCCATTAAACGCCTTATATGCGACCAACGTTCCTTCGCAATCCCCTGCTTCAGACGGCGCTGCCTTAACCTTTGACACCAACCAGCTTGAAGAAGGCACAGCCATAACCCATACTGCCAGCAGCGGAGATTTCACGCTTACCGAAGCCGGAACCTACACTATCTCCTATTCGGTAATAGGCACAAACGCTTCCGCAACAGGCGAAGCGAGCGTACAGCTCCGCGAAGACGGAACCGAAATCCCCGGCAGCACTAAATCGGGTACCATTGCAGCTACGGGCAACACTACCTCATTGTCCGCAACAGTAATAATAGACGCCGCCGGAACTGAAACCATTACTCTTAACATGATAGGCACGGGCTTCTCTTTTACAAACGCATCTATGCTTATTAAAAAGGAAGACTAATTAATTACGGTCTCCGGGTTATATAGCCCGGAGACCGTACATATTTTATAAAGCTATGTTTCAATTCATTTTTTCTCCTATAAACCCATATAAAATATTAATTCTAAAGCGTAAATCCATTACATATAATCACAAAGAAACAATATCGTAAGTATACAGCACAACTCAATTAAGGAGGATAACTAATGGAACGCTTTGACTTGTACAAGGATATAGCTCAGAGAACTAACGGAGATATATATATCGGCGTCGTCGGCCCTGTTCGCACAGGCAAATCCACATTTATCAAACGCTTTATGGATTTACTGGTGCTGCCCAATATCTCCAACGAATATACTAAAGAGCGCGCCATAGACGAGCTTCCGCAAAGCGGCTCAGGGCGCACCATAATGACCACGCAGCCAAAATTTGTCCCTAATGAAGCAGTAACAGTAAATTTGGATGAAAATACGCAATTTAACGTCCGGCTTGTAGACTGCGTCGGCTATCTTATAGACGGCGTACTTGGGCATATGGAGGACGACACGCCAAGAATGGTGCGCACACCCTGGTCTGAAACAGAAATGCCATTTGAAAAGGCTGCAGAAATAGGCACTCAAAAGGTAATAAACGAGCATTCTACCATCGGTCTGGTCATAACTACCGACGGCAGCATAAACGGGCTGCCCCGTTCAGGTTACATAGAAGCTGAAGAACGGGTGGTTGAAGAGCTGAGACAAATCGGAAAGCCCTTTATTATCGTATTAAACACGACCGATTTATACTCAGTTGAAACACAAAAGCTTCAGCTTGCGCTGGAAGAAAAATACGATGTACCCGTAATACCCCTGGACGTATTAAATATGTCCCTGGAGGACTTGCAGTCGGTGCTTGAAAGAGTGCTCTTTGAATTTCCCCTGCGCCGCATAAATATCTCTCTGCCCCGGTGGGTGCAGGCGCTTTCTCCCGACCATTATCTTATAGATGAAATTTTAACCGGCCTGCGCGAACGCGCTGCAGAACAGCATAAGATGCGCGATTATCCGGCGCTTCTGGGCTTATTTGACGAATCGGAAAATATAAAGGGCTTCAATGTTGAAAAGGTGGAATTAGGTACAGGCAGTATTGAATACGGCGTAGAAGTCGCGCCCGAATTATTCTATAAGGTGCTGGGAGATGAATGCGGCTGTGAGATTAAAGGCGATTTTCATCTTATTGCCCTTATGCGGGATTTAGTCGAGGCCAAAAAAGAATATGATCGTGTTGCCGAAGCGCTCAAATGCGCCGAAGCGACCGGTTACGGCGTAGTTGCGCCATCTATGGACGAAATGGTTCTAGAAGAGCCTGAAATGGTAAAGCAGGGCTCGCGCTTCGGCGTCAAGCTGAAAGCCAGCGCTCCCTCTCTGCATATTATAAAGGTAGATGTAAAAACCGAAGTTAATCCAATTGTGGGCAGCGAAAAGCAAAGCGAAGAGATGGTCAAATATCTACTGGCAGAATTCGAAAACGACACAGCGCGCATATGGGACAGCAATCTTTTCGGCAAAAGCCTGCATGAACTGGTACAGGAAGGCCTTTCAGGCAAGCTGCTTAGAATGCCCGAAGGAGCGCAGAGGAAAATGCAAACAGCTCTGCAGCGCATTATAAACGAAGGAAGCGGCGGACTCATCTGCATACTTCTCTAATTAACGAGGGGGGATGCGCCGCGTTGGGCAAGCAGGCCCGGCGCGGCGCTTTTGCATACCTTAGCTGTTAGGTAAGTATTTTAACAGAATACCCTTGGTTTGCAATACACACAGACGCAATCACTCCTTTCAGAACGCATTATACTTTACTTGTATCGTCCATACCCTCAGTTTGCAAAAAAGACGGTCAGAAGGCATAAAATCTGCGTCCTGCCGCGCTGCTTTGATTCCATGCACGCCCGGTACATGACTTCTTCAAGCGCGCTTTATCTGGCACAAATTTTATGCCTTCTGACTCTGCAGTCTCAAAGAAAAAGAATTTCTTCATTTTCAAGGCAGACGAAGAAGGCGTTACTTATGAGTACGCTGATTGAGGATAACGCAGAAAATGAAGAAATTATCTCGTTTTGAGGCATATAGTTCCTTGTAAATTGAGGGTACGGTCAAAATAAGCTGAGCAGACTAAAAATAGCATTTACAACATTTCCACGCGGTAAAGCCGTGAACGTTCGTTTAATTAAACGAGCGTTCACGGCTTTGATTAATCATTAGTAATTAGGGGCTATGCCGGACTACTTTCGCTTTTTATGGCACATACACGCGGACGGACAGTTTTCGCAGCCGCAGCCGCATGAATTCTTTCCGTTTCTTCTATCCCTGACCAGCTTTACAATAATTAAAACAACTATGCCGGCCAATACCGCGCCAATAAGAATAGTTGACCAATACTGCTTAAAGAATTCCAGCATAAACATCCTCCTTTATTTAATCTTTACCTTAGTTTTCAGCGAAGTACTCTCCTTATAAGGCCTGAAAAGCATATACAGGATAACGCCCAGTACTATTATGGCTGCTATCAAACCTACTGCATTCGCATTACCCGTAAAGACAGACCCCACCTGATAAACTATAAGAGATACGGCATAAGCAAACACGCATTGATAGCCTATAGCGAAGAGCGTCCATTTTCCATTGTTCATCTCGCGCTTTATAGCGCCCATGGCCGCAAAGCAGGGTGCGCAGAGCAGGTTGAATATAAGGAAGGAATAAGCGGAAAGCGGAGTAAACAATTCGCGCATATTCGCCCATATCTGCCAACCGCTCTCAGCAACCTCTTCAAAGCCGCCAAGCAGCACGCCGAAAGTGCTGACAACGTTCTCCTTAGCAATAAGACCGGTAACCGCCGCCACAGCCGACTGCCAGTTGCCCCAGCCCAGAGGCGCGAACAGCCATTGAATGCCGCGGCCTATTGAAGCCAGAACTGAATTGTTCAAATCGGATACCATACGGAATACCCCGTTTTCCACTCCAAACGCCTGCAGGAACCAAAGCACGATAGCTGAAAGGAGAATGACTGTTCCAGCCTTCTTAATAAAGGACCAGCCGCGCTCCCACATTGAGCGGAGTATGCTGCCTAATGTAGGCCAATGGTAAGCCGGAAGCTCCATAACAAAAGGCGCAGGGTCTCCCGAAAATATTTTAGTTTTCTTAAGCATTATACCAGATATTATTATTGCTGCAACTCCTACAAAATATGCGCTGGGCGCAACCCACCAGGCGTCGCCGAACAAAGCGCCCGCTACTAAAGCGATAATGGGCAGCTTTGCTCCGCAGGGTATAAAGGTAGTAGTCATAATGGTCATTCTGCGGTCTCTGTCATTTTCTATAGTGCGCGAAGCCATAATTCCAGGAATGCCGCATCCCGTACCTATCAGCATAGGTATAAAGGATTTGCCCGACAATCCGAACTTGCGGAATATTCGGTCCATAACAAAGGCGACTCTGGCCATATAACCGCATCCCTCAAGGAAAGCAAGAAATATAAAGAGCACAAACATTTGCGGAACAAAGCCCAATACTGCGCCCACGCCTCCTACTATGCCGTCCAAAATAAGCCCCTGAAGCCAGCCGGCGCAATTAATTCTTTCCAGCCCGTTCCCGATAAGCACCGGAATGCCAGGAACCCAAACGCCGTAATTAGCCGGATCAGGCTCTTCAACTTCCAGCGCAGCCATATAATCCTGATATGTAACGCCAAAGGCTTCAACAACCTCTCCATTTTCCTCGTCCAGAATCTCAGCCGTAGCGGTTAGCTCTGTAGCGGTTGCAGGCTCCAATCCAGCCTGTTCGGCAGCCGCCTCAAAGGCTTCTATAGTAGCGCCGGGTATCACATATTTTTCGCTTGCTTCATTATAATCAGAGCCGCCTATGCCCAGAAGATGCCAGCCTTCTCCAAAAAGCCCGTCGTTGGTCCAGTCTGTAACCCAAGTGCCTACAGTAGTTACTGATATGTAATATACTATAAACATAACTACCGCAAAAATAGGCAAAGCCGCCCAGCGGTTTGTTACAATTCTGTCTATCTTGTCCGAGGTGGATAATTTGCCTTTATCCTTTTTCTTATAGCAGCTTTTTATTATGGAGGCAATATAAACGTATCGTTCGTTAGTTATAATGCTTTCCGCATCGTCGCTTAATTCCTCCTCGGCGGCCTTTATATCCGCCTCTATATGAGCAAGCACCTCATTTTTAAGCTTAAGCTGCTCCAGAACCTTTTCATCCCGCTCAAATATTTTAATGGCGTACCAGCGCTGCTGCTCGGCTGGCAATTCATGCACGGCAGCCTCCTCGATATGAGCTATAGCGTGCTCCACAACGCCGTTAAAGCTATGCTGAGGAACAGTTTTGGTATTTTCAGCCGCCTTTACCGCCGCTTCGGCCGCTTCCATAACGCCCGTACCCTTAAGCGCCGAAATTTCCACCACCCTACAGCCCAGCTGTCTGGACAGTTCCTCAACATTTATCAAATCTCCGTTTTTCTTAACTACATCCATCATATTTACAGCTACAACTACCGGAATACCCAATTCGGTAAGCTGAGTAGTCAAATAGAGGTTGCGCTCCAGATTTGTTCCGTCTACTATGTTAAGTATTGCGTCCGGGCGTTCATTTATAAGATAATTTCTGGCGACTACCTCCTCAAGCGTATACGGAGAAAGGGAATATATACCCGGCAAGTCCATAATAACGACGTCATTATGCTTTTTAAGCCTGCCCTCCTTCTTTTCCACGGTAACTCCCGGCCAGTTCCCCACAAACTGATTGGCCCCGGTCAGCGCATTGAATAATGTTGTTTTTCCGCTGTTCGGGTTGCCGGCTAGAGCAATTTTAATACTCATTTTCACGCTTCCTTTCCTTTTAATTAGTTTATACTAACTCACATGCCGAATTAAAGGCTATTCCACCTCTACCATCTGTGCATCGTCCTTTCTGATAGACAGCTCATAGCCCCTGACAGTAACTTCGATAGGGTCCCCAAGCGGAGCAACCTTGCGTACATAAACCTGCGTACCCTTTGTCAGCCCCATATCCATGATTCTGCGCTTAACCGCGCCCTCGCCATGGAGCCTGGCTACTTTTACAGTCTCTCCAATTTTGACCTGCTTCAGCGTCCTCATACCCTTCCCTCCTTAAAAAATTATACCATTATTTTGCCGGCCATTTCCCGGCTGATGGCGATACGGGATTCCTTTACATTTACAATAAGATTGCCTCCCATAGTTGAAATAATGGTGACTCTTACGCCGGGTACAAAACCAAGGTCTGCAAGGTGTGTCCGAGCCTCAGGTTTGCCGCCGACTTTTTTTATCACATTTTCCTCGCCTACTGCTGCAAGAATAAGCGGCATCATTTCAACTCACGCCTTTCTCATGATTTAGAAGAACGCAACAGCAAAGTTAGCGTTCTCTAACCGTTATATATATTAGCACTGACTAACTATTTTGTCAATGAAAATTTATAAATTAAACGCAAAAATCTAACGGTTTTTAAGCTGTCAACATCCTTCTTTTATCTCAGCCTGCAATAGCAGGTAAAAGAAATGTATTATACTCTCAATCCTCAATAATCACTTTTATCTGCGTACATCTGCCGCTGTTGCAAAGGCTTTCGGATACGCTGCATGCCGCAATACCCAGCCGAACATCCAGTTCCGCCCTCATTATTATTTTGCTTCCGGCCTTAGAAAGAGGCGCTTCAACAGAAATTGAACCGTCCGCATTTATTTTTGTATGCATAAAAATATTAATAGGTTGAATTATAGGCCTCGCTTTACTTAGACAATACAATCAAAGTACAATGTGTTTTTACATAAATGCCCGCCGCGTCCGCTTTGTTGCGTGGTCTTTAAAATACGCCCGGTAT
>OGCQ01000683.1_pt1 | contig 51162 bp, 59 predicted proteins | sample 1570161 | NCBI WGS metagenome assembly OGCQ01 (sample SAMEA4384402, study PRJEB24528) | human gut metagenome | reverse complement strand
CTTCACTTGCAGTGTACACCAAATGGGCTTTTTTGTGAAGCAAAATCAACTAGCAACAGGAGTATATGTAATATTTTTTAGCCTAACTAGGCTTTACGCTATCCTGACTGAGTTAATTACGAATTAAATTTCTCAATCATTACCAAAAAAGGCGGTTGATTGATCTGATTGATAGTTTTATACAAAGTCACGGTAAATTCCTGTTGGGGTAGATGGCTCGCAAAATCTAGTACCGCATCCCGCTCTATCTCGCCACCTGTATGCCCATAGTAAATCATGACCGCAATCCGACCGCCACCTTCTAAACGCTGACATAATTTTTCCAAGGCCTGTATAGTTGTATGTGGCTGGGTAATTACTGACTTATCTGCTGACGGCAGATAGCCTAAATTAAAAATAGCTGCTTTAATAGTTGCAATGTATTGATCCACATTTTCGTGACCTGTTAAAAGCAATTCAACATTGTCTACTTTAGCTTCTACCAAGCGCTTAGTGGTTTGCTTAATAGCTTGTTCTTGAATATCAAAAGCATAGACTTTTTTAGCCAATTGTGCCAAGAAAAGGGTGTCATGCCCATTTCCCATGGTAGCATCTACGACTATATCTTCTTTGGTTATGACTTCTGATAAAAAAGCATGTGCCATTTGCAATGGTCTTAACATATAAATCGCTTCTCCTTTGCCTTACATCCTTGAACACTACCACGACGTTTCATTTCTTGCTCAATCGCATTTAGCACTTCCCATTTATTGAGGCTCCACATGGGTCCAATGAGCATGTCCCGTGGCGCATCTCCTGTAATTCGATGAATGACGATATGTTCAGGGATTATTTCTAATTGATCACAGATAATAGCAACATACTCATCTTGGCTAAGCAACTGCAAGCGTCCTTCATGATAATCTCGTTGCATCCGTGTGTTAGTCATTAAATGCAAAAGATGTAATTTAATCCCCTGAATATCATTGTCTGTCACACAGCGGCGAACATTTTCTATCATCATCTCATGGCTTTCACCAGGCAAACCATTGATTAAGTGGGAAACTATCTCGATTTTTGGAAATTTCCGCAGCCGTTGAACCGTTTCAACGTATAATTCATATGAATGTGCGCGGTTAATCAATTGCGAAGTAGTTTCATAAGTCGTCTGCAGGCCCAACTCTACCGTCACATGCATACGTTCAGATAATTCTGCTAGATAGGCAATCGTCTCATCAGGCAGGCAATCTGGTCTGGTACCGATATTGATACCTACAACCCCTGGCTCATTGATGGCCTGTTCATAACGCTCACGAATAACTTCTACCTTATCGTGGGTATTGGTGAAATTTTGAAAATAAACTAGATATTTTTTGACTTCAGGCCACTTTCGATGCATGAAGGCAATTTCTTTATAAAATTGTTCCCGAATCGGTGCTTCAGGAGCTACAATCGCATCACCAGAACCTGACACCGTACAAAAAGTACAGCCACCATGAGCAACCGTTCCATCTCGATTGGGACAATCAAATCCCGCATCAATCGGAACTTTAAAAGTCTTCTCTCCAAATAGTTTTCGATAATAAGCATTCAAAGAATTATAAGGTTTCATAACTTTCATTGTACCACAAAATAAAACAGAACTCGCGCTCGGAGTTCCATTTACACTTTACTAATATCCGTTGGCCTCCATTGGTGTTTTTTTAAATCCACACAGCCATTCGTTTTAAAAGTCACTCCTTCGGCCCAAAGGAGATGTCTCTGCTCCTCCCACGCTGGCGCTAAGCGTCCTGCGGAATTAACCACACGATGGCAAGGATACTTCCCATAAAGTCCAGCCTGAGACAGGACGCGACCTACCAAACGAGCATTTCTTTCTCGCCCAATCAACTGCGCAATTTGCCCATATGTCGCTACGCTCCCTAAGGGAATACAGGACACAACTGATAAAATTTGATGTACTAACTTGTCATTTAACACTTTTCGCATCATCTTTTTCCTTGTAGCAATGCTATTTTTGTTTTCCTTTGAAACGCCATTGAAAACGCAACTTATCATAATAAGGAAATTCAACATGCAAAATTCCTAGACCTAAGAGAAAGCTTCCCAACACATCTGTCGGATAATGTACTCCCAGATACACACGTGACGTCATAATGATAAAAATCATCACAATCATCAAACTTTGCAAGATACGCTTCGTCTGCACTGATTTTATTCGTTGACTAACGATAATCAACAGCGTACCAAAGATTAGTGTAGAAGCCAAGGCATGCCCACTCGGAAAAGAAAATCCACCTTCTTCTACCAAATGTTGAATAGCAGGACGCGAATGTTGATAGATATTTTTCAAAAAAGCAACTAAAAGCCCCGTCAAGGCAAGATTCCCAATTAAAAGAATAGCCTCACTCCACCATTTCTTATAAAGGAAAAAACCAGCCAAAACTGCGACCCAGGTCATAATAACGGGCGTATTAATCAGACTCGTTACGCTAGAAAAGAAAAATGTCAAAGTATGTGGCAAATCTCCACGTAAAGTTATCTGAATTAGACTATCAAAGTCTTTTAAATAATTAGGATGAAACTTGACAACATAGCCTAGAATCACAAAAAGTAAAAGGGCAAAAGAGCCCTTGGTTAAAAAAGTTTGTTTATTTTTCATATTTAATTAAAATCGGTTTTAAAAGCAAGTTAATGACCCAAAAGGCAATTGCAAAAACTACACCTTCCAATAGATTAAATGGAATGACCATCGCAAACAGATAATTTGCTACACCAAGAATCTTTGAAATATCAAAATTAGCAAACGTTGCATATAGCGGAATTGCATAGATATAATTCAAAAGAAGCATTGCCACAGTCAATCCCAGTGTTCCCACCACAGAAGCAATCAGAAAACGAACGATTGTCTGTTCTTTTTTCCAAATAAGCGCAAAAGCGATTACGAAAACAGCAACTGCAATGATATTCATCGGCAAACCAATGTAGGTATTGACCCCTTGGTTGTTCAGTAGAAGTTTGAGCACTGAACGAACCAGTAAAATGCTTAAAGCTCCTCTCAGATTCAGTACCACTAATCCCAATAGAATTGGTAAAATACTAAAATCCAACTTCAAAAAGCTGGCTCCCGGCAAAATCGGGAAATCAAAGAACATCAGCAAAAATGAGATAGCTGAAAGAATGGCAATAATAGCCATTTTGCGTGTATGTGTCATAACAGGTTCCTCCAATTTTATTAAATTAGAGAAGCTGGAAAGGCTTGCTGAAGAATAACTTATCCCAGTCAGTGAAACCTTTATGATAGTATAAGGAAGTCTCCTTAAATAAAATTAAAAGCCACAGTCTTGGGACTTCTCCCCTGCCTTTCGTCTTCTCCCATCCAGACTGTACTGTCGGTTGTGGAATTACACCACATCAGCTTGCGCTCGCGGACTTAAAACAGTTCCCTTAGTCGACAAAGATTTTATTTTTAGATGATGTTGCACCTCAAAGATCTATCAAGAAGCTACATTACTATATAAAAAGTAAAAGATTGTCAACGACTGAAAATTACCGCCGGTCGGGAATTTCACCCTGCCCTGAAGACCCTTTAATCATAACAAAAAAAGCCTGCAAGAGCAAGCGTTTTATCTGATATACAAAAATTATTCTGACACCATTATTTTAATTTGTCATGTTCGTATTCGTGTACTAGATCTAATCCTGTAAAATCTTGCTGGCGCAGGGCTTCATACACCATCATACAAACTGTATTTGATAAATTCAGACTTCTGACATGCTCATCGTTCATCGGAATACGCAGGGCTTTTTCAGAATGAGCACGCATAAAATCCTCTGGCAATCCTTTATCCTCACGCCCAAACATAAAATAATGATTTCCAGCGATTGTAAAATTTTCTGCTGCATAAATCTTCTCCGCAAATTTAGAAATCAAATAGAGATGTCCATCCATTTTACTCATAAACTCTTCTAAATTGTCATAATAAGTAATATCCAGCTTATCCCAATAGTCCAAACCTGCTCGTTTCATCTTACGATCATCAATCGGGAATCCCATTGGTAAAATGATGTGAAGCGGTGAATTCGTTGCTGCGCAAGTCCGAGCAATATTACCCGTATTCTGTGGGATTTGCGGTTCAAAAAGAACAATGTGGTTTTTACATATCATAATTTTTCTTTCCTGATTTCATTACTACTATAAAAAAATAGCCACACTGCTCGGAGTCAAGCTCAGCAAACAGCGTGGTTAAGGCATCATTAACTTACATCACAACAGGTTTGAGGTAAATCAATGAAGGTACTTTCTTAGTATATCACTTTCTTTGCACATGTCAACAAAAAAAGCTTAAAATTTTCATATTTTCTAGATTATTTGTCAATTTTTTCAAGAATTCTCTTGTCGTTTTCATCAGAACGCTTTAATAGGACAAAATATACATTTTTCTTTCTTCAAAATGATGAAATTTTTGCAAAAAAAGGGTATGATAGGATAGGATACTTGGGAGGTATAACATGAAAATTATTGTCGTTGGTGGCGGTAAGGTCGGATCTGCACTCTGCCGTTCACTTGTGGCTGAAAAACATGATGTGATTCTCATCGAGCAAAATGAGTCCGTACTCAATCGGATCACAAAACGTTATGATATTATGGGCATTGTCGGTAACGGTGCTAATTTTAAAATCTTAGAGCAGGCTAATGTAGAGCATTGTGATATTTTCATTTCCATGACAGAGCATGACGAAGTCAATATGGTGTCGTCTGTGCTAGCTAAAAAAATGGGGGCAAAAGAAACGATTGTCCGCGCTCGCAATCCAGAATATTCAAATTCTTATTTTAAAGAAAAAAATATCCTTGGTTTTTCACTTATTGTCAATCCTGAGCTACTAGCAGCCCGTTACATTGCCAATATCATCGAATTTCCTAACGCACTTTCTGTGGAACATTTTTCAAATGGACGTGTCAGTTTAATGGCATTTAAAGTCAAACAAAATAGTAATCTGTGTCAGATGACTTTATCTCAATTTCGGAAGAAATTTGGAAATGTCTTGATTTGTGCTATTGAACGTGATAATCAATTGCTCATTCCAGATGGTGAAATTACCATTTTGCAGAATGATATTATTTATGTCACCGGAAATCGGGTAGATGTCATTCTTTTCCATAATTTCGTGCGACCCAAAGTCATTAAAAGTTTGATGCTTATTGGTGCAGGAAAAATCGCCTACTATCTACTTAATATTTTAAAAAATAGCAAAATCAAACTAAAAGTGATTGAAATCAATCCAAAGCATGCTGAATGGTTTAGTCAAGAATTTCCGCATTTACATATTGTTCAAGGTGATGGTACTGCAAAAGACATTTTACTAGAAGAAAGTGCTCAACACTATGATGCAGTTGCGACCCTGACTGGTGTAGACGAAGAAAATATCATTTCTTCTATGTTCCTTGAAAGCATGGGGGTTCAAAAAAATATCACGAAAGTCAATCGGACTAGTTTACTTGAAATCATTGACAGTCAGGAATTTTCAAGTATTGTGACGCCTAAGAGAATTGCAGTAGATACAATTATGCACTTTGTCCGCGGACGTGTGAATGCTCAGTATTCCGATTTGCAAGCTATGCACCACTTAGCTAATGGACAACTTGAAACCTTGCAATTTCAAATCAAGGAAGAAAATAAAATGACTGGAAGACCACTTTCTAGTTTGAAACTAAAGAAAGGTGTCTTAATTGCAGCCATTATCCGAAATGGAAAACCTATTTTCCCGACGGGTGAGGATTACATTCAAATAGGTGACCAAATCATTGTCACAACGCTCATTCAAAGTATCACACAAATATATGATTTGTTAGAGAGGTAAGCCATGAATAGAAATATGATTCGTTTCCTCCTCTCCAAGTTGTTAATCATTGAAGCTGGACTACTTCTAGTTCCACTCATTGTGGCTTTCATCTATCGCGAGCCTCATCAAAATTTACTTTCCATTAGCATCACAATTGGAATCCTCTTGGTGGTCGGACTTTTAGGCAGTTCTTTTAAGCCCAAAAATCATCATATTTATGCCAAAGAAGGGGTTTTAATTGTCGCCTTATGCTGGATACTTTGGTCCTTCTTTGGGGCACTTCCTTTTGTTTTTTCAGGACAAATTCCTCACCTCATAGATGCTTTCTTTGAGATCAGTTCAGGCTTTACAACAACAGGTGCCTCTATCTTACCAGATGTCTCTGTCTTATCACATTCTCTACTCTTTTGGCGTAGTTTCACCCACTTAATTGGAGGTATGGGAGTCCTCGTCTTTGCCCTTGCTATCATGGAAAATAATAAAAATAGCCATTTGGAAGTGATGCGAGCAGAAGTTCCTGGTCCTGTCTTTGGTAAAGTTGTCTCTAAATTAAAAGACACGGCACAAATTCTCTATTTACTCTATTTGGCACTTTTTGCTATTTTTGTAGTAATCTATTACCTTGCAGGAATGCCTTTATTTGATAGCTTTATCATTGCCATGGGAACAGCTGGTACAGGAGGCTTTGCAGTTTACAATGATGGTATTGCTCACTATAACAGCTCTCTCATTACGTATCTAGTTAGTTTTGGAGTACTTATTTTTGGAGTAAATTTCAACCTCTACTACTTTTTACTATTGAGAAAATTTAAAGCATTCTTTGGAGATGAAGAATTGCGAACCTATCTCATTATTGTAACATCAACTACTCTTCTCATCTGTTTGAATGTCTTTCATATTTATCAAAATATAGCTAAGACTTTAGAAATTTCTCTTTTCCAAGTAGCGAATATCATCACCACCACTGGTTTTGGTCTTGGTGACATTACCTCTTGGCCACTCTTTTCTCAATTTATTCTCCTCATTCTCATGTGTATAGGAGGTTCTGCCGGATCAACTGCAGGAGGTTTAAAAGTTGTTCGTGGCTTAATCTTAGTCCGCATTGCTAAAAATCAAGTTTTATCCACTCTCTCACCAAAACGTGTACTGACCCTGCATGTCAACCATAGCGTGATTGACAAAGATACACAGCATAAAATCTTAAAATACCTTGTGCTTTATACGATGATTATCATCAGTCTTATTTTCATTGTCAGTCTAGATAATAATAATTTGATGACCGTCGTGAGCGCTGTTCTTAGCTGTTTCAACAACATTGGACCAATGCTTGGTACAACAGAGAGCTTTGCAATCTTTGGTCCAATTTCCAAATTCCTGCTCTCTCTTGCTATGATTGCAGGGCGGCTAGAAATTTACCCAATGATTCTGCTCTTTATGCCACAAACTTGGTCCAAACGATAACTAGATCCAATAAAAACTCGCCAGTCAATAGACTAGTGAGTTTCTTTATTTTCTGAGTGATTGCGTCTCAAGCTAAAATCATCCGGTACAGGATCATCTCCTCCGTTCGCCCATGGATGGCAACGCAAAATACGTGCAATCCCCATCAACAAACCCTTGATGCCATGTTTTTCTATCGCTTGAATCATGTAGTTTGAGCAAGTTGGCTGATAACGACAGGAAGGTGGAAAAGCCGGTGAGATAAATTTTTGATAAAAACGGATTAGCGCAATAAGGACTTTTTTCATTATTTTTTCTTTGTAACAGCTAGATTATGTAACTGACTGACCTCTTTTTTATTGAGACGGCGAGCTTCACCTGGACGAAGACCAGTTAAATTTAGATGGCCAAATTGCGTGCGGGAAAGTTTATCTACTTGCAAACCAACAGCCTCAAACATCTTTTTTACTTGATGATTTCGCCCTTCATGGATCGTCAACTGGATAATCGAACGATTCTTAACCGGATCTACTTTCAGAATTTCATAAACAGCTGGTTTGGTTTTCTTACCATCAATTTTTACACCTTTTGTCAACGCTCGAAGGATCTCTTTATCAGCTACCCCCTTGACACGAGCGACATAGACCTTATCAATCTCATTTCGAGGATGAATCATTTCATCTGTAAAATCTCCATCATTTGTCAAAATTAAGGCACCTGACGTATCCCAATCAAGCCTCCCTACTGGATAAATCCGTTCTGTGACATTTGGTAACAAATCAACTACTGTTGGACGACCTTTGTCATCTGTCACGCTAGAAATAACACCACGTGGCTTATTTAAGAGGTAGTACACTTTTTCTTCATTGTAAATTGGCTGACCATTTACCTCCACGCGATCTCCAGACTTGATCGTCGTTGCCAATTCACGAATAACTTGTCCGTTTACAGTGACCAGCCCTTGCTTTATCAATTCTTCTGCTTTTCTACGACTAGCAATCCCAGCATGGGCAATATATTTATTTATTCTCATCCTCTATCCTTTCAACAAATAGTTGACCTTCCTCTGTTATTAACTCTGTTTCTTCCACTACTGGCAATTCTTCTAGACTATTGATGCCCATATAATCTAAAAAATAATCAGTCGTCACATAAAGATTTGGGCGACCAAGCACTTCTTTCTTCCCATTTTCGCGAATCAAATCAAAAATCTGTAACTTAGAGATTGCACCACTAGAATTGACACCACGAATCTCATCCACTTCAATTCTTGTAATGGGCTGCTTGTAAGCAATAATCGACAAGGTTTCAAGTGCAGCTCTTGATAAACTTTGATTGATCGGAGCTTTTGAATATTCCCGCAAAAGGTCAGCGAAATCTTGTTTGGTAACAATTTTATAAGCATTCGATGTCTCTAATAGAGCAAGACTTGAATCTTCGTCTTTTCGATATTTTTCTGCTAATTTCTCCAAACTCTGTATCACACCCGTAGGCGGTATAGAGAGGAGATCTGCTAGTTGACGGACACGCAAGCCGTCCTCACCTGCTACAAAGAGCAAGGCTTCAATCTCTGCTAATTTACTCATTTCTTTTTCCCATTAGATAAATATTCCCAAAATTTTCTTCCTGCACCACTTGAATTTCTTGCACTTTTACCAATTCCAATGTTGCTAAAAATAGAGTAATGACTTCATTTATATCTTTTGTTTCTGAGAAGATCGCTTGAAGAGCAATTTTTTCTTGTAGATGGCAACGATTGCGTATCACATTCATCATGTCTTCAATTTTATATTCGTCTTTGACAATGGTTGTGTGGTTTTGAGCAAATTCTTCTCTTTTTTGTGTCATCAACTTTGAAAAGGCCAGAAACAAATCAATCGTTGTTTTGTCATGACGTAACTCAGCATTTCCATATACCAATTCGATTTTAGGCTTGGAGTAATAAAGAGCCCGTTCTTCATGCTGCTCTGCCATTTTTTCACCTAACAATTTGAATTTCCGATATTCTTCGATTTGAGCAAGTAAATCTTGCTCCAGATTCTCTTCAGTTTCTACGGTATCCGCCACTTTTGGCAAGAGCTTCCGACTTTTAATCAACATGAGCTGACTCGCCATGACCATATATTCACCTGTCACTTCTAACTTCATAGCTTGAAGGGTCGCTACATAAGCTAAGTACTGCTCAATAACCTCTGTAATCGGCACATCATAGATATCCATTTGGTATCTTGACACCAAATGAAGTAATAAATCCAACGGGCCTTCAAAATCTTTAATTTTTATGTCCATTATCTATATTTTTCCAACGTCATCATTGTTTTCAAACCTAAATTGCGCGCAATTTCATATATTTCTACGCCTTTCTCTCGCTGACGTAAAATATATTGCTCTCGCAAACTCTGAGCAGATAAGGTAGCTTGATTTTTTTCAATCAAAAAAGCCTCTAATTGACGAAAGCCCCATTGCCGTGAATAGGTTTTCCCATTTTTTTCTAACAAATAAGTCCCTTCCAGAGTTGTTCCCAGTTCTCCAATCAATTGATCTGGAATAGGAACAATACGCTTTTGACCTGCTTTCTCAATGCGAATAATCTGAAAATCTAGATTTACATCTGCTACTTTTAACTGCAAAATTTCACTTGGCAACAGCCCCATTTCCAAAATGAGAAGTGCAATCAAACGACCGTTATATTGATTTGTATCGGCATAAAAATTAGATAAGTCCAAAATCTCCGCATCGTGTTCTTTCGGAATTCCAACTTTTGGCAACTCCAGACGATAAAAATTTGAAATGAAGCGTTTGTTGTATAAATAATACAAAAATTGATTGACAGCAGATAGCTTTCGCTTTTGAACAGAAGGTTTGAAGTCAGCAATAGAAGCTCGATAAATTCGAAGATTAGTATCTGTAATTTTTGCATGAATCACATCTATAAACTGCTCCAAATCATAAAAATAAGCTGTTTTTGAATTGTCAGATAAATTTTTTCCTTCTAAAAAGGTGATTATTTCTTCTTTCATTTTGGATGGATCTCGTATTCATTCGCAAAGCTGTGTAAAAGAGCATTAACTGCTTTTAAGATAGATTTGCGCGTAATAATTCCTTGAAACGTATTTTCCTGATCAACAACTGGCAAGAAGGACTCATCTACTAATTTATGTAGTACTTCTGTCAATGTAAAATCTGGGCCGACAGTTAGGTCATCTTTTTTTGCCATATGCACAATATCAGTTGTCATAAACTCCTCATCAGGGATTTCGTGCTGCATTTGATAAGACAAGATATCTGTTAGCGAAATCGTACCCACAAACTTTTTCTGATCTGTCACTACCGGTACTCGTGAGTATGTCATTTGACTCAGTAATAAAATAGCATGGTCTGCATTATGGGTATCAATCAAGACAGCCAAGTTTTCTGCCGGTGTTAAAAAAGTGTCTTCTTGCTGTAAGAGAAAATTTTCAAATTCTTTGGCAATCATCGAGAAAACTCCTTTGAGAGGCGAGAGTATAGCTCGTGCTGACGTGTATAGTAATCTACATGGAATGCATCATCAGTAATCTCTACCTTGGCATAAAGTCTCTCATTAATAACACCTCGTGGTTGACTGATCGACCCCGGATTTAAAAAGAGCGTTTTTCCTTCCATCCACGCATCTGGAATATGCAAATGCCCATATAAACAAATATCCGCATCTACCTCTTGTGCCCATAAATCCAATTTTTGAAAACCAAAGTTGATATGCTGAAGGTGACCATGAGTTTGTGCAATAACGGTACCATTTAAATCCGTCACCAAACGATCTGGATAGCCACCATAGAAATCCATGTTCCCTGCTACAACATAAATTCCTTGCCACACTTCGTCATCACTTGGCAGCTCAGAATCACCATTATGAAAAATAGCATCTACTTTTCCGAGATAATAGGTCTTGATCTCTTCTACAATAGCACGATCTCCATGAGAATCACTCATTACGATGATGGTTTGTTTTGCCATGTTGGAAATACCTCCACTAATTTTTGAACTGCTTGAGCTCGATGTGATTGAGCATTCTTTTCTTCCATTGTTAATTCTGCAGATGTTTTGCCTGTTTCACCTACTAAAAATAACGGATCATAGCCAAATCCATTCTCCCCTTTTGGCTCAAAATTAATATAGCCTGCCCAGTCAGCCTCCACGACTAGACTTTCTTTAGTAGGACTTGCTACCACAAGAGTTGTATGAAACTGCGCTGAGCGATCTTTCAACTCGAAAACCATTGCCAATTCATGTAGTAGTTTTGCATTATTTTCTAAGTCTGTCGCATCATTTCCAGCAAAGCGAGCAGACCAAACTCCAGGCAGACCACCTAACGCATCTACTTTTAAGCCTGAATCATCTGCCAATACCATTTTGCCAGTCAGCTTAGAGATAGTCTCTGCTTTTAAACGAGCATTTTCTTCAAAAGTCATCCCAGTTTCTGCGACCTCTGGTAAATCAGGATAGTCATTCAAATTTTCAATCTGATAGCCTAATTTTTCAAAGATTCTGCGGAATTCAGCGGTCTTTCCCTCATTACGAGTAGCAATTAAAATCGTATCTCCTACTGTCAAACCTGACAATTCTTGTTGAGAAAAGAAAACATTTAATTTGACACCTTTTTCAGGCAAGTGCACTAAAACTAATTGTTCCTTTTCCGTGATTAAAATAGCACCCTTATGAAATTGTGCCTGAAACTGTGATCCTTGATTTTCATTGATTAGTTGCAAGACGAATTGAACAAAAGACATGATTGAGTTATATTGAATCACTGCAACAGAAAAAGACTGTCCTTCAACTACTAATTGACGGAGCTCTTCCTCCATTCGACTAAGTTCTTCTGAAATGACATCTTTAAAATAGAATCTGCCGCCATAGGAAGACCATTCTCCAACATACCAATCTTGAGCACCTTTATACTCATAAATTTTATTGCTCATAATGTTACATGCTCCACATTTATTTTTTTGTTTAACCACGTTTCTGCAATTTCAGCAAACCTTTTCGCATTAGCTGTTGTAAAAAAGCAGTGTTGCGGGAGTTTTCCTTCTCTGCTATGATTGATTTCAAAGTAGTTTAGCAAGACAGAAATATCTCGTACACATTCTGCTCCGCTGTCAATCAATTTCACAGTTGGTCCCATCACATTTTGAATGATTGGTTTTAGTAAAGGATAATGAGTACAGCCTAGTACTAAAGTATCCACCTTGCCTTTTAAAGGCATTAAACTTTCATACACCACTTTTTTCGTAATACTAGACGACAGTTCATTAGATTCTACTAGCGGTACAAATTTGGGACAAGAAAGACTTGTCACTTCCACTTCCGGTAAGAGACGTTCGATTTTTTGACGATAAATATCTGATTGAATCGTCATTGGCGTTCCTATAATGCCAATAGTTCCGTGTTGAGATGCTTTGATTGCTGCACTAGCTCCTGGTAAGATGACTCCTAAAACCGGGATATCTAACTTTTCTTTGATGTCTTCCCAAACCACAGCAGTAGCTGTATTGCAGGCGAGAACAATCATTTTGACATTTTGGGTTAAAAGGAATTGTACCAATTGCCATGTGTACTCACGAATCTGCTCTGCAGGTCGAGGACCATAAGGCGCACGTGCAGAATCGCCAATATAAATTACTTCCTCATGTGGAAGTTGCCGCATCAACTCACGAACAACTGTCAAACCGCCCACGCCTGAGTCTAAAAAACCAATTGGTCGATTATCCATAAGTTCTTCTTTCTAAAGAAGGGACTGGGTGCAAGTCCCAAATCCCCATTCATTTATCTCTTTAAAAATCAATTTATCGTATAAAACAAAGATTATTTTTTCTTTTTAGCATTTTCAAGTGCTGCTTTTTGTTGATTTTTAATTTGACGATACACTTGTTGTACCTTTGCTTCATTTGGTTTTTGTCCGTTTGCGGATAGCATCGTACGGACAGCATCGATATTCAAACGTGGATTGTCTGCAAATTCTTTTTCAATTTGTTTGCGGACAAGATACATGCCAGCGACCATGCCACCAAAAAAAGCAAGAATAATCAACAAAATAGCTAATAGTAAATTCATAAATATGTAATCCTCTTTTCCCTTTTTACATCTTCTTATTATATCAAAAATTGTCTATTTTTCAAAGTCCAAACTATAGAAAACGATACTCTTGTCAATGGGCTAAGACATCTAACAAGCTCATTCTTTCATAAACAAAAAGAGACTGAGACAAAAATTCTCAATCTCCTAAAACTATGTAGCAAAATTTGCAAGACGCAGTCACTGTCTGGCTTTAAAGGCGCTTATATCAAGCTTTTTAAAACCTAGCCATCGTTGCGGGGATGGGACGACAAAATCGAACTCTTCGAGTTACCGATTTTTGCCCCACTTTCAATCATTAATATTTCTTTCACTCCTAATTATCTCTTCCAAAAATACGAAGAATACTTAGGAATAAATTGATAAAATCAAGATACAAGCTCAAGGCCAATGAAACTGCCCAACCAGCTGCTACATTTCCTCCCGATTGCTCATAGACATAGCGGATTCGTTGATTATCCCAAGCAATCAAACCAGAAAAGATAATCACACTAATAATACTAATGATGAAATCCAGTCCAGAATTTTTAAGGAAAATATTCACCAAACTAGCGATGATAATTCCAATTAACCCTGCAATAAAAGCTCTGCCTAGACCAGACAAATCCTTCTTAGTAAATTTGCCAATCAGTGCCATCGCAAAAAACATTGCAGAAGAAGTAACAAAGGCTGCTAAAACTGTTGCTTGTGTGTAAAGAGCCAACACTAAACTAATCGTAAAACCATTTAAAGCCGAATAAACTAGAAAAGTTGGCAATGCAGCTGGATTGTTTTTAGCAGACATACCTGAAGCTACCCAGACAAGGATCAGCTCAGCAAAAATTGCTAAGTAAAAAATCCAAGTATTTCCTGTCATGACAGACAAAATCACATCTTGAAAGATGGTCAGCATTAGTGCTGATACAAGAGCAGAAATACCAATCCCCATTCCAACTAAAGAGTATACTTTTGCATAAAAACTATTGATACCACTATTTTCTTGAATAATTGTATTGTTCATAAGCTCTCTCCTTTATTGTTATATGTTATGATTTTAACATTTTTCTGTGGAAAAGTCTTCTTTTAGCAATCTTTTTCCGAACTGGTGCTATTGCTTCCTTGATTGCCCAGTATTTATCCACCATGGTGACAATATAGCCCTCTTTATACCGCGGTGGCGCTACTGTTGCACCCCACATATGTTTGAGAATGATATCTTCTTCGACTTTATTTAGTTTGGTTACTTTCCGTGCATTCCTCACTGCTAACCGAGGGTGTACCCAAGCATGGCTCTTATTGAATTTTGTTTCACGCCAATCATAATAAAACATATCGTGCAAAAGACCTCCACGCGCGGTACTTTTTGCATCCCAACCTAATTTCTTAGCAATTTTATAACTCGTATAACTAACATGAATCGAATGTTCCAAACGGTTGGAATAAATATGATGTGTTATAGTTTTTAATTTCTGGACGCGTGGTTGAGCAATCAATTGTCCAACATGCTCCATATACTCTTTATCTTCTTTATAAAGCATAGAACCACCTCCATGTGCTTCAAATTATAAATATATTTCTAAATTTTAACTTAAAGAAAAGATGAGAATTCCTGCTGCAACGGCTACATTTAAACTCTCAGCTCGTCCTTTCATCGAAATATGAACCAGTTGATCTGCCTTATCCATCATCTGCTGGCTGATTCCTTGCCCTTCATTTCCCAATACAAGAACAAAATCTGTCATTGGTGCTAATTCTCGATAATCAATAGAATCTCTTGAAAGTGTCGTTGCCAAGACTGGCAATTGTATTTGTTTGGCAAACTCAAGAAAATCTGATGTTTTCATTTGATAAATAGGCAAATGAAAATGACTGCCCTGCATAGAACGTAGGGTTTTAAGATTGTAAATATCTGCCGAATGCTGCGAAATAAACACTCCATCATAACCAGCTGCATCAGCCGTTCGGATAATCGTTCCTACATTCCCAGGATCCTGCACATCTTCTAAAAAGAGATATTTCCCTTTGAGAAATGAAGGAGCAGATTGTTTTTCAAATGCAATCTCTGCCACAATGCCCTGCGGCGTTTTCGAATCAGCCAAATCAGTCAAAATTTCTGAGGTTACCACATGAACTTGAGAAAAATCTTTCACTTTATCAAAAAAATTTTCTAAAACAAAGATATGTCGAATCTCAGCTTGTGCATTTACTGCTTCTTCAAATAAATGCCAACCCTCAATTAAGTATGAGTCCTTCCGATACTTTTTTTGAAGTAATTTTTTAGTATTTTTTACCACATTATTAGCTTTTGAGGTTATAATATTCATAGGTATATTATATCACAAAAAGGAGTCTCGCATGCAAAAAGTAAGAATGATTGCGCAAGGTCGCGTACAAGGGGTCGGATTCCGTTGGGGAGTCTATAGGCTTGCTACAGAAATTGGTGGCATTACAGGGCGTGTCTGGAATAATGAAGATGGTACCGTAGAGATTTTGGCACAAGCAGAAAACTCTGCCCTTATGGCAAAATTTATCCAAGAAATCCGCAAAGGACCAACGCCATTTTCAAAAGTCAGCTATTTAGATGTTACAATGACGAATTTTGAATCCTATTCAGATTTTAAAATTGCAAATTAAGTCCTAAGAACTATTGTATATTTAGGAAAAAAACAGTAGAATAGAAAGGTATTATTTTTTAGAAAAAGGAAACAAACACGTGAAAAAATTAAATCGTATTTTATTCTCAGGATTAGGGTTATCTATGCTTCTGCTGCTCTCAGGATGTGTGCAAGTAAAAGATGGTAAGCCTGCTGGGTTTGTCTGGGATATCATTGGAAGACCAATGAGCCTTGCCATTCAGTATTTTGCTAATAACATGGGGCTAGGTTTTGGTGTTGCTATTATCATTGTTACCCTGATTGTGCGGCTGATCATTTTGCCACTGGGACTTTATCAATCATGGAAAGCAACTTATCAATCTGAAAAGATGAACTACTTGAAGCCTATTTTTGAGCCTATCCAAGAACGTATGAAAAATGCTGAAACACAAGAAGAAAAACTTGCTGCTCAGCAAGCACTCATGGCTGCTCAAAAAGAAAATGGTGTCAGCATGTTTGGCGGGATTGGCTGCTTACCATTATTGATTCAATTGCCTTTCTTCTCGGCTTTGTACTTTTCAGCTCAATACACTGAAGGAATTGCACACAGCGTATTTTTAGGTATTCCACTTGGAAAAGCCAGCATTCTCCTTACTGCTATCGTCGGTGTTTTGTATTTCATCCAGTCTGCTTTAACTCTTGTCGGTGTTGATGAAGTTCAAAAAGAACAAATGAAAAAAATGATGTACATGAGCCCGCTCATGATTGTTATCTTTTCTTTCACAGCTCCAGCAGGTGTAACACTTTACTGGGTAATCGGCGGTTTCATTATGATCATTCAACAATTGATTATCAATCATTACATCCGTCCTCAGCTCAGAAAACGCGTAGCTGAAGAATACAAAAATAACCCACCTAAAGACATTAAAAATTCTACTTATAAAAAGGATGTAACCCCTCAAGCACAGGCCGTTATCGAAAATAGAAAACAAAATAAAAAGAAAAATCGTAATGCTGGAAAACAACGTTCAAGATAAACAAAAAAAGCTGGGATAATCATTCCAGCTTTTTGCTTGCCGTTCAATCAGAAAATCATCCTACTATGAAACAACACTCCATCTTTTCAAACACCAACTTGAATGACAGAATATTCTCATTTAAAAATAAACTTACCAAAATTCACGAACAAAATCATTTTCTAAGCGCTCACTATAAAATAATTCTGACAACGATTTATCATCAAAAATACGTAGTAGATTTTTTAAATCATAAGCCAATTCGAGAGTGTCTAACTCTTCACGTGCCACCCACATAACTTCACCTTCTTCTGATGAGCGGAGATGTCCTGAAAATTCATTTGTGCGATAAAGAAAGACCAGATAACGAATGCCTTCTGCCGTATACCAATGTTTCATACCAACCAGTCTAGGATGATGGATTATTAGTCCCGTTTCTTCATAAATTTCACGGACAACTGCTTGGTGGAGGCTCTCCTTTTCTTCTATATGTCCGCCAGGTAGAGCTGCTCCTGACCAAGAATACATCTTGGGGTCACGAATCTGCATAACAATACGATTCTGATCATCTTCAATTAGACACATGTTGGTTAAAATCACTTGGGACTGATGGGACATATTTCCCTCCTCTATGTTTTACTGAGACGCGCCCCGTGATTGTGATGATACCAGGGGCGCGTTTTCTTTTTTAATTATGCTGTTTTTTCGACTTTTAGGATTTTTACATCATAACTACCAATAGGTGTTTCAACTGTAGCTGTGTCACCTGTTTTTTTACCAATTAATGCTTGTCCAATAGGACTTTCATTAGATACTTTTCCAGCAAAAGCATCTGCTCCAGCTGCGCCAACAATCATATAGACTTCTTCGTCTGTTTCACCAACTTCTTGAATCGTAACGGTCTTACCAATAGCGACTTCATCATGAGCTACTGCATCGCTGTCTACAATTTCAGCGTAACGAATCTTGGTTTCTAGACTAGATATTTGTCCTTCAACAAAAGCCTGCTCATCTTTGGCTGCTTCATACTCACTATTTTCTGATAAATCTCCATAAGAGCGAGCAATTTTAATACGCTCTACTACTTCAGGACGGCGAACCAATTTAAGTTCTTCTAATTCTTTTTCAAGTTTTTCCTTTTCTTCAAGGGTCATAGGATAAGTTTTTTCTGCCATTATTTTCTTCTTTCTATTTTTTAAACAAAGAGATTGGGACAATAATGTCCCAACTTTCTAATATCGTGTGTGATTCCTTTGCAAGGCACAATCTCCATCCAGTCTAAAATATGCTTATTGCACTCTATTTCAGACCTAATTTTCATTGCGCTAAAGGAGAATCAAATCAAGTTCTACGAAGTACCGATTTTGCCCTACTCCTTTTAATTCGAACTACTTGGCTTTGTCAATTTACTATTGACATGCTCCTGAACATTTTTCTCATGTTCTGCATAGGTAGTTGCGAAATAAACTTTGCCTGTTTCTGTATTAGCTACGAAATATAGATAATCAGTTTTAACTGGATTAACTGTCGCTTCAATAGCAGAGAGGCTCGGATTATCTACAGGACCAGGCATTAAACCAGTGTTTTTATAGACGTTGTAAGGCGAATCAATATTCGTATCAATTGCAGCGTCTTCCGATAAGGTCGTTTTTTGTCCAAGTTTTCCTTGAGCATACAGAATTGCAATATTGCTTTGTAAAGGCATATTTTGATTCAAACGGTTGTAAAAAACACTTGCAATATTTTTCCGATCTTGATCCGTTGAACCTTCTTTTTCAACCAAGGATGCAATTGTTAAAACATCGTGCACCGTCAAGTTCTTCGTTGCTAAAACATCATAATATTGCGACATAGTCTTATCCATTGCAGCTAACATTTGATCAATGAGAGTTTCAGCTGTTGTACTATCTGTCACATTGTAAGTGGCAGGGAAAAGATAGCCCTCTAAGCGATACTTCACACCACTCTCTTTTTTAGCTAGGCTTTCCAATAATTTCGGATATTTCGCAGCTTCCTGAGTGATAAAATTATCATCTTGTATTTTCTTTAAGAAAGCTTCTGAAGATAATTTATTTTTCTTCAGCTTCGCAATCATTTTTGCAATTTGTTCAATCGTATATCCCTCTGGAATCGTCAATTTTTCCATTGATGGATCTTGCGGAGTATCCGTTCCACCTTGCTGTAGTTTTTTAGCAATTGCATTCAAATTCATACTCTTTTGCAGATTGTAATAACCTGATTGGAAATCTGCATAATTGTTAAATTTGGCATAATAGCTAAAAATCTGAGCATTTTTGATCAAACCAGCTTTTTCCAAGACCGTTCCAATTTCTTTGGTACTCGATCCAGTCGGAATCTTAACCGTCACATACTTGGTATTTTTCGCATCAACTGGTTGTAGTGCCGACGCAACATAACGATAAGCAAAGAAACCAGTTATTCCAATTCCTAAAAGCAGTAATATCAAAACAGTTTTAACAATTTTTCCTGCGATTTTGTTTTGACGCTTCTGAGTAGTGACTATCTGAGAAGTCCGATTTGAACGAGAAAGTTGCTTTGTTTCTTTCTCTGTTCCGTAAACTGCAGGCTGAACCAATTCTTCTGGAACCTTGATTTCTTCGACCGCTTTATTGATTGGGTAAGAAACAGGGACTTTCGTTGTATGAGTATTAAACTCTTTCTCTTCCCTAGCTGCCGCTTCGGCTTCTATTTGCTCAATGGTTGGAAGAAGACTTTCTAATGGAGCTGGCTCTGGCTCGTTAGTTTCTTCTTTTTGCACCTGTGGTATATCCATTTCAGAAGCAAGTGTTTCCTCTTCTTCCTGAATAGAAGGAAGTGTCGATTGGCCTAGCCCCAACTTTTCGTGTAAATCATTAGATTTTTCTACAGGGGTAGGTTGTTCAGTCCCCTTTGCTCTAGCTAAGTCTCGCAGAATTTGCTCTTTAAAACTCAACCCTTCTTTTTCTTGTGAATCTTCAGCCAAATAGTTGACCTCCTTGTTCAATATCCCTACTATTATATCTTAAAAGGAAAAGAAAAGCAATAAGAGAAAGCCTTTCTTTCAGGCTTTCTACGAAATAATCAATACGTCTCTCAATTACTAGGCGTTTCCCAAACCATATCATACCAAAGTTCACCTGCATAGGTAGATTGAGACAGGCCCTCATTGATAAAACCATGCTTTTCATAATATCCGACTAAATAATCATGACAAGTTAAGTTAATTCCCAAGCGCTGGTCTCGAATAGCAATCTCTTTCATTGCATCCAACAAGCTACGACCTAGTCCCATATTTTGCGCATTTTTAGAAATCGATAAACTGGTCAACGAAATATAATGATTCGGTAAATGACTATAATCTTTTACTTCTGAAGTAAAGGATTGGTCTACTAGATGGCGTTCTGGACGAACAGGTCCCTCTAGGTAGCCTAACATCTGACCGCCTCGTTCAGCGACTAAGAAACTTGTTGTTAATCTTTGAATATGAACTTCTAAAATCTCTCGACTTAAGGCTTCCTCTGGTCCAAAATTCTCCAACTCAATAGCCGTAATAGCATCCAAATCTGCTAAATTTGCTTGTCTAATCTTCATTTTTACTCCTTAAAATACGGATTATCCCAAACCATATCATACCAAACAACTCCAGCATGAACGGAATCTGAAATTCCTTCATTCTTAAAATTATTCATTTCATAATAGGAAATCAAATAATCATGACAAGTTAGATTGATCCCTTGTCGATTTTGAACGACTGCTTTTTCTTTTAAAGCTGCAAGTAGCAGAATTCCAATTCCCTGTCCTTTAAAATCCGGATGAACAGACAAACTTTGAATAGCAATGAAACCACCCGAATCTGGATTTTCTACCACTTTTTCAAACAACTCATCTGTTAAATGACGTGAAAAAACGGCTGACCCGACAATATAGCCAGCTATTTTTTCATTTAATTCTGCTATTAAGCATGTATTTGGAACATGTGCAATCCATTTTTGAATAGTTTCTGCACCAACCGCTGTTGTGGAAAAATTCACCTGTTCGATAGCCTTGATTGTTTCCAAATCTTCCAAAATAGCTTCTCGAAGAGGGACTTGAGGAGTTAGATTACTGGACATTGCTTGTCAAATTGGATAATAAGCGTTCAAAAGAATATTCATAGGTTTGAATATCACCAGCCCCCATGAAAACGTAAACTGCATTTGGATGTTCTAGTAAGGGAGAAACATTGTCAACGGTAATGATGTCTGCTTTTTTCACGATCTTCGCTGCCAAATCTTCTACTTTGACATCTCCATGATCCACTTCACGTGCAGAACCATAAATATGTGCTAAATACACTGCATCTGCTTGATTCAAAGCTTCTGCAAATTCGTCCAAAAGTGCAATAGTCCTAGTAAAGGTATGGGGTTGGAAAATTGCAACGATTTCTTTGCTTGGATATTTCTGGCGAGCTGCATCTAAAGTTGCAATGATTTCAGTAGGGTGATGAGCAAAGTCATCAATAATTGTCGTTCCATTCACCATTTTTTCAGTGAAGCGACGTTTCACACCACCAAAAGTAGCCAAATGCTCTCGAACCAAAGTCAAATCAAATCCAGCTGTATACAATAAACCAATAACAGCTGTTGCATTCATAATATTGTGGCGACCAAAGCTAGGAATCTTGAATTCTCCTAATTCTTTCCCGCAGAAAGAAACTTTAAAGCTGGAACCCGTCGTAGAACGAAGCAGATCATGAGCAACAAAGTCATTTCCTTCCTTAAAACCATAATAATAAATAGGAGCATTGGCTGTAATCCGACGCAACTCCTTGTCTTCACCGTAAACAAACACCCCTTTGCTAACTTGTTTAGCATAATCATTAAATGCATTGAAAACATCTTCTAAGCTGGTAAAATAATCTGGGTGGTCAAAGTCAATATTCGTAATAATCGAATATTCAGGATGATAAGGCATAAAGTGACGCTCATATTCATCTGCTTCAAACGCAAAATATTTCGCATTTGCAGAGCCACGTCCCGTACCGTCACCGATGAGATAACTAGTATCTGTAATATTTGACAAAACGTGTGCTAACATGCCAGTCGTTGATGTCTTTCCATGTGCACCCGCCACCCCCATGCTGACAAAATTACGCATAAAGATTCCAAGAAATTCATGGTAACGCTTATAAGAAATGCCATTTGCATCGGCGTAGGCAATTTCAAGATTATTATCCGGACGGAAAGCATTTCCTGCAATAACTTCTACATCTGCTTGAAGATTTTTTTCGTCAAAAGGCAAGATTTTAATTCCTGCTTGTTCTAAGCCACGTTGAGTGAAATAGTATTTTTCAACATCGCTTCCTTGAACTTGATGTCCCATTTGATGCAGCATCAATGCTAAGGCACTCATTCCAGAGCCCTTAATCCCGATAAAATGATAGGTTTTTGTCATAATTTCTCCTTAAATACAAAGAACATTAAATAGGTGAAATCGCGTTCACACCAAAACGTCTTTACTTTTTGTCAACATTCGATTATTTTTCTTCCAACCGTGTTAAATTTAGCTCTTGCGCTATCCGACGCTCTCTTTGCTTTTGCAATTCTTTTTTGTTATAAATTTGACTTGTTTTTAAAAAGTCATAATTATTTTTAGATTTTTTGGGTGATTCCTTCGGCAAAGAGGTATTTACTTTGATATCTGCTAAAATATAATGATCCTGCTTTAAATTTCGACTATATTTTGATAACCCACTACCATTTTCCTTTTGGAAAAATGCTGTTGGTTGATGTGAAATAGCTGTATTAGCAGTATTAACAGCAGGATGGGAGCGTTTTTTAGTTATAAAGTCTGAAGTCAAATAAGCTGCTGAGCGTTTCTTTTTTAAATCCGCTCTGGCTTCTTCTCTAGCCAATTCAGCATAGCTTTTTGGGGCAGGTTTGGCGACTTCAGCAGACGGAATAGCTGAAGTTGCCTGGTAAGCTTTTCCTTCTTTTACCTGACTATCTGCAATTTTCTTTACAATTGGTTCCCATTCTAAATAATTTTTATCAACATAGTCACCATTAATATTGCTGATAAGATCACTTTCATCGTAAAGATTCATACGCGGCATTTCTGATAGCATAATCTCATCATCAGAAATCAATGGAAAAGTTTTTTCTTTCATGAGCACATTTCCTTTCAACACTTCATTATAACCTATTGGTGCTATTTTTCAAGTGTTTCTGTAGAAATTCCTAGAATTTCTCGTATTTCAGCAACGGTTAGGCTGCTACGGGATTCTGTTCCATCTAGGATAGTTGATACGAGATGACGCTTGCTTTCCTGCAACTCTTGAATTTTTTCTTCAATCGTTCCTCGCGTAATCAATCGATATACTTCTACATTTCTTTCTTGACCCATACGGTGAGCTCGACCAATTGCCTGAGACTCTACTGCTGGGTTCCACCAAAGGTCTACTAAGATAACAGTATCAGCACCAGTTAGATTCAAGCCAACACCACCAGCTTTTAAAGAGATTAAAAAGGCGTCTCCTTCCCCATTATTAAAAGCATTTGTCATTTCTTGCCGCTCTTTTGCTGGTGTAGAACCTGTAATTTTAAATGTCTCCATTTTCATCTTTTTCAATTCTTTTTCGATAATGTCTAGCATTCCTCGGAATTGAGAAAAGATTAACACACGGTGGCTTCCTGTCTGAATCTGCTCTAATAGTTCTAGCAGGCTTTCTAGTTTGCCACTCTCTCCATGATAGTCCTCCATAAAGAGCGCAGGAGTATCGCAGATTTGACGTAATCGCATCAAGCCAGATAAGATTTCCATTTTGCTGCGATTCAGTTCTTCATCTGTAGAAGTAAGCACACGCTCCTGCATTTGTTCTAGTTGCGCTAGGTAGATAGCCTTTTGACTATCTGCAAGCTCATTGCGATAAGAAACTTCGATGAGTTCTGGCAATTCTTGCAAGACATCTTCTTTCTTCCGTCGCATGACAAATGGTTTGATAAAACGAGCAACAGTTTCTGCAGGCAGTTTCAAAAAGTTCTTTTTGCTAGGTAATAATCCTGGCAAAACAATTTGAAAAATAGACCATAATTCGCTGAGGTTATTTTCAATCGGTGTTCCAGAAAGAGCAAAAGTATTTTTGACCTCAAAATTCCGTAAATGATGAGCAATCTTGGTTTGCGCATTTTTCATGACCTGTGCTTCATCTAAAAAGAGATAATCAAAGTTCAATTGACTATATTCTTCAACATCTTGACGGAAAGAGGCATAACTTGTAATCATCACCTGATGGCGTTCTGCAATTAAGTTATCTCTAATTGGTTTTAATCCATAAATAACGGCTACATCCATTCTTGGTGCAAATTTTGTAAACTCATCTAGCCAATTGTAAATCAAACTAGATGGAGCCAAAATTAAGACGTTCGTTTCCTTTTTTAGCCTGCTACTTAAAAAGGCTATCGTTTGGAGTGTTTTCCCAAGCCCCATATCATCTGCTAAAATACCACCAAACCCGTAACGGTCAAGCATGCTTATCCACTTGACACCAGTTTCTTGGTAATCACGCAAAGTTGCCTCCACTTTTAATGGCGGCAGTGTAAATTCCTCCGGATGCGTCAAATCAAAAGCTAAATGGCGAAACTCTTCTGAAAAGCTCACTTTTTCTTGGCATTTGAACAATTCAGATAGCTGATAGGCAGCAATCCGCTGTGTCTGGAAAATACCATTTTTTCCTTTTTTAGCTCGTAAATCCTGTAAGGTTTTGCTGACTCTTTTTGTTTCCTCATCAAAAACGAGCACCTTGCCAGATCTACTGATGAAATAATCATTAGTCGAAAAAAGAGCTGCTAAAGCATCATCCACTTCCACCTGATCAATACTGGTAAAGTCAAAACCGATATCTAGCAAACCACCATTTGTCTGAATCGAAATTGTCGGTCTTTCAACTTGGTATAAAGCTGCCAAATTTTCTGATACAATTACCTTTCCCAATCGTTTGAAACGAGGAAGAGTTGATGTGAAGAATGAATAAAGCTCTTGTGGCTGCAGCGGAGGACGCTTGCTTACAAAATTTGCTTCAAAGCCAGCAGATAGAGTTTGTTGAAAAACTTTCTGTTCCAGTTGAAAATCACTAGCAAATGGTAATTTCTCTAACTCCAAACGACTGGCGACTATACGAGTTCCATAATCAAACTGAATTTTGAGACTGATTTTTTTAGACTCTAACAACTCAAAATTAAATAACGGGGTGAAAGTATGAATCACCAAACTTTCTGGTGCATGAATAGAGCCGATTTTGCGAAATTCTAGTAATCCTGAAGCCAGTTTCGCTTGATCACTTGTATCAAATTGCAGGCGTTTTTTACGATCGGTGTCCACAGGCAATTCTCGCATCACCTGAATCATACGCTTTTGCTGTTCAGTTAATTGGTAAAAATGATTTCCATAAAAAATAAAGTCACCACCGTATAGAATTTTATAATTTTGCTCCGTAATAGTGAGTTCAAAATAATCTGAATTTTCCTCTACTGTAAAATCATAAATTCCTACTTCGGCATGTAAATCTTGGAAAAAAACTTCGTCATAGTCATAAAGACTGTATTCTAAGCGGAAATGCGGCAAATTCATAAGCCGATTCAAGCCTTCCTCAAACAGACTAGATGGAAAATAAAGATGTCTAGCTGCATTTGGAAAAATAAAAGAAGCATCTTGATCTTGCTGATAAGAAACAAGCCCTCGTAAAAACTGAATCACCTCTTGGCTGGCTTCGTCAAAAGCAGCTAATTGCATTTTTTCATAGTAGTGTTTTCCGATTTGATAATAATCGCCTTTTTCAACAATTTTTAAAAAAGCACGAATATCTCGAACAACATAAGAGCGTTCATCGGGTAAACGACTGATACGCAACGTCCACAGAAATTGTCCTGTATAATCATCTTCTTGCCCAACTGCCGATAATTCATATCGAACAGGTATTTCTTCTGTTAGAAGAATTTTATCCAAAAAAAGACTGCCAAAAGAGACCTTTGTTTGTGTTGCCTCAGAAGTTGTCTGTTCTTCTTCCAGATTGGCCAAAACAACTTTTCCTTCGGGGTCATTTTTTAGAAAATATTCTAATCCTGCGAGATGAGCACAATATTTCTTTTTTTGAAAAAAATCACAGGCACAAAAAATGGCTTCGTCGTCCAAGCTATATCGCAGATTGTGATTTTCAACTCGGCTGTAAATCATCCGATCTTTCACTTTAAGAATTTCAATTTTCCCTGCTTCATAAAGAGTCGTCCCTTCTGTCCGAATCTTCCCAGGAATCAATTTTGCCATAAGTACCACCTTTATTTTATCTATTCATTATATCATATTTTCGGCATAAAGAAAAAAGCAAGCTATTTCTTGCTTTCTTTTAAAAAATATTTTCTTTGAGCTTTTTATAGCATTTAGTGCGTGTTACTAGGAACACTAAAAAGAGCCAAATCTCTAGTAAAGGGAGAGAGAATTTTGTTATCATAAGTCAAATGGCTCCCAACGTTATGGCAGTCAAGATGTGCAACTCCTACAAATATCAGACTAAAAAGTGATAACCATTAACGAAAACCAAATGGTTTATACTTTCTATCATCGTAGTAAATATTCGTATAATCTAAACTTGCAATTCCAATGAGCACTGCCCTAGAAATATTCATCCAATTCATATTTCTTTCTCACATAGGTACATTAAACTAATCACCTTGTGCTTCTCCTATTATTTTTATGCCAGTCCTTGTTTAGCTGGCTCCGCCCTACTTCCGCTTTCTGGCAATAAGATGAATTGGTGTCCCCTCAAAAACAAAGGCCTTACGAATTTGATTTTCTAGGAAACGAAGGTAAGAAAAGTGCATGAGTTCTTCTTCATTGACAAAAATGACAAAAGTTGGTGGTTTAGTCGCGACTTGTGTCGCATAGAAGATTTTCAGCCGTTTCCCTTTGTCGGTTGGTGTTGGATTGATCGCAATAGCATCCATAATGACATCATTGAGCACTGCAGACGGTATGCGGGTATTTTGACTTTGACTGATATTTTTAATCATCTCTGGAAGCTTATGCAAACGTTGCTTGGTAAGAGCTGATACAAAGACAATCGGTGCATAAGAAAGATACTGAAATTGGTCGCGAATATCTGCTTCCCAATTTTGCATGGTCTTGTTATCTTTTTCCAGCGTATCCCACTTGTTCACAACGATAATGATTCCTTTACCAGCTTCATGAGCAAAACCAGCAATGCGCTTGTCATACTCGCGAATGCCCTCTTCAGCATTGAGCACCATAAGCACCACATCAGATCGGTCAATCGCTCGCATAGCTCGCATAACAGAATACTTCTCTGTATTTTCATAGACCTTGCCTGACTTGCGCATGCCTGCTGTATCAATCATGGTAAATTCTTGACCTTCACTGTCCATAAAAACCGTATCAATTGCATCACGAGTGGTTCCAGCTACAGGACTAGCAATTACGCGATCTTCTCCCAAAATCGCGTTGATCAAGCTAGACTTGCCGACATTAGGACGGCCAATCAGACTAAACTTAATCATATCAGGATTTTCTGCCACTTCTTCATTTGGAAGATTTTCAACGATGGCATCAAGAACATCTCCTGTACCAATTCCATGAACGGAAGAAACGGGATAAGGGTCACCCAAGCCAAGCGCATAAAAATCAAAAATTTCATTACGCATCTCTGGGTTATCTACTTTATTGACCGCTAGAATAATCGGCTTATGGGTCTTGTAGAGCATACGAGCCACGTATTCATCCGCATCTGTAATACCTTCTTTTCCAGACACAACAAAAACGATAACATCTGCCTCATCCATAGCAATCTCTGCTTGGTGCTTGATTTGCTCCATAAAAGGAGCATCCACATCATTAATACCACCTGTATCAATCATGCTAAACTTGCGATTCAGCCATTCAGCCGTCGCGTAAATACGGTCACGAGTGACCCCTTCAACATCCTCAACAATAGAAATCCGTTCCCCGGCAATCCGATTAAAAAGTGTTGATTTGCCAACGTTGGGACGACCGACAATGGCAATGGTTGGTAAAGCCATATTTTCCTCTTTCTTATTTATTCACTAGTCAACTGATCTACATAAAGTAACTTCTCATCTAACAATGAACTATTTCATTCACCGGCGATTTTCTCCTTCCAGACGCACTTCCTCTGCTAAGAATTTTATTCTTTCCATGACCCGACGAGCCTGCCAAGTTTCATCTCCGTTTTTGGATGTAGCAAAATGGCGTTCTAAATCCGCAAAATTAAAATTTGATGTAAAGAAAGTTGGCAAATTTTCCTGCATCCGATGCTGCAAAATAACCTGCAAAATCTCATCTCGCATCCAAGGACTTGATTGCTCCGCACCAATATCATCCAAAATCAAGACTTGTGCTACTTTTACTTCATCAATCTTTTCCTTCACCAAACCGGAAGAAATGGCATTCTTTACATCCAACACAAAACTAGGATAATGAAGCAACGTCGTGGAAACACTGCGTTTTTCCGACAAATCATGTGCCAAGGCAGCCATCATGTAACTTTTACCCACGCCAAAATCACCATAAAGATAAAGGGCTTTTTTGTAGTTTGGATAATCCGCTACAAAATTCGTCAGCAACTCAAAAGCCTTGTAACGACCAACATCGTCTAAGTCTACTTTTGCTAAACTGGCTTCCTTGAGACTAGCTGGAAGACTAATCAAATTTAAACGTGCATTGATAGCCGCTTGCTTCTGTGCTTCAACTAGCTCTGGAGTTTCCTCATAAGAAACATCAGCATACCCCTCATTTTTCACTAAAATTGGCTTATATCCTTTAGCAATATAAGCCTCATCGCTTAGTAAAAAACGATTTCGCTCAGAAATATACTGATTAAACTTAGAAATGCTTCGTTTGATTTCAGCTGGTGTCATCCCTTCTGACTGGATAAAAGCCGCCACATCTGGATCAGCCATGATTTGCTCGACCAATTTATCATAATCAAATTGCTGCGCACCATTTCTACGTGACATTGCTTGTCCAACACGTTCCATCTAGTCACCTCCTTGATCTAATTTGGCTAACAATTTACGTTTTTGTTTTTCTAATTCTACTTGCTTTTCAGCACTGGTTTCGTTTTTATAATCAGGATTGCTCCAGCTAGGCACATTACTTTTTGGAGCAGAAGCTTTCGCTGCTTTTTTGCTATGCTGTGCTTGGTAACGTTCACGAATATACACCACAGCTTCTTCAGCTGAAAAGATTTTTTGATAGGAAAAGTCATTTGCTACTTTTAAAGCATACTTTTCATTAAGGTTGGCTGAATTTACCTTATTAAAAGTCAATAGTAAAATCACATTGATTACTTCATCTAACAAGCCCAAATTTGCCATTTCTGTCAAGCACTGACGCTCCCCGTGTGTAATCGTTGCATGCTTAGCTTTCTTGATTTCTGCCAAAAATTGCAGAGCTGTTTTACTCTTAGCCTCTCGAAGAATCGTTTGCTCTTGAGTTGAAAACAGTTCATTTGAAACTTTTTGCTGTAATTTTTGCTTCATTCGCTTAGTTGAAATCACATGACCGACAGCTGTTTTTTTAGCTAACAAATAGGTCTCATACCAGGTCCAATTTTTTTTCTCTGCAATGGCAAAGAGTACCAGCAAATCTTCTTTTTCATTATCAAAGCGCAAGTTTTCACGTGCCATCAATTGTTTAAAATAGTCCAACTCAAAATGATTCTGCTTTGATCGCAATTCTGTTTTTGTATCTTCTACTTGAAAAATCTCTGACAGCTTCACATCTTGCTTCTCACCCCTTGGTTGACTAGGTAACAAAGCCTTTACCGCAGCTTCACCAATCTTCTTTTCCAAAAGATGTCTATAAACAGGATTAGCTAAAAAGTCAACAGCAGATAAAGTCGGCTGCAAATAAACTTGAAAATAATTCTCCGCATGATAAAGCTCTACTAACCGCATAGCAGACAAAATTTCTAAACTCTTTTGTAAGGCATTCATTCCCAGATTGAGATGATTCAAAATGTGTCCAAAAGTATAAGATGATTTCCCATTATCCCAAAAAGCGAGCAAATATTGATAAATAGAGGTCGCATCAAACCCTAAAATCGGCAAATACAGACGAATTAAATTTGTACTGTCCTGACTGATCAGATTATTTTTCACAAAAGAAAATTGATCATTGGGTTTCATTTATTGTTCCTTTTTCTTTTTAGCTGTTTTTGTAATCTGCTTCAAGAGGTTTTCCAACTCGCTCACATCTTTAAAACTACGATAGACACTGGCAAAGCGAACATAGGTAATCTCATCTAATTCCGCTAATTCTTTCATTACCAGACCTCCGATAAACTCACTCGCAATCTCATTTTCATTATTGCTACGCACTTTTTGCTCAATTCTGCTAACAATCGCCTCAATCTCATCACTAGAAACAGGACGTTTTTGCGCCGAACGAATGATTCCATTAAAGATCTTATCTCTTGAAAATTGTTCCCGCGTGCCATCTTTTTTAACGACAACGAGCGTCCGTTCTTCTACACGTTCATAAGTTGTAAAACGATATTGACACTCTTCACATTCACGACGACGACGAATTGTATTGCCATCTTCAGCCTGTCTACTGTCAATAACGCTTGACTTACTACCACCACACTTAGGACAACGCATCTGCTTCCCTCCTGAATTCTTAATACTTCATTATACCATGTTTTAAGAAATAACAAAAGCTAGTAAATTGGTATTCCCATAGTATAGTGAAATTTCAGCTATCTATTTAGAAAATATTCACTTCGAAAAAATGACAATCAAAAAACGAGAAATTTCATTTCAAAACTTCTCGCTTTTGATTGTTAAAATGTCACTTCTACTTCTAATCCAAAATGGTCACTAATCATTGGTGTTGATTTGCCATCAAAGACGACAACAGATTTTTCAATGTTGAAATCTTTACTTGTAAAGATATAATCAATTTTCAGAGCATCCTTATTTCCAGTCCAGCCAGCAATGTCACCTTCAACTGTTGCTGTACCAAGCACTGTGGCAGCAACAACATGACTGTCTTGCAAAGCAAGTGGACTTTTCAGAATGTACCGATAGCCCTCATAACCGACAGGATTATTAAAATCTCCCATCAATAGTAGAGGCATGTTGCGCTGCAATAATTCTTTTTCTACTTGTCCCCATTCTTCTTGGAACCCTTTGTTCCACCAGGAAAGATGACAGGAAGCCACTGTTACAAGCCGTCCAGCAACTTCTATTTCCGCCAAAAGTACTTTTCTAGTGTGATAATCCGTTGGATCGTTGGTCTTAGAAACCAACAACTCACTTGCTTTCAATGGATTTAAAGATAAAATAGCAACTCCCTCATGAAACCGATCAAATCCAATATGATTATAAGCCCAAGACCAATGATAAATAAGACCTTTCTCCACCAATCTCTCCACGAGACAATATACAAAATGATCCTTATGAATCGCAATGGCGTCATCTACCGCATGATAAAACGGAGCCTGAACAACCTGTTCAGACTCCATTTCTTGATTGACTTCCTGCAGGCAAATGACATCATATTTTTCTTGAAGAATCCGCTCAGCTAGTTGATCTAGCTTTTTTTCTTGCTCATCTTCCATCCAACTATGAGTATTTAAAGTCAGGAATTTTGCCATGATTTCTCTTTTCTATCTACAATTCTACTTTAGCAACAACTGTTTTCGCTGCTACTTTGCCGAATGTTTCAACTGATACAGATTTAATCGCTTGTGCATTTGTGAAGACAACAACCGTTGAAGTTTCACGACCTGCTGCTTTAATCGCTTCCAAATCAGCAGTTACAAGCAAATCACCAGCTGCTACTTTTTGTCCCTCTGCTACATGCACTTCAAATGGTTTACCTTCAAGACTGACTGTATCAAGTCCGATATGAACAAGCACTTCAAGACCATTATCAGTCAAGAGACCGAGAGCGTGCTTGGTAGGGAAAATGCTGCTAACCGTACCTGCTACTGGTGAGTAAATCTTGCCATTTTCAGGTTCAACAGCAAATCCGTCACCCATCATTTTTTGAGAGAAGACTGGATCTTTGACATCTGTAATCGCAATCACTTCACCGTCTGCGACTGTCTCAACTTCTTCTGTCACGCCTTTGTAGCTCGCTTCGGCAGCTTGTGAAGCTGTCATTTGGCTCGGAAGAGTTTCAGGAATCACTTCGCCTGAGTCAAGTAAGTCTTGAATGTCAGATTTCAAAACATCCGCTTTTGGTCCATAAATTGCTTGAACACCTTGACCTTTCATCACCAAGCCCATAGCTCCTTCGGCTTTCCATTGCTCTTCTGTACCAACTTTTTCTGCATCTTTAACAGTTACACGAAGACGTGTCATACATGCGTCAACATCAACAATGTTTGCACGTCCACCAAGAAGATTGATAATATTCACAGCTTGAGATGCTTCTGCTACTTTGCCACCAGCTGCGGCAGACGAAGGACTATCTTCTCCATCAGCTGTTTCATAGTTTCCGTTACGTCCTGGAGTTGCGTAGTTAAATTTCTTAATCATGAAGTTGGCAATAAAATACATTCCAACTGCAAAGAGCACTGTTACCCAAACAAAATTAATAATATCCATACCCAAACCAGCATTGATGGCTAGTGGAGTACGAGTCAGAAATTCGATTGAACCAAATGAGTGCATACGCAAGTGAACAATATCTGCCATAGCAAAGGCTAACCCTTGCACAACAGCATACACCAAATAAAGAGGTGTTGCAACAAACATAAACATGTATTCAATTGGTTCTGTAACACCTGTTAAGAAAGTTGCAAGTCCTGTTGCAATCATCATCCCTTTGTATTTATGTTTCTTATCATCATCTACATTTCGATAAATTGCAAAGGCAACCCCCATCAAAATACCAAATGAACCAATCATTTGCCCAACTTTAAAACGAGCTGGAGTAATACTATTTAGAAGATGTTGATATTGGTCAGCGTGTGAACCTTTTAAATTAACAAGGTCTGTTACCCAAGCCAACCATAATGGATCTTGACCAAATACAGTCGTTCCTTTAGCAGCCCCTGTCAACACTTCATATGTCCCACCTAATTGAGTATAGTTGATTGGAATTGTCAACATATGGTGAAGTCCAAATGGTAAAAGAAGACGTTCTAAAGTACCAAACAAGAATGGCGCGAGAATTGGAGCTGTCTTTTGAGAATTAGCAATCCAAATACCAAAATTGTTGATTCCAGTTTGAACAACTGGCCAAAATACTGCAAGAATCAAAGCCACAATTGTAGAACGCAAAATAACAACGAATGGCACAAACCGTTTACCATTAAAGAATGAAAGCGCATCTGGTAATTTACGGTAATTATAATATTTGTTGTAAGCAGTTGCTCCAACAAAACCGGCAATGATACCAACAAACACCCCCATATTAAGAGCAGGAGCTTCAAGTACACTTACAAAATAATCAGCCACCTTAATGGTTCCACCAAAGACAGTTTTTACAGTAGCTCCTTGTTTTGTAAGAAGGTCTGAAGTTACTCCAAAAAAGACCCCTGTAATACGGTTAATTAAAATAAATGAAAGTCCGGCCGCAAATGCACCACCAGCACGTTCCTTTGCCCAGCTACCTCCAATAGCTAATGCAAACAAAATGTGAAGGTTTCCGATAACTCCCCAACCAATTTGCTCAAGAATACCGCCTGTTGTAACAAGAGCAGCTACGTTTGGATTGATCATTGGAATTGACTTACCAATACTGATCATCAAACCAGCCGCGGGCATTACTGCGATAACGACCATCAGGGCTTTTCCGAATTTTTGCCAAAATTCGAAACTGAATATGTTTTTGAATGTCTCTTTCATCATTCATATCTCCTTATAAAATTTTCCGCAAGCGCTTTCCGCAAACGTTTGCATTTATTTGACTCTTTAATTATATCATATATTTCTATTTTGTAAAGCGTTTTTATATAATATTTTAAAAACTTTCCCTATTTTTTACTTGCAAAGTATAACAGATTAAAAAACATCCCTATTAGAAAAGTGCAGAAAAACGATATTTCCTGCACTTCACGTTTATTCTTGCATAGCATAGCCAACACCACGCACGGTTTTTATGTAACTTTTCTGCCCTGCTATATCAAGTTTACTACGAAGATAACGAATATAGACATCAACAACATTTGTTTCGACTGCTCCTTCGTATTTCCAAACGCGCTCTAACAGCTGTTCACGGCTTAAAGCCTGATGACTGCCCATCAGCGTTGCTAACAAATCATACTCTCTTCTAGTCAAGGAAATTATTTCATTCCCTCGATATACAGTATGATTTTGCACGTCAATGCGAAGATTCCGATAAGATGTTGAAACTTTCATCTGACTACAATGATGATCGATAAAATCACGCCCACGAAAAATAGCAGAAATTTTTTCGACCAAGTCCATCACAATGAAAGGCTCTATCATATAACTAACAGCAAAACGTTGGATTTCCTCAGTATATTTTAAAATAATATCACGATTATCCAATACAATAATGACTGAAGCAGGCTTTATCAAACTTAATTGCTCAGCAAACTCCGTTCCTGTCATATCTTCAAGCATAAAATTCAACAGGAATAAATCGTATTGATTAGCTCTCGCAGATGTTAAAGCATCTTTTCCCGTTTCAAAAAGATCCACTCGATAACCTTCATTTTGCAACTCTAAGCTAATAAATTGTGCTAATTTTTTTTCATTCTCAACTAATAAAATCCGCTTCCCCATAGCTTATCCTATTTTTCATCATACCAAGAATAGTGGTAAATGCCTTCTTTATCCTTGCGTTCATACGTATGCGCCCCAAAGTAATCGCGCTGCGCTTGAATCAAATTGGCTGGCAAGTTTTCTGCACGATAGCTATCAAAATAAGCAATCGCACTAGAGAAAGTTGGTACTGGCACACCCGCCTGAACAGCTAAAGCAACTACATCGCGAACAGCTTGTTGATATTTTGCAGTAACATCCATAAAGTATTCGTCAAGAAGTAAGTTAGCAAGATCTGCATTACGACCATATGCATCTGTAATTTTTTGTAAGAAACGAGCACGGATGATACATCCAGCACGCCAAATAGAAGCAATTTCACCAAATGGAAGATTCCAAGCCTGCTCTTTAGATGCAACACGCAATTGTGAAAAACCTTGTGCATAAGACATGATTTTCGAGAAGTATAGAGCTTGGCGAATTTTTTCAATTAATTCATCCTTATCCCCATCAAATTTAATAGCAGTAGGTTTTGGAAGAACTTTGCTAGCTTGAACACGTTCTTCTTTATAAGCAGAAATATAACGTGCAAAAACAGACTCCGTAATAAGTGGAAGTGGAACACCAAAATCAAGAGCTGATTGGCTCGTCCATTTACCCGTTCCTTTATTTCCAGCTGCATCCAAAATGTAATCAACGATTGGTCCATTTTGTCCTTCATCATCTTTACGTGTCAAAATATCAGCAGTGATTTCAATCAGATAGCTATCCAACTCACCCTTATTCCATTCAGTAAAGATTTCAGCCATTTCTGCTGCTGAAAATCCAAGCAAGTGCTGCATTAAATCATAACTTTCTGCAATCAATTGCATATCGCCATACTCAATCCCATTGTGGACCATTTTTACATAATGACCTGCACCATTTGGTCCGATATAAGTTACACATGGTGCCCCATCCTCTGGCGCTTTCGCTGAAATTTCTTCCAATACATCTGCTACTAATTCATAGGCTTCTTTTTGTCCACCAGGCATGATAGATGGACCTTCAAGCGCACCTTTTTCACCACCAGATACACCTGTCCCGATAAAATTGATTCCAGAATTTGCCAATTCTTCTGAACGACGAATAGTATCTTTATAGAACGTATTTCCACCGTCAATCAAGATATCTCCCTTATCAAGAAACGGTAACAATGCCTGAATCGTTGCGTCTGTCCCTGGCCCAGCTTTAACCATGAGCATGATCCGACGTGGTTTTTCAATAGAATTCACAAAACTTTCCACATCGTAACTTGGAACAAAGTTTTTTTCAGGATGAGATGCAATCACATCCTCTGTTTTATTCGCTGATCGGTTGTAAATTGCCACTGTATAGCCACGAGATTCAATATTAAGGGCGAGGTTACGCCCCATAACAGCCATACCAACAACACCAAAATTCGCTTTTGTCATTTTGCACTCCTCTTTTTTGTTTGTCTTATTTTATCATTTTTAAGAAGGAAAAGAAAGGATTTGTTGCTAAAAACCAATGTTAAAGAGGGGGTCACTCTTCATCAAATAAGCCTTGCAAACTGGCGAACGGACTATTCTTCTCTTTTTGCGCTTGTTTACTTTTTTGATACTCTTCTTCAGTCATGACCTGCCAATCATTTCCTGAAGGCATGCAGTCACTCGCTTTCTCCTCGGACGTCAACACTTTAAGTGGAATATGCAATAAAATATTATCTGCCACACTTTCGGCTAGATTGATTACTTCATTTTCAATCGGCAACACCAAATCATCAGCTATCAAATCTTGGTCCATTTTTCCACTATGTGCATCAGAGAAAACCTCATTCACCAAGTAGTTTTCTTTTTGATCTACCGGTTCCATGCTACGACTGGACGCTAGTGTAATGGTATAAGACAAATCATAATCTAAAAAGTAAAGACCATCCTCATACTGCACCTTTCCACTTGCAACAATATCTGCGACATTCAAAATTTCTGGATTGCGCATTTGTAATTCTTGTGTCAAATCAAAATCTTGCTCAAAAGTAAGACCATCTGGATTTTTACGAATTTCTTGAATATGTAACATGATTTCCTCGTTTGTATTTAGATTTCTAGTTTTATTATACCATTTTTGAAAAAAGACATAAAGTTAACTTGCAAGTTACTTTACTATAGCATTCACTTACTTATACTTTATTACCACTTACAGAAAATGTCTTGAAATCAGGCTCTTTCCTGCTATAATCATTGCAACAAATAAAAAGGAGATTATGATGAAACTCATCTTCAAAAATAAAGTATTCGCTTTTATCAGCTTGTCACGCATGTTCAATATTCTAGGTTCTTCCATTTATAATATTGTCTTTGTTGTTTTTGCTTCTAGTCTGCCACATCCAAAGTTTGCTGTGGGAATTGCAAATTTTATCGTTCTTATTCCAACATTTTTTACGATATTTATCGGTATGCAAGCAGATAAAACGATTCAGAAAGCTCGCTGGCTCATTCATATGGGTTATGTACAAGCTTTCGTCTTTACTGCGGTAGCTATTTTGACAAAGTCTAGTACCTATATTGCCTTTTCAACCGTTTGTCTCATCAATATCCTTTCAGATACTATCAGCGACTATCGCAGTGGACTACAAATGCCTATTTTGAAAAAGAATATTGCTGATGTAGATATGATGGAAGCTTTTTCTTTCACACAACTCCTCACCTATCTATGCAATCTTGCTGGACAAGCTCTTGGTGTTTGGCTATTAACTGTTAGCAATCAAAACTTCACTCTAGTCGCTCTTATCAATGCCCTGTCTTTCCTACTATCTTCTACAACACTCTACTTTGTCCGTCACCGTTTGACCCACGAAATCGTTCAACGTGAACAAGGAAAGACAACTCCGCTAAAGCAACAATTCAAACTGATGTATCAAAGTTCTAAATTAATTTTTGAGCAAGATAGTTCTACTAATTTTTTCAAATTACTATTACAGGTGCTCATCCTTAATGCGCTAGATGGCTCTATTATGGCTCTTTATAATTTGTATTTATTGGATCATCCTTTATTTGGTCTCTCTTTCAGCCAATCTTTACTAATCTTTGAAACGACGTTTATTTTAGGAGTTATTTCTGCTAGTCTTACCCCCAATGATTATTTTAGTAAATTATCGATCAATAAATTAGCTCTTTGGGCTTCTCTAACAATTCCTATTTTAGGGATTATCAATTTCTATCATCTACCTGTTTTTCTAGGATTACTTGTTATTTTCTTTATGATGTATATTGCTGGGAAGGTCAATCCTAAAATTAACAGCCTGCTTCTCAGCAAACTGCCTTCAGATGTTTTAGCTCAAACTTCTAGTTTTCTTAGTTTGCTCTTTTCGTTCTCTATTCCACTAGGAACAATGATTTTTACCAGTCTAGCTATTTGGAATATGAAAATCACCTGGATGGTGTTTACAGGATGCGGTATCATATCCCTCCTACTCTCATTAAGAAAAGATAGGAATAAAGCTAGATTGCTTTCACTTATATTGTAAAACAGCAAAAAAGATCGGAATAGACAGTCATGATTGCAACACAATCATAGGAATCTATCTCAATCTTTTTACATTTTTCTTAAACGATCAACCCGTTCAAAAATCGGTGGGTGGGTGTAAAATAATTTTTGCAAGCCACCTTCTTTTTTCGGATCATTAATATAGAGAGCTGCACTAGCATCATCAACTTTATGATGCATAGGATCGCTATTTTCTAATTTCAAGAGAGCATTAATCATCCCTTGTGGATTGCGAGTTAATTCTACACTTGAAGCATCCGCTAAAAATTCACGCTGACGAGAAATGGCTAATTGAACCAACGTTGCTGCTAAAGGAGCTAATATAATCGCAACGAGCGATAAAATCAACATTAGAACGCCCAAACCATTATCATTATCTCGGCTATCACGTCTGCGACCACTCCCACCAAACCACATCATACGCCCTGCCAAGCTCGATAACATCGTTACCGCACTAGCAAGCGCTACTGCAATCGTTGAAATTCGAATATCATAATTCCGAATGTGACTCACTTCGTGTCCAATAACAGCCTCCAATTCTTCACGATTCATCATATTCAACAGACCTGTTGTCGCTGCTACTGCCGCATTTTCAGGTTTTGAGCCTGTTGCAAAAGCATTGGGTGATGAGTCCTCAACAATATACACTCGTGGCATAGGAACTTGGGCTACCATCGCCATATCTTCTACCACATGATAAAGATCAGGAGCCTCAGCTTCCGTGACTTGTTGAGCACCATTCATGGACATGACAACCTCAGTAGACTGAAAAATCATGCTAAAAGCATAAATCCCTCCAATGATAAAGGCAATCAACACTCCGCCAAGAATCGAATCGAACCACAAATAGCCAACTGCAGCACCAATAATCGCTAAGAGAGCAAAAAATGCAATCAAGAGAACCCACGTTCGTCTTTTATTACTAGCAATTTGATCAAAGAGCATATTAGTCTCCTAAACCGCTAAAATCAACTTTTGGTACGGATTTTTCTTCCTCTGGAACAGCCAAGAAATCTGCCGGCTTAAAGCTGAACATTCCAGCAATAATATTACTTGGAAATGTTTCTAGTTTCACATTGTAATTACTTGTTACACTATTATAAAGCTGACGAGAATACGAGATTTTATTTTCAGTATTAGTTAATTCTTCTTGCAATTTTACAAAATTTGTACTTGCTTGTAATTCTGGGTAATTTTCTGCAACAGCAAAAATTCCTGAGATCTGACGCGTCAAGGCATCACTTGCTTTCATAGCTTCTGCTGGAGTTGTTGCAGCAGCCACCTGCCGACGCAGTTCTGTTACTTTTTCAAACGTTGATGCTTCATATTTGGCATACCCTTTGACCGTTTCAATCAAGTTTGGTAGCAAGTCATTTCGACGTTTCAATTGAACATCAATCTGACTCCATGCTTCTTTGGTTTGCATACGACTTTTGACAAGACCATTGTAACTAGCAATTACAAACAGCACTAGTACCACTACAATAGCTAAAATAATTATCCACATAGTCATTCTCCTTTTAATTTATTATAGATATTATACCAGAAAAATGAAAATAATAAACATTTTGACTTCTTCAAAAGAGAAATTTTAAAGATTCTCTTCTGATTATTTGGTATAATAGAGGCAAGAAGATACAAGTAAGGACAAATGATGACACCCGAAGAATTTTATCAACTTTTAAAACAGCAACAGATTGAACTCACGGACCGACAACAGATGCAGTTTGAACGCTATTTTGAACTGCTCGTTGAATGGAATAAAAAAATCAATCTGACAGCTATCACTGAAAAAAAAGAAGTGTATCTCAAGCATTTCTATGACTCCATTGCACCAATTTTGCAGGGACGGATTAAAAACCAAAATATCAAACTATTGGATATTGGAGCTGGGGCAGGTTTTCCTAGCCTCCCTATGAAAATCCTCTATCCAGCGTTAGATGTGACGGTTATTGATTCTCTAAACAAGCGCATTCTATTTTTAAATCATTTGGCTGACGCATTAGATTTGGAAAAAGTTCATTTCTATCATGGTCGGGCAGAAGATTTTGCTCAAGATAAAGACTTCCGCGCCCAATTTGATATTGTAACTGCGCGCGCCGTCGCCCGTATGCAAATCTTAGCCGAACTGACCATTCCTTTTCTTAAAGTTGGTGGACGTCTTTTAGCACTCAAAGCTACTAATGCCCCTGAGGAATTAACGGAGGCTAACGATGCTCTCAAACTTCTATTTAGCAAAGTCAAAGAAAATAGTAGCTATCAACTTCCAAATGGCGACCCACGCTATATCACTATTGTTGATAAGAAAAAAGAAACTCCCAATAAATACCCTCGCAAAGCAGGAATTCCTAATAAACGGCCCTTATAAAACGAAACACCAAGCAGTTTAAAGCTGCTTGGTTTCTTTATTATCTCCAATTTAGTCCACTTTTCTACAACAATGCTGGACATGCTTATAAAGTGCGGTATAGCGACCATGGTAGTCTTTCCGCCAAGGCTTATCTCGGCCACAAAAGTGAAGAAAGACAGTATGTTTTATGACCCAGTCTAAATCCCACTCTCCCTTACTTCTAGCGTAATAAAGAACATTATAGCGTACATCGTAATTATATAATTCATCTGGAATCTGGAGTGTCAAATGCCCGTACAAAGCATTTAGTACATCTTGGTCTGGTAAAAAAGTTTAAAACGATTTTGAGCAATATAATCTAAAATAGCGTCACGCTTCACTTTTTGTCGAATTGCTATCAAATTCATGAGTAAAACTCCTGAATTATAGTAACTTTCTGCCTCAAAATTTTGTAAGCGTAGCTTATTGACTAAATCTGTCATGTTAGTATCTGAACCATGACTAGCTGCAGCATATAAAGAAGCGCCTAACTCCATTTCATAAAGTGGACAAATATCATTCAAACATAAAATATCGGCGTCCAAATATAGAATTTTGTCTAAATCCTTAGGGAGATATTCATGAGCCAACAAACGATAGTAAATTGTCTCTGGATACCGATCAGCGATTGGAGCATCTTCAAAAGCTCTTTCACCAATCACAACTGGATCATAAACGATTCTTAATGCCTCACAAAAGCTCTCAATCTCTGCATGCTTTTTTAACAATTGTTTCTGCAAGACAAACACATGCAGCAAAGCTGACGGTGTATTCTGATACACTGAATATAAGGTCGTTTTAAACGGCTCTATATAGTGATCATCAATTGAGAATAAAAGATTTATTTCCATCATTTATTCCCCATCTATCTATTCTTCTCGAAAAACGGGTTGTGGACCAAATGTTTGTGAAACAGGCATGAGCTCAATTCGGTTAATATTGACATGAGGAGGCTGCCCAACAATCCAAGCAACAGTATTGGCAATATCTACTGGCTGAATAGCATGAGCTCCTTCATACAATTTTTCAGATCGTTGCTTATCTCCCTTAAACCGAACAGTTGAAAATTCTGTGCCTTCACAAAGACCGGGTTCAATATTGGTCACACGAATATGATGTCCAGCCAAATCAGCACGTAAATTCAGAGAAAACTGCTTTACGAATGCTTTACTAGCTCCATACACATTAGCTCCCGGATAAGGGACTGTCCCAGCAGTTGAACCAAGGTTGATAATAAGCCCACTATCCCGCTCTACCATTTGTGGTATAATCTGGCGTGTTAGATAAACCAAACCAATAATATTGGTCTGAATCATCGTCAGCCAATCTTGCATATCTGCCTCATAAGCCTTGTCTAAGCCCAATGCCAGGCCTGCATTGTTGACCAAAATATCAATCTTTTGCCAAGCCTCTGGCAAATTTTCTAAAGCCTGATCTACACTTTTCACATCCGATACATCCATTTGAAGCGGGTAAAAGTGTGCAAAGTCCAATTCCTGCTGAAGTTGCGCTAATTTTTCTGATCTTCTTGCTGCACCAATCACTTGATGGCCTTCTGCTACCAAACGACGACAAATAGCTTGTCCAAAACCAGCCGAAGCTCCTGTTACCAATGCAATCATTTCCTTCCTCCTATGTACATTTCAATTCTCATTTATAGCCAAGGATTGTAAAATCGACCGTGATTCACGATAAAGAGTAATAGACTAAATAATAAAAATAAACCAGCCAGTACAATTACTTCAATATCCAACCTCTGAAAAGCCTGATAAGTGTACCATGTCCGTTTTTTATTTTTGCCAAAACGCCGCAATTCCATAGCTGTCGCAATCGTATCAATCCGTTCCAGCGAACTAAAAATCAAGGGAACAATAATTTGCAAATTGCCTTTGATTCGCTGACTGAACTTTGCTTTTTTTGACAATTCTAATCCACGCGCTTCTTGGGACATTCTAATCAAGTAAAACTCCTCTTGCAAATCCGGAATATATCGCAGCGTTAAGCTGACTGAATAAGCTATTTTATAGGGTATTCCGATTTGATTCATGCTAGAGGCAAACTGACTTGGGTGAGTTGTCATCAGAAAAATAACCGCCAAAGGAATAGTGCAGAGATATTTCAAAAATAAATTAAATAAATAAAATATCTCCTGAGCAGTTACAGTGTAACTACCTAGTCCACTTAGCCAAACTGTCTGTTCTCCATAAATCTCTACTCCATACTGAGGTGCAAACAGGTAGACCATGATGAGATTCAAAGCAGCAAAAAGACCAGCAAAGATCAAAATAAATGATACATCCTTAAAATGAATATGAGACACTTTGAATAAAAAGAGCGATCCAACCGCAATGACCAATAATAAACGTGTATCATAGCTAATCATTGCTGCAGTTGATACTAAAATGAAAAACAGCAATTTACTAGCACCCGATAAGCGATGAAGAAAGGTCGTACCTGCATGGTAACCGATTAGTTTTTGTTGATTAAGCATGACTTTTTTCCCTTTCTCGCATGTAAAATTTAGTCAAAGCTAGCGGATCTACTTCTAGTTTTTCAGCCAAAGAAAAAATTGATGTTTCTTTCAGATTTGCCGCCTGAATCAACTTCTTATCTGTCAGAACTTCTGCAGGGGCTTTATCTGCTAAGATATGTCCATCCAGCATGACAATCGCACGTTCAGAATAATCCAGCATTAATTGCATATCGTGTGTAATCATCACAATAGTGTGGCCTTTTTGATTCAACTCGTCCAAAAAATTCATGATTTCTGTATAATTATGTTGGTCTTGCCCAGCTGTTGGCTCATCTAAAAGAATAATCTCTGGATTTAACACTAAAATGGAAGCAATGGTCACACGCTTTTTTTGGCCAAAGGACAAAGCAGAAATAGGCCAATGTCGAAATTCATATAGACCACAAGTTTTTAGTACAGTTAAGACTCGCTTTTTTATTTCTTCTTCTGCAACGCCACGTAGCTTCAATCCCAAGGCAACTTCATCAAAAATCATGGTTGTTGAAATCATCTGATTTGGATTTTGTAACACATAACCAATCCGCTCTGCCCGCTCCTTAATTGAATCTCTTTTGATGTCTTTTCCTTGCCAAGTATAGCTTCCTTCCGTTTCAATGAATTGACAAAGCGCTTTTGCTAACGTGGATTTTCCTGCACCATTTTTTCCAACGATCGCAATCTTTTCCCCTCTAGAGATTGCTAGATGAATATCCTTTAAAACTTTTTTCTCCCCATAAGCAAATTGAACGTTTTTCAATTCTAGCAAGTAATCTTGCACCTGTGGTTTTTGAATAGGAACCAACTCTCCCAAAAACTGAATAGAAGATACGTCTATCTGATCTAAAGTTGCCAACTGTGTAGCATCTTTCACATGAAAGCCAAGCTGGCGCAGCGTTGTAAGATAAAGAGGTTCACGAATACCATTGGCAGCTAGTAAATCCGTATGCAACAAATCATCTGGACTACCATTAAACAAAATTCGGCCATCATTGATGAGCACAATTCGATCAATCGCTCGATAAAGCACATCTTCCAAACGATGTTCAATGATAATCGTCGTCGTTCCTGCTTCCGCATGAATTTGGTCAATCAGCTCAATTGTATCCTGCCCTGATCTAGGATCTAGGTTTGCCAAAGGCTCATCGAACAATAAAATCGGACTTTCATCAATCAACACCCCGGCTAAACTGACCCGCTGTTTCTGCCCACCAGACAAATCTTGAGGACGCTGATGTAAGAGCGACAGTAGCTCCAATTTCTCAGCCCATAAATGTACCCTATCTCTCATCGTTGGCAAATCCACCATGTCGTTTTCCAAAGCAAATGCCAAATCTTCTGCAACGCTCAACCCGATAAACTGACCGTCTGTATCCTGCAAAACTGTACTCACGAGATTTGACAGTTCATAGACGCTCCTATCAAAGACAGACTTTCCTTGAATCAATAAACTTCCTGTCATTTCTCCATGATAAATATTGGGGATAATTCCATTCAAGCACTGGCCAAGCGTCGATTTACCACAACCAGAAGGCCCCACAATCAGGACCTTTTCTCCTTCATAAATTGTCAAATCAACATTTTTTAATGTTGGTTCTGTCTGTACTTGATACTGAAAATTAAAATTTTCAAATTGAATAATTGGTTTTTCCATCACATTCTTCTTTATAAAGCAAGAGCAATTTGTATTGCCAAGTTAGCTACTTTGTCTTTTTCATCTAAATCTGCATGATTCGACAGATTACGCATATCCCAATTTTCCTCGGACAAATGATCCGCCGCATAAAAGAAGTGGCAGATGGGAATATTACGAAAAGCGGCTAAGGCTGCAACTGCTGAACATTCCATATCTACACAAATGGCTCCTGCTTTTTTACGCTTATACAATTTTTCTGCAGTCTCTCGATAAATGCCATCTGTCGTCAAAACTTTTCCAACTGTATGAGAAATTCCCTTGTCAGTCAAAAATGATGTTAAAAAATCGTGCAGGCCAACATTCACCTCTATCTCATCAGAAGCTGGCAGATAATGGTAACTCGTTCCTTCATCACGAATAGCCATCTGAGGTACAATGATGGACGTTTCCTTAATAGTTTCATCTAAAACACCACATGTTCCAAATAAGACCAATTTTTTCATCCCGAAGGCAATCAAATCTTCCAGAATAGCGACACAAGCTGATGCACCAACCGGTGCATTAAATAGAGCAATCGGTGTACCTTTTACAACAATCCTGTAAATTGGAATCTCAATATTTGCCATAGAGGTAGAGGTCAACAGATCATGCTGAAAATCAGCCAACATGCGTTCAAAAGTTGCATGAGCAAAACAAGATACTACTGTCTCAGGAAAACCTGGCAATGCCTCAATCAAATCTTCTGGATTGATAATCGCTCTGCGATTGTTATCAAATTCCTCTAAAATCATCCACTGCTCCTCCCATATATACTCATTCTATTGTAGCACAAAAGAAAATAAGATGACAATCAATTTTGAAGTTCCTTAAAACTCTCCCTAAGTGTAAAAGAATCTAACCAAACAAAAAGAGTTCAGCTTCTTGCCGACCCTACTTGGTTAATGAGAAAATGTGACAATGATTAAAATGGTCGACCTTGTCGACGAAGTAAACTGAAACTCGTTGAGATTGGCGTCTCAGTCGACAAAACAAACCAAAACTTGTTAAGATTAGCGACCTAGTCGACAAAGCAAATCAAAACTCGTTAAGACTGCCGACTAGAGCGACAGGACGAACATGAACTTCTTTCTTCTGGCCGAGCCTCGGATGATATGAACCAAAAGTAGGTTGCTCCATCTGAGCCTCGGACAACATGAACCGAAACTAGTTTGCTCCATCTGAGCCTCGGACGATATGAACCAAAAGCAGTTTTCTCCATCCGAGCCTCGGACAACATGAACCGAAACTAGTTTGCTCTGGCCGAGGGGCGGACGGATTACCCAAAAAGTAGTTCACTTTTATCAAAAAGAGGCTGGGTAGCCCAACCTCCTTAACATATAAAGACACCCTGATCTTCTCTCATTCAGAATCATCCATTTCCTTGTCAATCTTATGTTGACGAGATTGATTGTATGTATTTACAAACCAATTAAATATTCCTAGCGCAACCAAATACATGATAAAATTGCCAAATAGAAACAGAATGAAATCATTTGTCGGACGAGTTTTATCATGCAATACATCAAAATGATAGTGATAATAACCACTCAAAACTGTCAAACAGAATGCTTGGAATAAAGTCATGAGTATTCCTAGCTTCTTCTTTTCAACAATTTTTTCTTTCCTCATCACAAAGAAGTAAATTCCACCGCTAATCAGAATAGCTAGCAATTCATCCACATAAGATTCTATTGAAAAGTGAAACAGAAAAAACTCGATAGTAATTCCAAAGCCTAAAATGACAAGTAAAACTCGAAACGCATAGGGCTTCAGCCATATATGCCCCTTGCCGAATACGCTCGTCCTTTTCGCCATCAAAATAATTCTTTATTTTGTTCATGACAAACCTCCTCTCAGGCTTCATCTTCTAATTCCGATAAATATTTCTCAAATCGCCCTTTCTGACATTTTCCAACAACTTCTAATAGCAGATTAAACACCAGAATGATAGGGAGATACAGCAAAAATGTAATTGGGATAGCCAATAAAAACTTGGCATGCAACGGATTGTTCTGATAAGTAGCCTGATTGACTTGAAAATTTTGAACTAGGATCATGACAGTCACAAAAGCTGTCATGGCAATAACACCCCAAGCAGTAAAGGTAAAACTGTTAAAATAATTTGCACCTAACCGCCGACAACGCTCCAAAAAGTATAGAAATGCAATAATACTCGAAAACAAGAATAACTGCGCATAGATTTCCCCTGAATGGACAAAGATACTTCCAATATAAAAGATAAAATTACTAATCATCAGCAAACTAAATGCTTCCGTCCCAGCCTTATTGACCAGTTGCTCTTCTCGCTCATCCAAAATCTGACGTTTAATGAATTTCATGATTCCTCCTCCCAAAATAATTGATCTAATGTTTTGTCCAATCGTTTACAAATTGCAATGCACAAACTGAGACTAGGATTATACTTACCCGCTTCAATTAAACCAATCGTTTGCCTTGTCACACCAATCGCGTCTGCCAAATCTCCTTGGGTCAAATCATGCTCAACCCTAGCCATTTTTAATGTAAGGTTTTTCGCCATTCTCTTTATCCTCTTGACTAAAATCACTTTTTTTCTTTGTCGCGTACAAGGTGAAACCCAAAATTATATTACTAAAACCCAGAACTATGAACGTCCGATTTTTCTGACTCAATCCTACTAATAAAAAAGTTACTCCTAGCAACAGCCATATCATGTAAGCTGCTCCTACTGGTTTTTTATCATTTTTCATAAATTTCAATTCCTTCCTCATTACTATTACACAATATATTTTATAAAATGCAATATATAAATAACATTTTGTACATTTTTTATGGCCTTAGAAAAAATTTAAAATAAAAAAGCTCAGATTATTCTTTCTGAGCCCTCAAATATAACTAATCCTTTTTCAAACTTCCCGATTTGGTTTGTGTACGAGCATAAGCCAGCAACAGCACTGTTCCCGCAATAGCAACAGTTAAGCCATTAGAAATCGTTGCAACAACACCTTGTACCAAAACCTTATTGACAGGCTCATTGTAAATCAAAATATCCCCTAATGGGGCAATAATAACCCATACTATAGCATTAGCTAATACTTGAATCACATTAAAAGATATAATATCTTTTACCTCAAAAATCCCTTGCGTAGCACGAATCCGTTTTCGAAATAGCCCAACAATCAAACCAAACAAACCACTGGCAATGACCCATGACCACCAAGGATTCCCATATTGCAATGAATCCTTTAGCGCATGACCAACAAAGCCCGTCAAAAATCCAACAACAGGTCCGAAAATTACACTAAACAAGGCTTGCAAAGCATACTGCAATTGAATACTAGTATTTGGAACAGGTGTTGGAATACTAATCATTCCAATCACAACAAAGAGAGCTGCTCCAATCCCCGTTGCGACAACACTTCTTATTGAATTATTTTTCATAACAACCTCCTATATTATTTTTCAATCCGTTTGATTTCAATGCTCCATTGCGCTCCGACTCCTACTCCTACATTATAGGCCTTTGCAAAAGATCCCTGATTAATAGCTAAGCCAACACGATAAAGCGAATTGATATACAAAATTGGCTGACCAATCCGGACATCCGCAAAAGATTTCCCATAAGTCACCTGATTCTGATAGACCAGCATATCATTATTGTAAATCGTGACCTCAAACCGATCACCAAATTCAGGACTCAGAGTATAAAATTCCTCACGCCTAATAGAAGTCCACAGTGACCCAAAACGAACATCTAAAATATCAATAGCTCCACTAACAAAGTCATTCCCAATTGTCGTTTCCACAACAGGAATTTCCATGATATCCTCAGTATCTAGTTCAGGTCCTACCTCCTCAAAAGTAATATGTCCACTAGCTAGTTTTGCCCCTGTATAAGCATAAACATCCCGACCATGAAACGTATAAGAATGCTCCGTATTTTTTCGTCGGTTTTCCACCTCCGAAATCTCACGAATCGCAACAATTCCCACATGTTTCTTGATAAAAGAAAGTGTCCCATTATTTGGCGTGACAATATACTGATTTTGTACAGTTTTGGCAACCACACTTTTGCGCTTAGAGCCAACACCCGGATCCACAACTGATACAAAAGTTGTTCCCTCCGGCCAATAATTCACCGTTTGAAACAAACGATAACTTCCCTCAAAAATATTGTAAGGCGTAATATCATGGGTCAAATGATGTATTTTTAAAGTTGGAGATTCTTCTAACGCCACACCGACCATCGCCGATACAGCCCCATCTACCAAACCGAAATCTGATTGTAGTACAAGTAAATTATTATACATCTTCTCTCCTTCATCACACTTCTATCATAACACAAATTAAATTTCTTATCCATTATCTATTTTTTTATCACATCAATAAATACTATCTATAGTTATTCGCCCATCTTAGCAAATGACTAAATATAAAATAATTATTTTGACAAGAAATGCCATTCCAATTCAAAGTTGATACAAATCTCAAATATTAGAAGATAACATTACCAGCAAAACATAATAATTTCTAACCTAATATTTATAAAATTTCACACCTCTCCAAAATGTAACATATGATTCAAGAGGTTAATAATAAATAAGCCAGTAGCATTTAAATATAAAATAGAAAAGCACAATACTTCTCCCGCTTTCAATACTACAATTTATATTAAGTCGAAAAAAGGAGAGAATAAACTTATGGCTCTATAATTTCTGTAGTGGGTAAAACCACTTTAGGAATTATGGAGCCTATTTTGTTGTAGAAAAAAAGTCCCATAAGACCTATAATGAAAAGTGACCAAACCATCATTAGAAAGAATCTTATGGAACAATTAAATTTTATCACAAACTTACTCGGAATAAAAGACCCTAACATCACTATTTTGGATGTTCTAGATGCTGGAACGCATAAAGAAATCATCGCTAAGCTAGATTAGCCTGCACCTAAATGCCCTCACTGCCAAGGAAAAATGGCTAAATATGACTTTCAAAAAGAATCGAAAATCCCCTATCTAGAGTGTGCGGGATTCAAGACTCTCATTCGATTGAGAAAACGCCGTTTTCATTGTAAAGTCTGCGGAAAAATGGCTGTAGCTGAGACTTCCTTAGTCAAGAAAAATCACCAAATCGCAACTATCGTCAACCAGAAAATCACACAAAAATTGATTGAGAAAGTCCCTATGACTACCATCGCTGAAAGTTTATCTGTATCTACTTCCACCGTCATTCGTAAACTACATGAATTCAAGTTCAAGACAAATCTATCTTCCCTTCCAACTCATATGTCTTGGGATGAGTACAGTTTCAAGAAAGGCAAGATGAGCTTCATTGCACAGGATTTCGACTCAAGACAGGTCATAACTATCCTAGATGGACGAACTCAAGCTAGGATTCACAATCACTTCCTTCATTATTCTAGACCGGTTAGATGCCGAGTGAAAATCATTACCATGGATATGTTTAGTCCCTACTATGACTTGGCTAGGCAACTTTTTCCATGCGCTAAAATCGTCCTCGATCGCTTTCACATTGTACAACATCTCAGCCGGGCTATGTGTCGTCTTCGCATCCAAATCATGAAGCAATCAGATCGAAAGTCTCATGAATATAGGGCGCTGAAACGCTACTAGAAACTGATTCAACAGGACAGTCGGAAACTCAGCGATAAACGCTTTTATCGCCCTACTTTTCGCATACACTTAGCCAACAAAGAGATTCTAGAAAAACTCCTTGCATACTCTCAAGAACTTCGAGAGCACTATGACCTCTATCAGCTTGTTTCTCTTTCATTTTCAAGAGAAACAAGCTGATCATTTCTTTGGCCTTATTGAAGAGACAATTTCTTGTGTTAATCCTATCTTTCAGACTGTTTTTAAAACCTTTCTCAAGGACAAAGATAAAATTATCAACGCTCTTGAACTCCCTTACTCAAACGCAAAACTAGAAGCTACTAACAACCTCATCAAGGTTATCAAGCGCAATGCTTTTGGCTTTCGGAACTTTGACAACTTTAAAACTAGAATTCTCATCGCTTTAAATATCAAAAAGGAGAGAACCAATTCGGTTCTCTCCAGGGTATGACTTTTCGTTAACCCACTACAGTTGACAAAGAGCTAAACTTATTCTCTCCGGATGTTAAAAACTAACATTTATTTAAGTTAATATCGAATAAAACATCGGGAAGACAGGATTCGAACCTGCGACACCTTGGTCCCAAACCAAGTACTCTACCAAGCTGAGCTACTTCCCGTATAGGTAGAAAAACCGAAGCCCTCAGACCTCTTCCCCATGCACCCTAGAGGAGTCGAACCTCTAACCGCCTGATTCGTAGTCAGGTACTCTA
>OGCQ01000681.1_pt1 | contig 51282 bp, 39 predicted proteins | sample 1570161 | NCBI WGS metagenome assembly OGCQ01 (sample SAMEA4384402, study PRJEB24528) | human gut metagenome | reverse complement strand
GAACGGTGGAGCACTACCGGGGATCCGCCCTTAAGAAACTCGGGCTTCATTCCTCCGCCGACCTCGCACAGTTTTTCGCGCGGGTTGACGCGTTCCTCGCCGCGAACCCGGAGCGGTAAAGCGGGTTTTATACGTCTTTCGGCATAGTCTTTCTGACTATTTTCTGATTTCGATGGGGGTCACCTAGGTAGACCCCCGAAACACAATTTCTCCTGAGAAGAGGGGATTCGGGTGACCGGATGTCCTCACAAGACCAAGAACTCACTCATGGAGAGATATGTATGCTGACTCGGAGAAATTGGCTGAAAGCCGGTGTCGCGGCAGCGGCCGCGGGTACCGCGAGTGTCGCTCAGGCTGCGACAGGAAAAGCTTCCCCGTCCCAGAAGTCGAACATCAATAAGACGCTTCCGTCCGAAACCTTTGACTGCGTCATTCTCGGCGCGGGCACCGGAAGCCTCGTCACCGCGATTGAGGCCTTTGACCGCGGTCTGAAGCCTGTGGTGCTCGAAAAGATGTCCTGGGCCGCCGGTAACTCCATTTTCGCGTCCGGCGGTATCGCCGCCTGGGGCACCGACCTTCAGAAGGCTCAGGGATTCAACGAAACGAAAAAGGCGTTCCGCGCTGACATGATGAAAGTGTCGCAGAACCGCGCCGATCCCGCGCTCGTCGACACCTATGTTGAAAATATCGGCCCCGATATCGAGTGGCTGCAGAAGAAGATCGGCGTGAAGTTCGCGAAGATCCGCAGCCTCCCGTGGCCGCTCCTTCACCGCATGATTCCGGTCGACGGCCAGGGGATGACCGGCGGCAGCCGCCTGATCCGGTATCTGCTTGCCGCGTGCGAAGCCCGCAAGATCCCGGTCCGCTTCAACACGAAAGGTCTGAAACTCATCACCGATAACCAGTATCGGATCGTGGGCGTTGAGTGCCTGACGGACGACGGCCTCAAGAACTACATGGCGCGTGACGGTGTCGTGATCGGTACCGGCGGCTTCTCCGCGAACCGCGCGATGCTCTGCCGCTATATGGGAGGTCCGCTCTCCCGCCTCGTACTCCGCGGATCTCAGTACGTCACGGGTGAAAACGTCTCGATGACGGAGCCGCTTGGCGCGATGCTCGTTCACATGGACCAGTTCCACTGCGGTCCGATCGTGGAGAACACCCACGCGAATCCGAACTTCGTGATTGATGCCGGCACGGGTCTTGATGTGAACTGCCAGGGCCAGCGCTTCATGGATGAAGTGTTCACGTACACGCAGAAGTCGATGGCGACCGCGACGAAGACGAAGGAAAACAAGGCCTATCACCTGATTGACGCGAACTGGCCGCGCTCCGAAATGGCGGCGAAGAAGTTCCTCGGGATGAATAGCGAAGTGATCATCGCGAACACCCCGGAAGAACTCGCGCAGAAGATGGGGCTGAAGCCCGAAGTCTTCACGAAGCTTTTCGCCGAATACAACAAGGCGCTCGCGGACGGAAAGCTGAAGGATATGAATCCGCCATGCTCCCTCAAGGATCCGAAGCCCCTCAATAAGCCTCCGTACTACGCGTTCCCGTTCCAGGGCGGTATCACGGCCACGTTCGGCGGCCCGAAGATCAACTCTAAGGCTCAGATCGTGAGTAACGAAGGCGTCCCGTTCAAGGGTCTCTACGCGGTCGGCAACGCCGCGGGCGGTCTCTTCTTCGGAAACTATATCGGCGGCTCGCAGCTTGGCGGTGCCACTGTGTTCGGCCGCATTGCCGCGGCTGATATGGCTTCAAAGCATAAGAACGCTTAACCGAAGGGGAGAAAACGACCATGAAAAACTTAATCGTTATGACGCTCGCCATGCTGATCGCGGGGTCCGCCGCGGCTGCCGGAACGACTGACCACTTCCTCGCGGACCGTCACGTCGAGCGCGGCGTGAAGTGCGAGTCCTGCCACGTGAATGGCGACACCACGAAACCGGTCCGCAAAGCGCAGTGCCTCGTGTGCCACAAGTCTTACGAAGCGCTCGCGAAGAAGACCGAGAACGTTCACCCGAACCCGCACTTCAACCACTACGGCGAACGCGACTGCACGACGTGCCACAAGGGTCACCAGCAGAGCACGCTTTCCTGCAGCCAGTGCCACAAGTTCAATCTGAAGACGCCGTAAGACAGGAAGCGAGTCCTCCGTTCTTCCTTTGACTTCTCCTCATTCTTGAGGTTCCCCGGAAATCCCGCCCTTTCTCTCTCCGGGGGCAGACGGATTTCCGGTTTTTTTCTTATCTATATAGAGAAGAGAAGCAGAAGGGCCGAAGAGTGGAGGGGAGAAAGCGACAGAATCAGGAAATCGGATGAGCCGGAGCTGGGATCGTGACGGTCACGGCAAGTCCCCCGGCGGCACCCGGGTTAAAGGCGATCGTTCCCGAGTGGTTCTGGATGATGGTGCCCGGGCCCCTCTGGCTTCGCGCTCTTTGTGGCGTACCCGAGACTCTCCAGCCGCTCTTTTGTGAGGACCTCACCGGTGTTCTCAATCGTGAGCCGGATCGATTCCCCATCCGCCGTTTCAAACCGGTTAAGCACCACCGAGACCCGGGCGTCTGCGCCTCCCTTCCGGTCCGCGGCTTCAAGCGCGTTTTTGATGAGATTCACGACCGCGACTTCAATCTCAAGCCGGTCCCCCTCGATCAGGCACCCAGGGCGGATATCAGATTGAATCGCGGTCCGGTAGCGGCTCGAGTCCTCGAGATTCGAGACGGAGCGCGTCACAAGGTCCGAAAGATCAATCACGGTCCGGGTGTCCGAGCCGCTCGACCGCTTCGCGTAGTCCCGGACCTTCGTCACGATTTCGTCCGCCTTCAAGGCTTCGCTTCGAATTGTGGTGAGGCCTTTCTGCATCATGGCTTCGGAATTCGGCCGATGCATGTCTGAGAGTCTCAGAAGGCTCTGCACGTAATTCACGATTGTCGCGAGGGGCTGCCGGAGTTCATGAACGACCATGGAGCTCATCTGCCCGATCATCCCGTTTTTCTGAAGCGACGCGAGATGCTCGTTTGCCCGACGCGTGCGTTCTTCGAGTTCTTTGCGTAGGCTTTTGTGAGTTCACGGGTCCTTCGCTCCACCAGCCGGTCACTCCGGACCGAATGAAGAAGGAGCCCGATGACCGCGGCGATAAAGAGCGTGAGGAACGGCCAGTATTCGGAGAGGAACCGCCTCAGGGTCCAGTGCCGCAGGTACTCATACGGCCCGATCTTAAGTTCCTTGAAGAGGGTGTCGACCGGGGTGAAATCTGTCGCCATCCCCCAGTGGAGGTTCCCGGGGATCGGTTTCATCGAGAGGAGGGTGGACGCGGCGAGCCTCGCGACATCCGGTGTCGCGTGAGGCGTAATCGTCACGGTCCAATTCGGGTAAAGCGCCGTGCTTCGAATGCAGCGGAAGTCTTTCGTTTCCGGTTTCGCGCCGACGACAGCGAGGTCTGAAATATCTTTCCCTTCGGATGCCATATCTTCAAGGAAACAGGTTCGCAGCACGCCGACATCCGCTTCCCCGTTCCGGAGCGCCGTAACGACAGACGGCATATCGTTCAGCTTCACAATCTGATCCGAAAAGAACCGGTCGGGGTTGAAGCCCTCCCGCAGGAGTTCCCCCATCGCGACCTGGAAGCCAGTGAAGGCCTTGGGGCCGCTCGTCACGAGCCTCAGTCCCTCCAGATCTTTCAGACTCTGGTACGTCCGGTCTCCTTTCCGCACGACAAAAACGGAGCCTTCCGCGTGATTCGGATCCGGAAAGCGATCCGACACGAGCTACCCGATATCGCGGCTTCCGATGTCAGCCGCCCGGCGGTACGTCCCCGCGGAGCTCAGCACCAGGTCCGTTTTCTTCGGATTGATCCGTTCCCCTGAAAACACCTCGGCGTAAAAGTGATCCCGCCCGAACGCTTTTTGAAACGCGCGCACCGTCGGCATGATGATCGCGTCATTCTGGTTCGGCTGCGAGAAGTGCGAGACCTGCATCCGGACCACGTCCGGGGCGTCCTTCCGCGCCGCGGTTTCGGGAGTGAGTACGCGCCCGATCGGGTACGGCTCATCGATCCCGGACGCGCCCGCCGGCGTAACAAGAAGCGGGAGAGCAAGAAAGCCCGCGATCAGGCAGAGGCTCACAGGTTTCAGGCGGTATCTCGCGCGGCGCATGGGAATAAACGAATAAAGGTTCACGGTAACGCCTATAAGTATAGGGAAGAGGACTCGGCCCCTCACAATAAAAAAACACGCTCTTCATCTGAAAAAAGAGGAAGAGCGTGAAAACGTCGTACGTTCAAACGAAGACCAAAGAGAGAATCGCCGCTCCCGGATCGGGAGAATCCAGGAGCGGGTACTGCTAAAGAGCTCAGGCGTTCTTCGCCTTAGCCTGGTTCTGGGCGCGGAGCATGTTAAGCGACGACCCATAACGGAACCACTCGATCTGACGATCGGTGTAGGTGTGGTTCACCTGGACACGGTCCTGAGACCCATCGGCGTGACTGAGGATCACGGTGAGCGGTTTACCAGGCTTGAAGTCCTTCATGCCAACCACCGAGATGCGGTCCTTCTCCTGCACCTTGTTCCAGTCATCCGGATTCGCGAAGGTGAGCGCGAGGATGCCCTGCTTCTTCAGGTTCGTCTCGTGAATTCGGGCGAAGCTCCTCGCGATGATCACCTGGACATTGAGGTAGCGGGGCTGCATCGCGGCCTGTTCGCGGGACGACCCTTCACCGTAGTTTTCGTCCGCCACGACGCACGAGAACTGGTTCGCGGCCTTATAGCTCTTCGCGACAGAGCTCACCTTGTCGTAGGTCCCCGTCTTCTGATTGAAGACGTGGTCGAGTTTCCCAGGCTGGAAGGCGTTATCAGCGACAGAAAGCGTGTTATCCGAAATCCGGGAGATGTTCCCAACGTAGTGAATCCACTTGCCGGCAGGCGAAATGTGGTCCGTCGTGCACTTCCCCTTCACCTTGATGAGGAGCGGAAGACCCTGGATATCCTTCCCGTTCCAGGCGGGGAAGGGGTCAAGCAGCCGCAGGCGGTCGTAGCTCGGGTCGATCTTGATCACTTTCGTCTTAAAGGTCGCCGTGTGGCAGCCAGTGCCGGCGCGGGCAAAGCCCTTCGGCGGGAGTTCATTTCCGTGCGGGACTTCGAGTTTCACCGCCTTTCCGTCCTTCCCCGTCACGGTATCCGTCATCGGGTTAAAGGAGAGACGGCCGCCGAGCGCGTAAGCGACCGCGATATCCGGGGACACGAGGAACGCTTCAGTGAGCGGGTTCCCGTCGTTACGCTTCCGGAAGTTGCGGTTGAAGCCGTGAACGATCGTGTTCTTACGCTTCGGGTTGTTCTTCCGGTTCCACATGCCGACGCACGGCCCGCAGGCATTCGCGAGCACCGTGACACCGAGTTTCTGGAAGACCTGCGTGAGACCGTCGCGGTCCATCGTGGCCTTCACGAGGTTGGAGCCTGGCGACAGGAACATCGGGCACTTCACAGAAATCCCGTGATCGAGCGCCTGCTGCGCGATGGAGGCGGCGCGCGAAATGTCTTCGTAGGATGAATTCGTGCAGGAACCGATCAGCACCGCTTCGATCTTGTCCGAAAGCCCCTTCTTCTTCACGTTCTCCTTCATTTCGGAGAGGTTCATGTCAGCGTCAGGCGAATACGGTCCGGACACCTGGGGTTCAAGAGTCGAGAGGTCGATCGTGATCACCTGGTCATAGAATTTGGACGGGTTCTCGTACACCGCCTTATCGGCTCTGAGGTCGCCCGCGATCTTATTTGCCATCAGGACGATCTCTTCGCGGCCTGTCTTCCGGAGGTAATCCATCATGTGGGAGTCATACGGGAAGACTGAGCTTGTCGCGCCGAGTTCCGCGCCCATGTTCGCGATCGTCGCTTTGCCGGTCGCGGAAAGGGTATCCGTGCCCGGACCGAAGTATTCAATAATGGCGTTCGTGCCGCCTTTGACGGAGAGAATTCCGAGGAGCTTGAGGATCACATCCTTCGGAGTGGACCACCCCTTCAGTTCCCCGGTGAGCTTCACGCCGATCACCTTCGGCACCGGAAGCTCCCATTCGACCCCCGACATGCAGTCCACGGCGTCCGCGCCGCCGATACCGATCGCGATGCCGCCAAGCCCCGAGCCATTCGGCGTGTGAGAGTCGCAGCCCACAATGAGGCAGCCCGGATACGCGTAGTTTTCGAGTGTCTCCTGATGAATAATGCCCGCGCCCGGTTCCCAGAAGTCGATACCGAGCTTATCGCTCACGTCGCTCAGGAACTTGTAGGTCACGCGGTTATCGTAGTTTGAGACCTTCAGATCCTTGATCGCGCCGTCGCTCGCGAGCGTCAGGTGATCGCAGTGGATGGAGGAGGGAAGCTGGACCTTCGGGAACTCCGCGACGAGGAACTGCTGCATCGCGGACTGCGCGGTGAGGTCTTCCATCACGAGCTGATCCGGGCGGAAATTCGCGAATTCGTGGCCGCGCTTGAAGTCCCTCGCATCCTCGATGTGATAGAGATGCGTGTAGAGGATCTTTTCAGAAAGCGTGAGCGGACGGTTAAATCCCTTCCGCACAGCGGCGAGCCGCGTCGGGAAATTCTTATAGAACGCGCGGACGTGCTCGATATTCCTGATCGGATGCTGAACGTTGATGTCCTTCGTCGCTGCGGAAGCGACCGCGGACGCTGCGCCATTCATACTCACCGCGGCGGCGGTAAGACCTGAGGCTTTCAAGAGGCTGCGGCGTGAAACCGAAACGGGCATGGCTAAAATCTCCTTTTTGGTTGTATGCGTATTGAGAGACCGCCGCGTTTTTCTTTGCGGCTCTCTATGTCTCTCGACGTAGTAAGTTTGGATTAGACCTCTGCCTAGGTAGCCCGGTCACACGTCAAAAAAACGACACTTGGGTGACACAAAAAATCCCAAAAACAGGTCCGTTTCTGTTTTCTGGATATGAAAATGCCCGCGCAAGGCGGGCATGGAAATACAGGATCAGTTGAAGATTACTTTAACGGAATTAAAGATGTGATTTCTTAACTTTCGATATTTTTCCGCTGTCTTTTCAGTTGTTTCGGCATCCGGTGACGCAATCGTGAACTCAACCCGGATGTTTTCGTCAAAATCAAAGTATTCCGCGACGTATGAATGATAGAAAAATGGGTGGTTCTTTTCTATTTTGTCGCTTCCTTTCCAGTCGAGCAGAAGCGCTGTTCCGGTTGCGCTGTCGCCCACAAAGTCAGCATCAATCCGGCCTTTAGCAATGGATTCATCCTCCAGAGGACCGTACTCTTTCCAGATCGCCGCACTATCTTCCTTGATGCGTTTCATCAAATAGCGGTATTCCCTAAAAAACGGAAGATCATCGGTCTGTCTTTCCCGCAAGACTAAAACGGTAATTAACGCGTGTTCATCGGACTTAGTCCAATAACCAAGGGAAAAAGGATGATCCAGTGGTTTCTTTTCCCAGGATTCCGGGAGAGAAATCTGAAACTTCCGAGGCGATTTGTTCGGTTCTCGAGGCAAAGACTCTGAGTATGTCTTTTTGTGAACGAAAAGTTCTTCTGCCGGATATTCAGAGAAAGTCACATCACTGACCGTTGCGAAAATCCGCTTTTCATCCTGAGTCGGGTGGTCCGTAACCCCGGTGAACTGATGTACTAATTTTAGTGCTTCATTTTTATTATGGAATCTGCGGTTCGAGTTGAACTTTCGGAGTTTGGCTTCCAGCTTTCCGGTTAATTTTTCTCTGGTCAGGCCAAACTCGTCAATGTGACTGAGCAAGGCCTCTTCCGAATTCGGATAGTCAGTATTCCAAACCGCCTCGCTGGCACTGACTTCTATCATTAAATGTTTGTCATTCGGAAACTGTTTCCGGGCGTTTTCGATCAGCTGTTTCTGCTGGTACACAAATGCGTAAGCCTCAACAAGGTTCTGAAGATCAGTCTGTGTAAACCCGTGCGCCAAAGAGCTTTGGCTGAAGAGGCAGGTGGCAGCGCCGGCAATAGTGATAATGAGTTTCTTCATGGTGAAGGAGGCAGAGAGAAAAATCAGTTACTGCAGATAGTACCGGATTAGTTACTAAATGAACATCCCTGCCTCCTTGATTGATCCACTTGAAAGGCGGCCGACGTTCAGCCTCGGAGTCTCTTGATCCTCTTCTGTAACGAGATTTTCAAAAACCGTAATGTCACCTCAATCAATAAAGGCCATTGGGAGACTGGACTCCGATATTAGAAAATCAGGATCAGATAGGGGGATAAGAAAAGTTGCCCGCTTCTGCCCCACGGATAAAGGAAAAGCCCGCGGAATCAGCGGGCTTCGGAGATTATTTGTCTGCGGAAACTAACCGGATAGAACTGAGGATCTGGTCTCTCAGCATCTGGTACTTGTTACCCGCCCGCTTCGCTGCCTCGGGATCGCATGACGCCACATAAAATTCCACATCCACGTACTGCGATCCATCCTGATAGATCGCTGAAGTGGTGTGCGTGTAGAAAGGCGTATTGTCTCTCGAGAATTGTCCGTCCCACTCGAGAAGGATCACCGGTGTCCGGTCGAAAATGACGACCTTCGAAGAGCCCTTCTTAACGAGCTCGCTTTCAAGCGGTCCGAACCGCTTCCAGATTTCCGGCGTCGATTCGATTGCCTTCAGGTTCCGGTAAATGAAATCGGCAGGGTTGTAGTCATCGTCGACAGGCCGCCTCGCGCCGATCGAGACGACGACGTCCTCATCATTCTTCGTCCAGTAGCCAAGATGCCCCGGAAAACTCATCGGCGTTTCTTCCCAGGAATCCGGGATCAGGATTCGGAATTTTTTCTCCCCCGCGGTATTCCGAAGCGGATATTTGATTTCGTGCGCTGTCCGATGGAACGCGAACTCTTCTTCCGGGTAGTCCGAGAAGGCGGCATCCGATAGTGTCCGGCGGCCCCGGTTTTCCTTCTCGGTTGGACTCTTGGACACCAGGCTGTAGTGCAGCACCACGGCTTTGGCCTGATTCGCGTCCCGGAATCGGAGATTCTTATCCGAGGCTCCGAGCGTTTCCGCGGTGAGCTTCGCGATATCAGCCCGGCTGAGACCGAAGTGTCCGAGATGCGTGATCAGCGCGTTTTCCGCGTCCGGATAGAGCAGATTCCATGTGAGACGCGAGGTATCAACCACGCCCAGCACCCCAACGTCGTTCCTGAATTGCTTCTCCGCCGCCGCGAGCACCTGCTGCCGCTGATAGACATAGGCATACGCTTCTGTCAGATTCATCAGGTCGTTCTGAGTCATTCCGTGGGCCGACACACCCTGGCTCATAAGGGCCGTGGCAGCGCAGCAGAGAGCCAATGCGATTTTCTTCATAGCGAGATAAGCGGGGATCAGGAACCACAGTTCCGGGCCCACTTCAGTTTGAGTTATGAAAACATCATATTGCTATCAATGGTAAACAGCGCTATAGATCGCCAGAAACCCGGGATTCTGGCGAGTTCCCGGTGATTCCCATAACGGTCTTTTTGATCAGCCGTAATGCCATATTCTTTCTCTTTGGAAGGGCTGTCCGCAGGGAAACTTGATTTCAATATATCAATTTCAAGATGATTTTTTTATGGCTTCAGATTCCACTTGATTTGGGTATATCGAAATCAAGATGAAAAATTCATCGAAACGGGGGAAAACAGGAACATGAATGCCCGAAACAGACTCTTTCAGCTCAAAAACCGGTCCCGGCAGTCTCAAAATTTGCCGGAAAAAACCGGTTTGAAGACGCTTCTTGATTTCAGTATGTGAGAATCAAGAGGGATCTCGCAGCTAAAGGGCCGGGGAGACGGAGAAAAGCGCCGGAATTCCCGGATTTGACCTCAGAAAACTTGCCTGATTTTCTCACGATTGCCTAATAAATAAGCAAAAAGTGTCAAAAATCCCGGGAAAATACCTTTTACGGTCTCAAACTTGATTTCCGTATAAGAAAATCAAACGACAGGGAAATGACGTTCTTTTTCCGGAGTCGCTGGAGTCGGAAAGCGGATGGCTGGCTGTTAAAGACCGCGGAATCTTAACGCCGAAACTTATGGAAATCTTCTTACGGAATGAGCACCCTGCGGTGAAGCCAAAGAGTCTTTGTTTCTTACTGCCAGATAGAGAAACACCGCCCAGCCCCGCAAGGTGTTCAGGACTCGGGGGTGGGCGGTGCAAGGAGCCCACAGCGCGAAAACGCACAAACGCTGTGGGCCAGCAAATTATACTGATTTGCTATCAATTGCCAAACCACGGCGGGGTATTTTTTATTCGTACTGTCCGCCAGGGGGCCAAGGCGGCACGCCGGCCCCCGACCGATTTTCCTGTGGATGCCAAACAGACAGGGAAAAGTCTTCGTTTTCCTCGGAAAATACCGTTTTTCTCCGAAATCTTGATTTCTGTATAAGTAAATCAAGTAAGGGAGAGAAGAGGCGTGGAGGTCGGTTTCCAGGCAAAAATAAACGGAACCGCGCAGGAGAGAGAGCTCGCGGGTCCGTCGGAGAGCAACCAAAGGAGAGAAAAGCCCGCTGCTCATCCGGTGGAGAGAGTCCGGATCTGGCAGCGGTAAATATAAAAACACCTAGCTCCGGGAGCGGCGCACCTATCAAGCCGCTGTTGCTTCCCGGAACAGAGTTAAGGATACGGATCCGAGTACGTAAGTAGTTGAACTTAGATTAAACATTGTGGCGGGAATCCGACTGCCGCGTACGGGCGTCCATGGACGGCTGTGAAGATTGTGTGGGATTGAATTTATTTGATTTATCCGCGCTCTGAAACGAGAATGTCAGAGTACGTATCACTTATTCATTCAACGGACACCCGCCCGAGGTGTTTTTTCACCGTGCTCAGAGCCTCTCTATCCGTCATCAGTCTTTTCGCGGCTCTGATCGCTTTCGGTCCCTATCCCGCCAGCGCGTCAGAGCGCCCCGTCACGATCGGAATACAGGAGTCGCTCGACCCTGATTTCTTTGTGAATACGATGGGGCCGACACTGAGGACACTGAGAGACAAAAATCCCGGCAGGACTTTCCGGACCGAAGTCCTGTCGATGGAAGGGCTGACTGACGCGATCAAAAATCATCAGATTGATTTTTTCATGTCGGACAGCGGGTTCTTCTCCTACCAGGCGCTCGAATCCGGGGCGACGAATGTCGCGGCGAGAAGCGTTTCGGGGATGAACCCCGGTCGCAGCACGAGCGCCGTGGTTTTTGTCCGATCCGATCGGTCTGGTCTCCAGTCGATCGGAGACCTGAAGGGGAAAACTGTCGTCAGTCAGGATCCGAACGATTTCTCTTCCTGGGTGGTTTTCCAGGGGGAAGTCGCGAAAGCGGGGTTTGATCCGGATAAATTCTGGGGGCGGGAGCTTTTTACCCACTATGACTATCCGAATGTGGTTGACGCGGTGCTTTCAGGCGACGCCTATGTCGGCATCCTGAAGGCCTGTGATCTCGAGAAACAGCTCACGCTTCACGCCTTTAAGCCGGACGCATTCCGGGTGATCCGCGAGCAGACAGACAAAAAATCCGCCTGCCGCCGTTCCGCTCCGCTGTACCCGGGGGTCGTATTCGCGGCGCTCCCCTATACCGATCCCGCACTTGTGAAGGCGACCGCGCTCACGCTGCTCGCCGAAAAACCGGCCTATGACGGGACTGTCTGGGCGATCGCGAATGACTCAGCCGCGGTCACGAATCTCTATAAAGTGCTGAAATCCGGCCCATACGCTTACCTGAAGGAAATGAACTGGGAAGCGTTCTGGGAAAAGTACCGGTACGCGGTTTATGTTCTCGCCGCGCTGATTCTCCTCTGGGCAGCTCACACAGTGCGTGTGAACCGGCTGGTGGATATCCGGACGCGGGAACTCCGGGAGTCGATGGCGGAAAAAGAAAGACTCGAAAAAGAGAATCAGATGAAGAGCCAGACGCTCTCACAGCTTGAAAGGGCCGGGACCGTGAGCCAGATGTCGCTGCTCGTCGCGCACGAACTCCGGCAGCCTCTGACCTCTCTCATGAATTTCGCGGGCGGTCTGCGGCTCTACCTCTCGAGGATCAAAGGCGATGATCCGACCGTGACGGAAACCACCCGGGTGATAGAGGAAGAGGCGGTCCGGGCCTCTGATATCGTGGAAAAGGTTCGCCGCTACGCGAAACAGGATCGCCCGCGGCCGGTTCCGGTGACGATTGAGAAACTGGTGAATGAGGCTGTCAGGCTTTTCAGCCGCACCTCAGCTGCGGAGGGGATCCATATCGAGCCGAGCGTAAATCCGGACATCACGGTGCTCGGGGATCCGATGGAACTCGAGCTCGTCCTCGTGAATCTCCTCAAAAACTCAGCCGCCGCGATGCGGGATGAGACGGACAAACGGATCACGATCCGGGTCCTCGATCTTGGGAACGACACGGCCAGTGTTGAAGTCACGGATAACGGGGTTGGCGTGTCCGAGGAAAAACTTCAGTCACTCAGCCGCCCGGTGACGAGTCTCAAACCGGATGGGCTGGGTCTCGGCCTCAGTCTTGCCCGGTCGATTATCGAGCGCCACGGTGGCCATATCGGATTCCGGAGAGAAAAGAGGGGACTCACGGTGACCGTCACCCTTCCCACCATCCACCCGGCCGCAAGAGGGAGCGAGGCATGACAATGGAAAATCTGAACCCGAAACTGAATCCTCTCGTCAGAATTGTGGACGATGATGAGAGGGTCCGGCAGTCTGAAGCGTTTGTGCTGAGGCTCTCCGGCTGGGACGTGAAGGAGTACGAGAGCGCCGAGCGGTTTCTCGAGTCGGATGACAAGGAGCGCTGCGGGTGCCTTGTTCTCGATATCCGGATGCCGGGGCTGAGCGGAATAGAGCTTCAGAAGGAACTGATCCGGCAAGGGCGCACGATCCCGATCCTCTTTCTCACAGGCCACGGTGATCTGGATATGGCAGTTGCCGCGCTGAAACGCGGGGCAGCTGACTTTGTGCAGAAACCGATACGTTCGGAGACACTCACCGAGTCCGTGAAGCGGCTTGTCGCGTGGCATGAAGCCGTCTGCAGAAAGAGGATTGAAGCGAAAGCCGCGGCTGATAAGCTTCGGACACTCACGCCGAAGGAACTCGAAATCTGCCGCGAGGCCGCATCTGGGCTTCATAACAAAGAGATCGCCGAGAAACTCGGTGTCACCGAACAGACCGTGAAGATTCATCGCTGGAACGCGACCCCGATGCTCAGGTGGCTTGAGTCCCAGGGGATGAAATTCATGCCTTCTGTCACCGAGGCTTATGGCGCTGAGTGGCCGAGGGCCCATAAACCCCTGATGCCAAACGGCGAAGGCTATATCCGGACGCTCAGTAACCGGGCGTCCGCTCTTGGCGCGGAAATCAGGACGGGGACCGCCGCGGTGGCACTTCTTCAGTCTGACGGCCGAGTAACCGGGGTCAGGGTGAACGACCGAGGCACTCTCAGAAATCTGAACGCGAAAAAGGGCGTGATTCTCTCGAGCGGCGGCTTCGGCGCCAACCGGGAAATGATTCACCGCTTTGCGCCTAAATACGATGGGCTCACCACGAATGCCGCGCCGGGATCTACCGGAGAAATGATTCTCGAAGCGGAAAAAATCGGTTCCTCCCTCACCGACATGGATCGGATTCTCTGCAACCCCGGAGCCCCCGAGGGAAGGACGCACCACGCCCGTTTCCACATGATCGTGGATCAATTTATTCTGGTGAATCATCAGGGGAGGCGTTTTATCCGGGAGGACGCGCATCGGAATCAGCTGACAGACGCCGTGCTTAAGCTTCCTGAGCGGTACGCGTACACCGTGATCGACGATCGGGCATTCCGGAATCTCAGCATCCTCATGCAGAAAGAGGCGACGCTCGCGATTGAGACGGGGGACGCCTGGTGCGCGGACACGGTTCCGGAACTCGCCTCGCTCATGGGACTCCCGAAGGGAAATCTCGCACGGACCGTGGAGCAGTACAACCGCTCCGTCAAAACACGTCAGGATCCCCTCGGAAAAGCGGCTTCCGCGCTGAAATCCCCGATTCTGAAGCCTCCGTTCTGGGGGTGCTACGCCGGCATGTCAACGCTTTACACGCTTGGGGGCGTGAGGATTTCACCTCAGGCCCGCGTCCTTACAGCGTTGGGAAAGCCTATCCCGGGACTCTGGGCCGCGGGCGAAGTCACGGGCGGGGTTCATGGCGTTAACCGTCTGGGAGGCTGCGGAATTCCGGATGGATTGGTTTTCGGGCGGATCGCGGGGCTGGATGCGGCAGGGATAAAGTCCTGATTTTCACGCATCTAAAACTTTTGTTTAAGGATTTTCAGACGCCGCGAAACTAGATTTTCTCCATAGAGCAAGGAACTCGAAAAACAGTTCCTCTATTCACTAAGGAGAGAATCATGACCGTTAGTATCAACCGCCGGAATCTGCTTGGAGCCTCTATTACCGCGGGTCTCGCCGCCGCGGCCCCTGCCGCTTTTGCCCACCCGGCAGCAAAGATGCCCGCCAAATGGGATGAAACCTTTGATGTGGTCGTTATAGGCTCAGGATTCGCCGGACTCTCAGCCGCGATTGAAGCAAAGACCGCGGGCGCGAATGTCGTGGTGTTTGATCAGATGCCGATTCCGGGCGGAAACTCCATCCTTTCAGCGGGCGGCTTCGCGGCTCCGGAGAACGACATGCAGAAGAAAGCCGGCATTCAGGACAGCCCGGAACTCCTTCTCAAAGACATGCTGAGAGCAGGCGGCAACCTGAATCAGGTGCAGTGCGCGAAGGTCGTGGCTTACGGCGCTTATGACTCGTACCGGTGGGCGACGGATTTCATCGGTGTGAAGTGGGACCGTCTCGTTTTCCAGGGCGGTCACTCCGTTGCCCGTTCCTGCAGTTTTAAGAATGGCACCGGAGCTGACATCATCGGGCCAATGCTCGATAAGTGCAAAGAACTGGGGATTCCGGTCCGGCTCCGAACCAAGATGACCAATATCGTGACGGACGATAAGGGCGCGGTGCTTGGGGTTGAGATTCTCAAAAACTTCCGGTTCCCGAACCAGAAGTCCGGCAAACCCGCTGCGGTCCGCGCGCTCCGCGGCGTGGTGCTCGGCGGCGGCGGATTCTCCCAGAACATCAAGATGCGCATGATGCAGGACCCGCGGCTCACGTCGGAACTGGGTTCCACCAATCAGCCTGGTGCTGACGGCGCGGCCCTTCAGGCCGCCGAACGGATCGGCGCCGGTACGACGCTGATGGATTGGATTCAGCTCGGCCCCTGGACGAGCCCGGACGAAGTAGGTTTCGGTGAATGCCCGAAATTTGTCGAGGCGTCTGTTGGCTACGGTCTCATGGTGGATCCGCAGACCGGGAAGCGTTTCGTCCAGGAAACCGGCAACCGCAAGGTCCGCGCGGACGCCATCATCGCGACCGGTCACCCCTCGATCATCATGATTTCGGAAAAGAACATGAAGAAGCATGTGCCGCAGAGCACGGTGGACGCGGGTGTCAAGAATGGCTCGATCAAGCGGCTCGAGGGGCTAGACGCGGTGGCTGCCGCCTATAAGATCGATCCCGCGGCACTGAAGGCTACAGTCGCACGTTGGAATCAGGCGATCCAGAACCGGGCTGATCCGGATTTCCACGCCATGATCTTTAAGGACGCGGAGCCGAACGAAGGCGTGTTTTACGCCTGCCGCCTCTGGCCTCGGGTGCACTACTGCATGGGAGGTCTGACCGTGACCCCGAAGGCCGAAGTGATTGACACTGACTTCAATATCATCCCGGGTCTCTTCGCTGCGGGTGAAATCTGCGGCGGTGTCCACGGCATGGTGAGACTCGGAACGGTGTCCATCGCGGACTGCGTCGTGTATGGCAGGGTCGCCGGAAAGAGCGCCGCGGCGCACCGGGCCTAGATCTAGGTTCCTCGCGAGAGCATGAGCGTTCGGGGAGATATGCCCGGAAGCGACACAGTTTCATGCCTCTCGTAGCAGAAACTGCCGGCGACCCCTCTCCTCAGCCGGCAGAGCGGTAATGAAATCGCCCCAGAGCGCTGAAGCCCTGGGGCGGTTCCATTTTTGTCATCCGGCTCCGTCTCCGAGAGGCCGGTGGTTCCTTCCGTCCGGCCGGCAAGAGTTTCAGGGGGACAGCCGAATCGGAGGAACGTTCTTAGGCGTGTTCCAGCGCCATTTCGTCCGGAACCTCATGGTCCGACGCGAAAAAGCGGTAGATCGCCTGTTCGACAGAGTGTTCACAGTACTTCTTCAGGCCGCGGGGTCCGCGGGAAGGGGAAGTTCTGTTCGGCAGCTCCGGGAGCGGGCGGTAGTCGCCCGCAGCCAGCCGATAAAACTCCATCTCAAGCCGGAGGTTATTTTTTGTTTTCATTTTTATGACATCAAAAGCTTGTTCAAAGCATCGGGGGCAGTCTGCCACAGGTTTCTTAAATTTGCGAGACTATTTTGAGACGGCTTATTTTTATGAGAACGATAAAAAAAGATACAGGGCTTTTTTCAGTCGTTTAAATGGTTTGACGTGATTAATAAACCTTTTGGGTAGTACTAGGTAGATATAGCTTGAGTCCTTTGCAAGTTATGTTGGATATTCAAAAAGAGAATAACGAAAAGCGTTTCTCAGATCGCCCGAGTGACTGAAATCTGATCCCGCTGGCCTTCAAATTCTGACAGCTTCCCCGGGTTTCCTGCCCTTATTTGTCAACCTGAAATAGTTAACTGAAATTAACTCATCTATTTTTGAAATTACGGAAAAGTTACTAGCTCTCCGATTTCCCTGTTGCCGGAAGGCAACAGAATTCTGTATTTATTTGCGAAATCGGAAGCGACACGAAATAATGAGTAAAGATTCCATAATTACCGTAATCCTTACTTCGGTCCATCTGTCAACTTGAAGAACAACCAAAAATAAACAGGTGAGGCGAAAAAGTCAGAATCCATCCCTCTCAGCAATTCCCCTTGAAGGGCAGTTTCTGACCCGAGGTGAGTCTTTAATCCGGCTCAACACACCATTGGACGAGTATTCACCATGAAGCAGAGAAAAACCTATGCCCTGAAGGGGACGAAGGCGGCGGCAGCGGTCGCCGCGGCGCTTTTCGCGATCGGCGCGGCGCACGCGTCGGAAGTCACGTATACCCAGATAGGCACATCGATCAACGCCGCCGGGACTGACGCGGTCGTGTCTTATACCGATCAGACGGATACCGCTGCGGTCGGATCCCTCGCGCCGGTTGAGGCAGGATCAGACACGGACGCCGCGACAGGCATCACGCTGACCCTTAACTCCCTCACGGTCACGAATACCGTGTCCGCCGCGAGCTCTGGAATCAGTCCTTACGGCATTTCGTCCGCGAACAGTCTCACCGGGACGTCGACTGGCTCGACAACGGGAGGCGTTCACCTCGCGGTGGCGGGAGATGTGAATGTGACGACAGTCGGGGATTCGCTCGTCACGGGGTCAAACAACAATATTGACGGCACGATCGGCGGGAATCTGACGGTGCGTTCGACTGAAGGGGGCGCCGCGATCCTCGGGAGCGCCGGAACGACGGATCGGTACGTGTACCGGGGCGTCGACCTCACGCTCTCAGGCGGCACCGTGTCGATCACGGCGGATAAGGGCTACGGCATTGAAACGAATGCCGCTTCAGCGATTGTTCAGATCGCCGGGGCCGGGACCACGACAGTCACGTCAAGCAGCACTTTCGCTATTCGCGCGGACAGCGGCATCGTGAATCTTTATGGTACGGGGGAAGACCACGACGGCGGCACGGTGACGGCTGAGAGTCTTCAATCCGCTGCCGCGGCAATCATGTCGGATTCGGATGGCACTGTCACGATTGACGCTGGCAGCGTGACCGTGAAAGACACCGCCGCTTCGTCCGCCGCGATTGAAGTCACCGGTCACGGGCTGGTTAGCCTGAAAGCGAACGATGCTTCGGGCACCGGAGTTCAGGTGCTCAATAATTCCGACTCTCCGACGATTTACGCGTCAGACGAAGGCAGCGTCGTTATTCGGGCGGACGGCGCCCCAATTCAGGTGATCAACCAATCCGGCGGCCAAGTGATTCTCTCTGATAATGCCGATCCTTCGACCGGCGTCACGATTAACGGGGATCTCCAAGCATCAAGCGTCCAGGTGGTTGGGAACGTGACAGCCAGCAATGATTCCCGCGTCGCCATTCACGAAAGCGGAGCGGGTTCCTACCTGAAAGCGAATAAGATCACGGCATCCGATAGCTGGGTATACCTGGTGCTGACGGGAGACGCTGCGTACACGTCGCAGACCGGCGGCACGTCAGAAGTCTCGGTGGACGGAACAGGAGGCCGTTTCCTCCTTCAGGAGCAGGATACGGCGTCGAGTCTCGCGGGTATCAGCCTGACCTCGGGAGCAGGAGCCATAGTGATGCTCTCCGGCACGTCGACCCTCACCGGGAACGTGACCGAGTCAGGCTCGGGGACCCAGCTGCAGGCTGACTTCGGGACCGGCACCGCGTGGACAGGCGACCTCTCGGCGTCGGACGGCGCGTTGGCGACTGTGACGCTCGCCGGCACCTGGACCGGTTCCTCAACGCTTTCAGGCGGCACCGCGGATCTCATGTTCACGGACCCCGCGGGTATCTGGAAAGCGGAGAAGAACGGCGTCGGCCGCCGCAGCTATCGGCTGACGATCCTGAAGTAAACACTTTCAGTTTTACATGTCAGATCCGTCCTGATTGATCGTCAGGGCGGATTTTTTGCGTCTCTGTCACCCGCGGTTCAGGAGAAAAAGCGAGCTGTTCTGAAGCATCCCCCTGTCTTCCCCCTTCAAAAGAAACGGTATTGCGATCCAGGGACAGTATTGACGAGGAACTCTGATTCATCCGTCATCAAAATGCTACTTTTATTTCAGGAGACAAAGATTCCGAAGTTCCGGAAACCGCTGATAAATCAGGATGGTTACCGGATACCCGGAAAGGAGATGATCTGATGGCAGAGACAGAAGAAAGTGTCACAGCCCCCGTGGCCGAAGTGACTGAACCCAAGGCGCCCGAAACGCCGGAAGTGCTGGATGAAGAAGGGGACGACGAAGACGAGGATGACGGCTTCGTAGAGGATGACGAGGAAGAGGGGATCAGTGAAGAAGAAAAGGAAGAAACCGCGCATAAAATCGAGAAATTTGTGACGGATGAAATTCCCTCCCTTCGCGAATTCATCGTCAGCGACTGGAATGAATCCGGAAAATATAAGTCCGTCCTGGATCCCGATCCGGAAAAGCCTCTCCTCTTCGTGAACGACGAGGAAAAGAAAGCGTTCATTCCGTTCTGCGAGGAGCGTCTTCACCGCGTTCCTCTCGGGTATAGCGGGGAGTGCGGCCCCACCGAAGAGCTGCTCTGTCTCGCGATTGACCGCCTGAATGGACACGCGTGGGAAAGCTGCATGTGTTTTGGAGACTGCTACGTGATCTCCGCGGACGGGAGCCCCTCGATCAGTTACTGCGAAGGCTCAGACAACCTGCTGGGTCACTGGGGCATCAGTTACGGCGCAGTCGCTGAAGAAATCCGGGACGCGCCTCTCGTGAAGGGCGATACCGTCTATTGGTTCTGATCGCGAGAATCCCGTATCCGTTCGGTGAAACTGACCGGACGGCTTTTTTCTGGGCGGAGAGCAAGGCAGTAAATGAGACCGAATGCCTGACAATCGTTCATTCGTATGGAAACACTGAAAACCATCGGCATGGTAATTTTTATCGTCGCGGTTCTTGGCTTTGGACTTGTATCAGACTCGGTCTCTTTTGGGTCGCCTCCGCCGCGAGCCTCATCGCGGTCCCCATCATCGCCGTGGTTTTCGTCCTGAGTCTCATATTCGGAAGGAAAGAGTAGATGGCGCGAATACTGCTGAAGAGGCGCCTTGCCCGCTATATCGCGACCGATCTCGCCGGCGTAGCGGTTGGTTTCCTCTTAGCGCTGATTCTTTGATCGGGCGAACAGCTGTTTCAGGGCCACGCGGACATGTCTGCGGCCCTGAAACGTTTCGGCGGGGACTCTATCTCCGGAGAGACAGCGGGAGGGGGAGAGTGACTTTAGGGAAGTCTGATCCCCAGGATTACCAACCCGTATGCGTCGTGTTCCCGAAACCGTCAGAAAAGGAATTGGAATGGATGGAACGGTTCCCCACGCGGCCTGATGTCGTGGTGTTGCCAAATACGTCACTATAGGAATTCGTGTTCACGGAGCTGTCCCCGATACGGCCGGTCGTCGTGGTGTTGCCAAACCCGTCACTGTAGGAATTCGTGTTCACGGAGCTACCTCCGACACGGCCGGTCGTTGTGGTGTTGCCAAACCCGTCACTATAAGAATTCGTGTTCACGGAACTATCCCCGATACGGCCTGTAGTCGTGGTGTTCCCGAAGCCGTCGCTGTAGGAATGCGTACTCACATAGTCGCCGTTCTGGTTATAACCGCTGCAGTTGGTGTTGCCGAATCCATCGCTGTAGCAGTTAACGCCTGCGAGGGCACTGCCGCTAAAGCAGAAAGCTGAAGCTAAAACCAGAATAACTTTTTTCATGGGATGGACTCCGTGTGTGTTTTATGAATAAAAACCATTACTGCAGTATAACGATTTTCTAACCCCACCCCCGATGCGGCTAATCAAAGGCTTCGCGGGGCGGCATTCAGTCAAAAAAGGAAACTCTGATGAGCAGGAACACATTTGAGGACGCGGCAGCCAAAGCGATTCAGTTCCGGGACGACCGGGAGTGGAAGCCGTTCCATAACCCGAAGGATCTCGCGATCTCGGTGTCGCTTGAAGCCTCGGAGCTCCTCGAGCTTTTCCAGTGGTCCGGAGCGGACCTTGAAGCCGCCGGGAAGAAGCCTCAGATGGCGGAAGAACTCGCGGACGTCATGATTTACTGCATCTATATGGCGGACGCCCTCCATATCGACATACCGGACGCGATCCTGAAAAAGATTGAAAAGAACGCGGCGAAGTACCCGGTCGATAAGGCGAAGGGAAATTCAAAGAAATACACGGAGCTCTGAAAATCTCCCCCGTTCTTACCGCCACTGAATCCCCCTCTCATGTGCCTAAAGAAGTTCGCGAACTTATTCCCTGACCTTTATCTCTGTTCATAATCACTAATATCTAATACTTTTGTATTGGATATAGGGCTTATTTGATAGAATTGTTGGCGGATTGTTAAGCCGGTCTGCCTTAAGACCGGCAAACAGAGGAGAGCAATATGAAATTTCATTTCTCCGCCGCCGCAACTCTTGTGATGTCTGTTGCCGCAGCGTATTCGATGGCAGCCACGGCGGCTGTCACTGACGGTGTGTACGAAGGCGAAGCTCACGGACGCAACGCCCCGGTCAAGGTTTCCGTTACGGTTAAGGACGGCAAGATCGCGGACGTCAAAGTGATCGACCAGAAGGAAACAAAGGGCATTTCCGACGCCGCCCTGAAGAACATCCCGAAGGAAATCGTTGAGAGCCAGAGCACGAAGGTCGACGTGGTGAGCGGCGCCTCTCTCACCTCCAAAGCCATTATCGGCGCGACCGCGGCGTCTCTCGCTAAGGCTGGCGCCACGCAGAAAGACTTCGCGAAGAAAGTGCCGCATAAGTCACTCGCCGGCAGTCCCGCGAAAGAAGTGGATACGGATATTCTCGTGATCGGCGGCGGCAACGCCGGCATCACGGCTGCGGTTCGCGGTGTGCTGCAGGGAAAGAAAGTGATCCTCATTGAGAAGCGTGCCGCGGTCGGCGGGGTGTCCGCCCTGAACCACGGCGGCTTTGTCGCGCTCGGTACACGCTATCAGCGTGAAGTGATGAAGGAAACGAAGGATTCACCGGAACTCCTCTATAAAGATATGCTGCGAAGCGGCCGTAACCTCAACGACCCGGTTGTCGCCCACATGGTGACGCAGATGACCGGCAAAGTCGGTGACTGGCTGATTGATGATCTCAAGTTCCCGTACGGCGCCGCCTGGGTGAAGTTCCCGGACCACAGCGCGGATCGTCAGATTTCCATCAAAGGCAACTCGGTCAAGTACCAGCAGCTGATGCTCGATATCTATAAGAAGCACGGCGGCGTCATCATGACCGATATGCGCGCGAATAAGTTCATGACGAAGGGTCACGGCGTAGTGGGTGTCAAGGCAAACGGTCTGTATGGCCAGCCTTATACCTTCAAGGCGAAGTCTTTCGTCCTCGCCTCCGGCGGCTTCGGCGCGAACCGCAATAATTTCAAGGATAAGAAGGCCCACGTCCTCTTCTATGGTCTGCCGACCGAAACGGGTGACGGTCTCCGTATGGGCCGCGAAATCGGCGCCGATACGCTGAATCTCGAACTCGCGACGACGTACCCGAACGGCGTGGAAGTCCAGCCCGGCCGCTCGATTGATACGACGGGTTCGTCAAGCTTCGCCGTGAAGAAGAACGCAATCTTCGTGGACGCTACCGGTAAGCGCGTGATTAACGAAAACGCGTCGCTTGCCGCACTTGCTCAGGCGACTCTGAAGGCTCCGGGTCACCTCCTTTATCTCGTGATGGATAAGCAGGGCTATGACACGTATGTCAAGAAAGCGATTGATGATCATACGTTCACGAGCCCCGCGGTCTTTGAGTCCTGGAAGACGCTGATCAATAACGGCCGTCCGGCTCACTGCGAGGGGACACTCGAAGCCTGCGCGAAGACGATGGGCATCAATCCGAAGGGGCTGCTCGCTCAGGTCGCTCAGTGGAACAGCGAAGTGAAGGCCGGCAAGGACACGCAGTTCGGCCGCACGAATCTGCACGCGATCGGTGAGGGTCCGTACCACATCATCGAACAGAAGGCCCGCTATCAGACGACGCTTGGCGGTCTCCGCGCCAACGCCCAGTTGCAGATCGTGGATAAGAGCGGCAAGCCCTTCAAGAATCTGTACGGCGCCGGCTGTGTGGTCGGCGGCGCGAACGGCGCGCATCCGCTCCCTGCCATGATGAACACCTGGGCAATCGTCTCAGGTTACGTGGCTGGTGACAATGCCGTCAAGAACGCCAGCAAGTAATTTCGGATTACCCTGACATAATCTCCGCTCCGGACACCGAAGCGGAGATTTTTTTGTTTGGGGAAGGGGCCCGCTGGGGCATCTGCCTGAAATCGGAGATGCGGTTTGCTGCGGAAATTCCTGCGGAGGTATGACAAAGAAAAGAGCCGCTTTTCAGCGGCTCGTCTGTGTTCCAGTGATGGGTAAGGCTGATTTAATCGTCAGTCTTTTCTGGCTTCGCCTTCTCCTCCGTCTTGGCGCTCTTATCGGCAGAGTCGTCGGAGGCGGGGCGAGGGCGATGCGCGCCAATAGCCCAGGCGCTGCCGCCCCAGGCCATCATGCTTTTCTGCAGCTCTTCAAGTTCTTCAGGGGTCGCTTTTCTTGTGGCCATACCTGTTCTCCCAATCCCTCATCAAGGGAACGTAAGGATTTCAATATCGCTGTAAAACCGCACAGCCATTCTGGCAATAGAGAAGGAAACCGTCAAGGGATCCCGCTGTAGGAGTTATAAAAAATTGACATATAAAAATGAATTTATCCGTTTTATTCCAAGCGTTTCCGTATCTCTTTGATTGATTAAACGGGTACTGATTCGCAAGATTCCGCCTTGGTAATCCCTGTAGGGTGCGTGAATAGATCAAAGGAGAACATCGACTTGGGAGGGATGAACTTACTGACTGACGCTGATGAAGGGTAAGAAGAGATTCAATATGATTAAAAAATGAACCTATTTTTTCTTGTTCTGAAAGATTTAAGGGAAAAGAAGTCGCTACTTTACCGATTTCTTCTTTATTGATTTTCAGAGGTATTGCAGTCAGAAGCGATCTTGCTTTGAGCCCCTTTTGGAAGTTCTTTGAAGCAATAGAGTTGCAAAGAAAATCTGAATTTATGTGCTTTGGCTTTAATAACGCCAAACTCACATAAAATGCATATTTTTCATCAGATTTAATAACCTTTGCAGTTCCAATATCACCTATGCGAGTCATCAAAATATCTCCCTTTTGTGGGAATATTTTGAAATCACGAATAAAATCAGCTTCTGAGATATATTTTTCAGACTCAAGCGTTGCTATGTTCTCAACTGAAAGGAACCTTACCCCACTTGAAGTGTACTTTGGGGTTTGATGAACACCATCATAAACATCAGCGATTTCATTAAGTTTCCGCTGTTCCCAAGTGTTTGCAAATCTAAACGCTTTCCCCCTTTTCCCAGAAAAGGTTGGCTGAAAAATTCGGTCGGTTCAAGGGGGTACAGATTTCATTGCACCTCGTGAGGTACAGATTCCATTGCGTTTTTCTACGAAGCCGATGGGATAAGCAGCACAAACGCCACTAGTCTTGATACTTTCCTCACCTTATCTGATAACCTCGATAGATCGAAATAAGAAGACGATTATGAGCAAAATCACATTTGAAGAAGCGGCAGCGAAGGCAATCGAATTCCGGAACGACCGGGACTGGAAGCAGTTCCATAATCCCAAGGATCTCGCGATCTCGGTTTCTCTGGAAGCCTCGGAACTCCTTGAGCTCTTCCAGTGGTCCGGCGCTGATCTCGAGGCCGCCCGGAAGAAGCCTGAAATGACGGAAGAGCTAGCGGATGTGATGATCTACTGCATCTATATGGCGGACGCCCTCAATATCGACATTCCGGAAGCGATCCGGAACAAGATTGATAAGAACGCGGCGAAATACCCGGTCGAAAAGGCAAAGGGCAACTCAAAGAAGTACACGGAACTCTAAATCCGGTCTTCATTCACCCTTCATAGCGTCTCTGAATTCCCTCCTGGTGAGCCGCACACCGGAAGTGGGAGCAGGGCGGCCGGAGTTCGTAACGGAAAAAAATTTTAAGCCTGACGGAGCAAAAGATACTGCATACAAAAAGCCGGTCCTAAATGGATCGGCTTTAAATCGGGGTTCAGGAACAATCAGTTATAACTACCTGTTGGACGTGTCTCCAAAGGCATCTGTGTGAGCGGTACTGTTTAATTTTTTCTTCCCAATGTGCCCGGTTGTGCTGACATCTCCAAAGGCATCTTTATGGGCGGTGGTATTTACCTGACTATTCCCAATATGGCCAGTTGTGCTGACATCACCGAAAGCATCTGTGTGGGCGGTGGTATTTACTTGGCTATTCCCGATATGCCCGGTTGTGTTGACATCGCCGAAGGCATCTGTGTGAGCTGTGGTGTTTACTTTACTATTCCCAATATGCCCAGTTGTGGTGACATCTCCAAAGGCATCTTTGTGAGAGGTGGTGTTGACATAATTTCCATCCTTGTCATATCCGGTACAGTTCACGTCGCCAAACGCATCAGTATGACAGGTAACTTCCGCGATAGCACTTGTGCTGAAACAGAGTGCCGCAGCTAAAACCATCACAAATTTATCCATTTGAAAGCCCCATATCTAGCTATAGCAGGAAATCATTTCTGTTACTTTTCAAAGTATAGCCTTCAAACGTGTTTAAAAAAGAGTTGTGAAATAAGTGGATTCATTTCATTACTTTAAGTTTTCGTATATATAGATTTCATTACGTTCTGAGGCGCAATTTGTAATGTCAAATAAGAACCGTCTCGTCGCAAAGGAAGAAGCTGGGTGGACTCTTTTCTCGTGACGACAGTAGCTAAATCTGCATTGCCACTGTCACTAACGGCACCTGGAACCGCTTTTACGCTGTGAGTAGAAGGGCCGAGATGCAATAAAGCGGAGAACCACAAACAAGGATGCTGCGCCTGACAGATCCAATTCCTTAATGTCTGACACTTCCTGCCCAAAGTTCTTTTTGGATCGTTTCTGATCGTCACTCAGCCCCTTCACCCGCATTCTCAAACGTCAGTCCTGAGGAAAATCCATGGACGCTTCCCAGACTGCCCGGATCCCCAAACCTGACTTTTAGCGTTCCGTTCCAGGATCCAGATTTCAGGATTTTTCAGATCTTTCAGAATTTATGCAGATATAAATCTGTAAATTTAACTTTGCATAGAAAACAGAGATCGATTTAAAACGGCTCAAATTTTGAGGTACGAGCCCTTGATCACCAAATCGGATTCAATTTGATGGCTCTCGGGGTCATTTTTCCGCCCTTTTTTCTCCAAGAATAGGATAATATAATGTCGATTATATTATTCAATCCGTGAGGGCGGTTTATAAAAAGTCCGTTTTCAGGCTCATCTAACGCCTTCCGGTGCTTCCAGTACCCCAAAAACGGATCCTATTTTTCCTATAATTCAAAAATAGAATCCTTTTTTCGATGCCTGTCATCCCGTTTTTCTGAATTAAGGTATACAAAATTATGGAAAGTGAAGTCCTCGATCCGGTACAGAATGAGCTCATCATTCGCCATAATTCTGACGCTCCTGAAGTGAACCCTGCTATGGCGTTTATCGCCACTCTTCATGGTGGTACTTCCCGCTACACGATGACAAGCAAACTGAACGTAATCGCGCACTGGGCCGGAGCAAAAGACCTCCGTTTTCTCAACTGGTCCGCGATGCGGTACGAACACGTGCTCGCCTTTATCACCGCGATGCAGCAGCCAGACGAAAACGGGAAGCCCCGGATGAGCCCCCGCTCGATCAACTGCTACCTCTCCGCGTTCAAGGGCGTCGCGAACCAGGCGTTCCTTCTGAAACAGATGGACGCGGAGACGCTCGCCCGAATTAAGCTCGTGAAATCCATACGGTTTCTGCGCCTCGCGGCCGGCCGCGCGATCACGGAGGATGAGTCTGAGGCGCTCCTCGACGCTACCCAGATTGAGATGAACCCGATCACGATCCGTGATCACGCTATTCTCTGCCTGCTTCTTGGCTGCGGGATGCGCCGAGCGGAGGTCTCCGCGATCAAACTGAAGGGCGTGAACCTCGCGGATAGCTCCATCCGCTTTATCGGCAAAGGCGATAAGGAGCGAGAAGTGTTTCTGATCCCGGAAGTGAAGGACGCTCTTGCCCGATGGCTCGATGTCCGCGGAAAAAAAGGGGAATTTGTCTTTGGGAAGTTCTTCAAGGGCTGGAAATTTGACCCGAGCGCGCCGCTTACCCCGCACGCCGTGGGGCATGTCGTCCAGGAGTACCGGATCCGGGCGGGGCTTGAGGATATCACGACGCATGACCTCCGCCGTACGTTCGCGACCCGGCTTCTCGACAGGAAAGTTGATATCTCGACCGTGAAAGATATGATGGGCCACGCAAGCATCACCACCACCGCGCTCTATGACCGCCGAGGCCGCAAAGCCCAGCGGGAGGCGGCAAAGAAGGTGAAGCTCTGAGCTGACGGACGCTCTGGGATAGGCATCCCACAGAAATAGGAAAGCCCGCTGAACCAGGCACTATGGGGGCTCGTAATCCTGGTCGCGGGCTTTCAGCTGATTCCTCGAGCCCTTGTGTCAGTTCAACCCCCCATTTGGATCGATCGCAACCGACCCCACCCGAATCACGGCTCTAAAAATCAGCCTTACTTTTTTTATTTTATAACCACTGACTATCCCCTGCCAGACCAAAACACGGGGTGGTCCTGCGAAACAGCTGTTGATTTTTGCACTCATCCTAAGCACAAAACACAATGGTCACGGCTGGCTCATATCTGCCGCAGATAATCATTTAATTATCCATTTTTATACATTTTTTATTTCTCTAGAGTGCTTTTTCTCTCTTTCCATCACTTGCTGTTTTCTATTTTTTAAACTTAAAAATCACTATTTCAGGGACCGTTTTCTGGCTGGCTTTCCCTCTAAAACCATAACGACATCGGCGATCCTCAAAGCCATCCTTCCTCCTCGCTCATCGGCATCCAGAAGGTTCGGTTCCACTCTCTGAAGCTCTCCAGAGAATTCAGACCATTTACCGTATGGAATAACGGTATTTCCAGCATTGATATCAATCTTTAAATTACCAAGATAAATTGATCTTTAAAGATAACTTCAAAAAATTTAAGCGACACTAATTTATCCCTGATAAATAGCCAGTAAAAATAGATAGAAAACTACATCACAGAGATAAATTTATGTATCACTTTAAAGAAAAAGAGGATTCGAAAAATCTCAAAAAATAAGCCCGGAAATCGATTTTTTTCGATTCCGGGCGGACGCGATTTGTATTATAGGATTCTATTTTATGTTTAAGGGAGCGTCTGATCGGAGAAAACCGCGCGGAACGATCCCAATTATGAACCGATGCGTGACCTGACCCCGGAATCCGCGGTAGTTTTGGTCCGGATTCCAGGGGTTCGCGGCCGGAAAGGCCTTTTTTGCCTCGCGCCAGTACTGGAGTTTGGGCGGAGGGACGCCTTTTGAGTCATGAGCGGCGATCCAGAACCGCCCCTCATGCGTCACCGTGTCGCGGGGAATGGCGAAATTGAGCTTGCAGACCATAAGAAGCGCGTTCCGCCAGACGGAAAGCCCTTCTACTTCCTTATTGATCGGGAAGAAGACGTGCTCTGTCCCCTCTTTCGCGGCTTCAGGGAGAAACGCGAGGAAAGAATCCGTCTCAATCGTCTTCCGATGCCGCCCTTCCCTCGTAAACACGTCGATCCGCTGTTTCATCCAGGGGTCAGCCGTGGAGCTCTGCAGCACATAGATAAAGCGGCCGTCGGTTGTGAGCCCCGACACAAAGCGTCTCGGGCGTTCATCGCGGAAAAGAATCGTGAGGACGGGTTTGGCGCTGTCGGGGTGAGTGAGGAGTTCAAGGCGCTTAAAGACGCTAATACGTCCCTGGACGAACCCCAGCAGGTATTCCCCATCCGGCGACAGCCCCACCTGGTGAAAGTCGCTCTTCGGGGTCCGGGTTACCCGGAAGTCCGACTCCCTGGTATCGCTTCCGCGCCACAGGATCCGCGTGACGCCGTTCCCCGCGGGGGAATCGGCTGAGGGGCCTTTCGTCGTGTAGATCACCGTCCGCCCCTCTTCCCGCACGGCCTGGCAGCCCTGCCCGTGCCCGAGACCGAGGAAAGCGGCGCTCGCCACCGGAGACAGCTGATCCGTGTCCGTCTCAATCCGGAACGCCGGCCGTTTATCAGGGAATTGAGGGAACGCGTATTCCGACACCCGGACAACGGACTTATCGCTCCAGCCGGGGTTCCGGACGTTTTGGGAGAGGAAGACAGAGCCTCCGCAAACCGACATGTCCTGGACCCCGACCTTCTCCACCGCGTATTTCAGGTCGCCGAAGAACATCTGATCGAGGATTTCTGAATCCGCCGGCGTCGTGAGTGCCACCTCGTGCCCGGTGTCAAAGGTGAGAATTCCCGGTCCATAGAGACGGGAGAGATCCACGCGGCTATCAATCCGGTACATCCCCTCCGGCACATAGACCCGATCGTGGGTTTTCAGCGCATCGAGAAACGCGGCCGTGACATCCCGGGAACCATCGGTGGCGGGAACATTAACCGCGTATTTTTCACTTCCGGGCGTTGTTTCAGCGCGGGCGTCGGTACCCGCCAGTAATCCGGCTGAGCAGGCAAACAGCATTCGGCGGCTGATCATTTTTTCCTTTCGTCCGGGAAAAAGGCGAGCTCTAGTGTTGATGAGTTCTCCGCTTTGGCGGGCTGTTTTTAGAAGCAAAGAAGTGGCACCAAAAGCCGAAGTGTAAGCGCGCCGGGGGAAAACGGGGTTCACGCTTTCACGGAGACGGAAGCTTGAGCGGAGTCTTTTGCCCCGCGCTTTAGTCTCAACCCGAATCCCCCCGCCCGGTGACAGAAGATGGAATTCCCCTCTGTCAGGCATTACGCCGCTTTGACGGACGCGAGAAACGCCTTCTGGTGGTTTTCGCCCCATTTATAGAGGCCGTCGAGCGACGGGATCAGCTGTTTCCCGAGGTCCGTCAGCCGATAGGTGACGGAGGGCGGCACCGTGCCCGCGGACTCCCGGATCACGAGACCGTCCGCCTCCAGCTCCTTCAGGGAGCGCGTGAGCATGGTGTTTGTCACCCCATGGATCCGACGCCGCATTTCGTTGTAGTGCAGCTCATCCTCCTGCGTGAGATTCCAGAGGATCGGGATCTTCCACTTCGAACCGATCAGATCCATCGCGTAGACAATCGGGCATTTCTCAAAAATTTGGTCTTTGTACTGGGGCATTCTGAGATTTTTTCTAAGGAACAAAAATGTACGTACTTGTACAAATGTATCCGTGATCATAAACTTCACGGCACCAAAAATAAAAGAGGTTTTGAGGATGGAAAAGGTGACAGACCCAGCGGAGCTTTGCGGGATGCGGTTAAAGAATCATCTGGTCCGGTCAGCGACGTGGTTTGGTCTCTGCAGGCCCGATGGAACGCTGCTCCCGGAGATGTATGAGCGGTACGAAACACTTGCCGCGGGCGGTGTCGGAATGATCATCACGGAGCTCACCGATGTGTCGGAATGGAATAACGCGATCGGGGACAACATGCGGCTCTACAGCGACCGGCTGATTCCGGACTATCAGAAGCTTGTCTCGATCGCTCACCGGTACGGAGCCGTGATACTCCCGGAACTCAACATGTATCTCTACGTGTCGAGCGCCGCGCCTCACCGGGTGATTGAGGTGAATAGCCTCTCGATTGACGACATCGCGGATATCCGGCGGCTCTTCGTGGACGCCGCGGTCCGGTCTTACCGCTGCGGGTTTGATGGGGTGCAGCTCCACCTCGCCTACGGCTGGCTCCTCTACCGCTTTCTCAGCCCCTGGTTCAACCGGAGGCGGGACGCCTATGGCGGCAGTGTCGAAAACCGCGCCCGGATCGTGACCGAAATCATTCATGGGATCAAGGAGCGGCTCCCGGGGTACCCGGTCTCCGCGAAATTCAGTTTCTACGTGAACCGATCCCTCACGGATTACGACACCGAGAATTGCGTCGCGATCTGTGATTTTCTCTATCAGAATGGGCTCGACTTCATCGAGGTGCTCGGTGACCACTCGGGGCTTGAGCATGGGAACCATCACCCGTCCTGCTACCAGGATCTCGCGATCGCGGTGCGGCAGCAGAGCGACATCCCCCTCATTCTCACGGGATGCAATTCCGACCCAGGTGTGATGAACGCGCTTCTCAACGATCACGGCATTCCGTTTTTCGGAATCAGCCGTGGACTGATCCGGGAACCCGATCTCCCGAACCGCTGGGCCGCGGGTGACGCGGCTCCGGGGCACTGCATTCACTGCGACGGGTGCTATCAGACCCTCGCGCATCACTGCAGATTTGTTTATTAAAAGGAAAACACGATGAAAAAAGTGAAAATCACGGTCGTCAAGTGCGGCTGGAATCAGGAACTCGTCGACAAATACGCGACGCCGGGGCTGAAACCCTGTGACTACAACACCGAAGGCATGACCTTCATCTCAAACGGCTGGCAGAAGCCCGCCGGGCTCTGCGACAACGCCTGGAAGTCGATGATGGAGTATGTCTTCGCGCTCTCGCACGGCGCGGAGAACTTCTACGACGGAGAACTCAAAAACCGGAACGCCTTTGTCGCGTCCTGTAACGACGGCTTCCGCCCGGTGAGTTTCCTCATCGAAGCGATGGATGAAGACGCTGATCAGATGTTTGAGTAAGAGGAAAGGAAGAGGCTCGCAGCCATGAAAGAAATCAATATTGGGAAAGCCACGGTTCTCACGTCCCCGGAACCCCTGATGCTCGTCTGCACGAAGAAAGAGAACGGAGCCCTCAATATGGCCCCGGTGTCGTTCTTCATGTATTCGTCCTTCAACCCCCCGATGCTCGCGTTCGCCATGCTGCGGACGGCAAACTCGGGCGAAAACTTCCGCCGAACGAAGAAAGCGATTATCGCGGCCCCGGGCGTAACCCTCCGGGACGCGGTGAAAGCGTTCGGCACTTCAACCGGCGCGAAGGTCGATAAGCTTGAGAAAATGCCGATCGCGCTCCAGCGTGTGGAAGGGTCGGATATCGAGATTCCGGAAGACACCCGCGTCGCGCTCCTCGTGACCCTCCGCGAGACGATTGAATCCGGCGACCACTTCCTCTATCTCTGCGATATTGAGAGGATTTTTGGGGACGACTCGAAAGAAGCGCTCTTCGCCTGGGACGGCTATGCGACCGTGACGCCGGCAAAACGAGCCTAACCATTCCCCTGGGTTTGACCGAAGAGACCGTGAGCCGCCAAGCGGCCCGCGGTCTTTTCGTTTCACTATATAGAGAGCGTGTCAGCCAATCAGTATGAGCTGGCCCGCTTTCCGCAGGGCTTTACTTCAGCGGGAAGCCGCGCCCCTTCAGCATCGCGGTCATGTTTTCACGGCCATCCATATAGTCAAGGCTCGTCGCGCCGTTCACGACTTCAAAGGTCCAGGACTTCAATTTCATCCCGTTCGCCTCACGGTACGCGCGGAAGTTCCGCTCTTAGGTTTCAACCGCTCCCTTCAGATCGATCGGGCCGTAGCCATTCTTAAACGCCACGGCGTTCTGCGGGAGACGGGGACGGACGAGCGTCTGCACGCCATCCGCCGGCCACCCGACGAGAAGCCCGGCCACCACAAAGCTTTGTTCCGGGAGGTGAAGCAGGTCGCAAAGCGCCGTTTCCTCGTCCCGCAGCGCCCCGATATAGACGGTTCCGAGATCGAGAGACTCGGCGGATACGCCTGAGGATTGAAGAACCTCAGGCCTTATCGCTCGCCCCCAGACGGTCGAGAAGCACATAGAAGCAAAGCGAAATCGCGGCGAGCACTCCGCAGAGCGCGGTGGCTTCATCAAAGTCGCCCCGGCCCACGGCGTTAAAGATCTCAAGTGACACCGTTGCGGTGCGATCTTCAATGTTGCCGCCGAGCATCATTGTGATCCCGACTTCTCCGATCGCCCTGCCGGCTGCCGCTCTCTGCGGCTTACGGACGAGCGGCACGGTGATCAATAAGAAGCGCTTGAGGGGCGAAAGACCGCAGAGAGCGGCGGCCGCCTCCAGGTCCCGGAGTTTCGCGTCCGAAAACGCGGCTTTAAGCGGCCGGACAACAAGCGGAATGCCGGCTACAAAGGCCGCGAGAATCACGGCTTCCGGAGTAAAGAGCACCCGGATCCCCCACTCCGTTTTAAGCCAGCTGCCAATCCACCCGTTCTGCCCGAGGAGCACCATGAGAAGGTACCCGAGCGCGATCGGGGGGAAGATGAGCGGGAGTGTCGTCACAAACCCCACGAGTTTCGTGAGAACGTTCTGCTGCCGAGCGAGCCAAAAGGCGATGGGAATGGAAACCAGGGCATGCAGCGCGAGACTCCAGAAAAGCGCGTTACCGGTGAGCCACAAGGGGCCGGTGAGGGACTCCCAGAGGTCGGGGGAGAGGAAGATCGAAAGCCACTCAGGCATGGTTCCCCTCCTCCTTCAGGAATCCGCAGGACTCCAACACCGACCGGGTGTCCCCGGTCGCGGCGATCTTTCCCTTAGATAGCCCAATCGCTTTTTGAGACACCCGAAGCGCCTCAGCCGGGGAATGCGTGATCATAAGGACCGGAACGTCGATCAGCGTCGGAAGCGCCGCGATTTGTTCGAGGAGCCTTGCCTTCCTGGGGGGATGCAGCGACGCAAGCGCCTCATCGAGAATCAGTAAGGAATCCGCCGCCATCACGCCCCGAGCAAGCGACACACGCTGGGATTCGCCGCCTGAAAGCGTTCCCGGCTTCCGGTCGAGGAACGGCGTGATTTCAAAAAATCGGGCGACATCGTCCAGCGCCACGCGCGCCTTCCGGCCGCCCCACTTTTCGGCGAGCGTCAGGTTCCCGCGGACCGTGAGGTGCGGGAAAAGCCGGTGATCCTGGAACACCATGGAGACGCCGCGTCGGTGCGGCGGGAGGACAAAGCGCCTGTGCGTATCCACGATCGGCTGCGTTCCGAGCCGCAGGAACCCTCCCGTCGGCCGGATGAGTCCCGCGATCAGCTGCGCGAACGTCGTTTTTCCCGCGCCGCTCTCCCCCATCACGGCGGTGACGCCTGAAAGCGGCATATTGAGGACGAAGTGAAAGTCACTCGTTCCCCTCACGCAGCGGAGGTCCATCACGCAAGTGAGCCCCCGCGGGCTTTTCTCACCACCCGCGGGGGCTCCATCCCCACCAAGGATCCGATTCATCATCTGAAAATCAAAGGGCCTTGAAGCGCATCTTGATATCAAAGGGCTGCGCGAAGTAGGGCCACGTGGTCACAATCGCGTCCACGCCGGTCGCGGCAAAATCTGCGGCGTTCGAGCCATTGATGCCGCCGGCCGCGAGAATCTTCCCGGCCGGGTACTTAACACGCACCGCGTCCACAAAGGCTTTCAAAGCCTCAGTCGAAAACTTCTCGCACTGGATCACATCCGCCCCGGCTTCAAAGTACGCGAGCCCCTCTTCTCCCGTCGCCACTTCAACCGTGACGCGGCGTTCGGGGGATTTGAGCTTCGCGTCGTGCACCGCCTTAAAGGGGGCGGGTAAAAACACCCGATGCTGATCAAAAACGAGAATGGATTCCGAGAGCCCCGCGCGGTGGAAGACACCGCCGCCCGAGAGAATCGCGTAGAGCGAGAGGAGCTTCGCGCCAGGGAAGTGTTTCCGCGTGAGGGCCACCTGGCAGTTCGGGTTCACGGATTGCGCCGCGTCCACCATCTGACGCGTCCGCCCGGCGATCCCGGAGCACGTTTCCATGAGCCGCTGCGCGGTCTTATAAACCAGGTGAAGCTGCGACGCGGTGCCTTCAAGCGTCAGAACGGGCGTCCCGGCTTCGACCCGAGCGCCATCCTTCACGTGTTCCGTCGCTTTGAGTCCCACCCGGCGGCAGAGTTTCGCGGCAACGGAGACACCGGACACCACGCCTGTCACCTTCGGAGCCCCGACCACCATGCTCGGCTGATCCTCAATTCCTAGCAGCGCGGAGGTTTCATCACCGTAAGGCGCGTCCTCACGGATCAGGTCATCCAAATAAGAATCCGGAAAGTAGACCATCAGAAATTTCCTCTTCTGTTGATAAAGCTATCAGAACCGGGCGGAGCCGTTCAAGGTTCCGCCCAGTCCCCCCTGTCTATAACGAGACTCGCTCTTACTTCGCGTCGCCCACGCCGAACTTCTGAAGCACCTGCTTTGCCTTCGGGGTCGTGAGGCAGCTGAGATACTGTTCCGCGGCCTTTTCGTTCGGAGCGCCCTTCACGATCGAGGCCGTCATCGTGATCGGTTCGTACCCCGTCTTCACCGGCATCATGCCGCCAAGCTTCTCGTGATTCTTCTTCGCGGCAACCACGTTCACAAAGGCGACATCCGCCTCACCCCGGACGACATACGAAATCGCCTGCGGGACGTTTCCAACCGTGAGCCACTTCGCTTCAAGCGCCTTCTTCACTTCAGGCTTCTGACCCGAGAGCCACTGGGTCGCGGTGCGGCCGTAAATCGCGGCCTTCGGATCCGGAGCGGCGATACGGGTGACGGAGGCGTTCGTGAGATCGGCCGGGCTCTTGATATTCAGGCCCTTCTTCCACACCATCATCATCGGGGTGTCGCCAAGCGTCACAGTCTTCGTGTAGGTGACGTTCGACTTGATCTTCTTCAGGGTCGACGCGTCTGACACCACGACCGACACGTCATTCCCCGCCTCGATCTGGGCGAGTTCCTGACCGATATTTCCGCCGAAATGCCCTTCGATCTTCACATCCGGCGCTTTGCAGACTTCATTCACGGCCTTCACCATCGGGATATAGCCCGCCCCCGTCGTTACCCCTAGCACCGACGGAGCGGCGAAGGCCGTGCCTGACATCGCGAAAGCAGCGCCGCAGAGCGCGGCAAAGATGGCGGTTTTCTTCATATTCTTTCTCTCCAGAAGCGTTGTGGTCAGTACCGAAGGGAAGGAAAAAATCGGTTCTTATGAATCCCGTTTCCGCTTCGGCGTAACGCTATTCTACATACGATATTCTATTTAGTAATATCGGCTTGAAGAGGGAGTTTTGGAGGATATTGAGGCACTCTTTGGATAGGACAAAGTCGGCAGAGAAGAATGGAGAAGAAAGCGGGCCCTCGCCTTTACTTAGCGACAAAGGTTCACCGCCGAAGAAACAGGGGTCTTGAAACTGAGTCCTGGCGTTGAAGACACTGCCTTTAAAGGATCGGGTCTGGCAGAAGGACAGCATCCTTCCCGGATGGGTCTGGTCCCGCATCTGATTTTTATCCGATACTTTAAAAAGAGATCATTATTTACCTGTTTTTAAACGATTTTATAAAACAGAAAAACGAATAAGACCGCTTCGCGTCATTCGGCGCAAGTGTCGTTCGAGTCTCTGGATCCGCGGCTCCGAAATCGGATTTTTCTCTCGATTCTCCCTCCTTCTGGGGGCAGTTCCCGGTCGCTCTGAAGCCGGTTTTCTCATCCTCCGGCAGACAAACACATAACCGAAAGCGCTTCAATTCCCGTGATCTGATAATCATTCGCAGGTCAGATTTAGAGATAAATCAAATGATTACAGATTGATGACAGAATCTGCCGGAAAAATCGGGGTTTCGACTTAAAATAAATCGGTCTAAAAAGCGACTCTTCATTGATTTCCCCATGCATACAAAAACTATAAAAATCGCCGTACTGCTTACGTGCTTCGCGTCGCTTTCTGCCTCAGCCAATCCCATCGGCGATGCCCTTGGGAAAATCATCAACTGGGGTCAGAATACGCTGCACCCCGCGGACCCGGCGTCATCCGCGGTAGCGTCTGCCGCGGCGAACTCACTCGCCGCAGGCGGCACTCTGAATACCTTCTGGAACCCCTTTACGGCAAAGCCGATCGCGACCCCGACGGACGCGAAGCTGAAAGCGTTTCATGACAGCGTGATCAGCCTCGCGAAGGCGAACGCCTCGCTCTACGCCGCGAAGAAGCCTTTCCCTGAGTTCTACAAGATGTACCTCAATAACCTCGTGGCGTTTAATAGCCGTGATGCGTCGCAGTTTAAAGTCACGGACCTCGTCGGAAAACCGGAATTCGGCGATATCGAGCATGAGCTGCATGAGAATCTCCTCGACTGGGGGACGTATTCGATCTCAGGCTCTAAGTTTGAGGTGACGCCGCTCTACTCGTTCTTCGCGAAGCTCCCGAATCTCCCGCCGATGTGGAAGCAGTACTTTGACGTCATGGCGCTTGGAAATGGGCGCGTGAGCGCAGATAACAAAAACCGCAATATTCCGTCGCCCGCGGAGCTCTCGCACGTGATCGCGAACTGCGATTCATTCGTAAAGGCGTACCCGGACTTCCCGTACGCGTTCCAGGTGCAGTCGGTGTATTTCTCGCTTCTGCACTTCTATCTGCACGATCCCCGGATGCAGCAGAATCCGACGCTGAGGAGCCAGTACCTCGCGTCCTATCAGTCGTTCATGAGAACCGCGCCGCAGTCGACCGCCGCCTGGTTTGTGCGCCGCGCCGCCGCCCGCGTCAAGGCCTCGAACTTCCAGATGCCGCAGAACGAAGTCGCGATGATGGAAACCGCGCTCGGACTCAAACCCACCCGCTACGTCCCGGTCTCGAAGAGCGCCCGGGCGTCGATCCGCGCGTCGCTGAAGGCCGACACCCCGCAGGTCGCATCGACCACCCGCACCCAGACGGTTGCGGCTCCGGTGCATCTGAATTCACACGCGCAGAACTGACCGCTCAAAAAGGAGGCGGACCGCTGAGTCCCCTCCTCTTTTGCTATACCAAGGGCCGCCGGAGACATTCCCCCGCGGCCCTTGGTGTTTCCGGGTTCTAGTAAAACGCTTTACGCCGGAACCGGGTTTTCCTTTCTGAGGGTCCAGGCGGCAAGCCATCCAACGGCAAGCATGCCAGCCGCAAAGTAGAAGCCGCTGTTCCATGTGTTCGTGCTGTCTCGCAGCCACCCGGTGATGTAGGGCGAGAGAATCGCCCCAAGCATCGCGATGCAATTATAGATCCCGTAGACCGACGACAATTTGTCCTTCGGGGCGGCGTCTGAAATGAGGGTCAGAATAATCGGGTCGCAGGCGAGTTTCCCGAAGAGCCCGTAGGCGACAAGCGCCGCGATCAGGAGATCCCATTCCTGGACGAGCACGAGCGACACAATCGACGCGATCGCGACGGGGATGAGAATGAGGAGGAAGGGCTTCCGCTTTCCGATTTTGTCTGAGAGCCTGCCGATGAGGAGCGCGGCCGGCACACTCGTCCACGCGACGAGTGACGCGATCATTCCGGTTTCGGAGAGCGGAATATGCCGCACATCCGCAAGGTAAAGCGGGAGCCAGGTCACCATGACGAAGAATCCGTAGACATTACAGAACGCGATAAAAAAGATTGTCGCAAGCTGCCGGTTCCCGAGAATCTCCCCGATACTCGCCACAGACCCGGCCTTTGTCTTCGCGTGCTCCACCTTCTTCGCGTGCGTCCCGGTCTTGACGAACATATAAATCAGAATGCCGACGATAAAGGTGGGGATCGCGTACGCCATGAAGGTCACGCGCCAGCCGAGATCAAGACCAAAAGAGATGTAGCTGGAACCAATGAGCCCGAGCGTAATCCCGACCGCCTGGCCGTTATTGATAATCGCATAGCCGAGCGCCCGGTATTTCGGAGGCGTGGAGTCGCTTGAAATCGCGTACTCGGGACCGTAGTAGAAGCCTTCACCGAACCCCGCGAGAATGCGGATCAGGATCAGCATGAGAAAGGACGACGCGAAGTGCGTGAGCGCGGTCGCGGCTCCAAACACCATGAAGCCAAAGAGAATGATCTTCGTGCGGCCGAAGCGGTCCCCGAGGAGCCCGGACGGGATCTGGACCGCGGTGTACATGATGAAGAAGACGGAGGTGATGAGGCCGACTTCCGCGTTGGAGAGCAGGAATTCTTCCCGGATTACGCCCTGCACGGGGCTGAGAATCGTGCGGTCCGCGTACATAAAGACCCAACCGAGGAAGAAGAGGAGCGAGGTGGTGAGCCAGTTCCCGGTTCCCGATTTGCCTTGCGACATTTGGATTTCCTCCTAAAAAGATCGGAAGAAAAAGCGGTGTGTTTGGTTTCTACATTCTTCTTTTCAAAGCCTGTCTGAGACCCGGCGGGGGAGTCCCGCCGGGCTAAGCAAAGTTATTTGAAATTAAGAGCGGATGAGCGTCAGATCTGCTTCTTCTTTTTGATGCAGAGAACGGCGACGATACCGAGAATCAGGAGCCCGACCGCGACATAGAAGCCGCTGTTCCAGGAACCCGTGATATCGCGGAGCAGCCCCGTCGCGTACGGCGCGATGATGGCGGACGACATCCCGACGAAGTTAAAGATCCCGAACGCGGTGGAAAGCTGGTTCCGCGGCGTGTTATCGGCGACGAGGGCGATCGTCAAGGGGTCCGTCGCAAGCTTTCCGAAGAACCCGTATCAGACGAGCGCCGTGATCATGAACGCGTGGCTGTTCGTGAGAAGCATCAGAAGGATGCTGCAGGCCGCGAGCGGCAGAAGGCAGAGCACCACCGGACGGCGCTTCCCGATCTTGTCCGAGATGTAGCCATAAAGCAGCGCCGCGGGGATCGAGGTCCAGGCAACCAGCGACGAGACGAAACCGGTGTCAGACCGCGCGATGCCGCGGACTTCCTCGAGGTACACCGGGAGCCACGTGCACATCACGAAGAACCCATAGAGGCTGCAGAAAACGAGTAGGTACGTGAGAAGGAGGTTGCGGTTTTTCAGCAGATCCGTGAACTTCGCCTTGGGAGCAGAGGCGGACTGGGCTTCGCGCTTCGGTTCCTTCACGAAGATCAGGATCCCGAGGCCCACAAGGATCGTGGGAACCGCGAAGATGTAGAACGGAAGCCGCCAGCCGCCATTCATGTCAAACGCGATGTAGCTCGACGCCACGAGACCGAGCGTGATACCGAAGGCCTGTCCGCTATTGATGATCGCGCTGCCGAGCGTCCGGAATTTCGTCGGAATGAGTTCGGAGGAAAGACCGTACTGCGGCCCGTAATAAAAACCCTGGCCGATACCGGTCATCGCACGGGCAAGAAGCAGAGTGCCAAACGACCCGGCGAGACCCGTAAACCCAGTGAAGAGACCGAAGATCGCGAAACCGAAGGCGATCACTTTCGCTTTTCCGAGCTTATCCCCGAGGATGCCGGACGGCACCTGGAGGAGCGTGTACGTCATAAAGAACAGACTGCTGATCAGACCGACCTCGGCGTTTGTGAGATTGAAGTCCGTGCGGATCAGCACCTGCACCGGATTCAGAATCATTCGGTCTGCGTAGATGAAAATCCAGCCCAGGAAGAAAAACAACACAGCGACTTTCCAACTGGTTTGTTTCTCCTGTGCCGGAGCAGTAATCGCGGCCATAATAGGTCTCCAAAAATGGAAGATGAAAAACTCCTTTGACAGAATCAATTCTACGGTGACGTGTTTTTGGGATAGCGCAGTTTTTTTGTGGGAATTTCAGGCCGTTAATCGAAAATTTTTAAAAGTCCGAATCAGCCTCCGGAAGGCGCTTCAGACCCGCTATAGTAGCGAGTGATGGACGGAAGCGTTTTTCTTAATTCTGGCTTAAACCGCTGTTTTTATCGATGTTTTGATTTTCACTGATTGAGGAAAACGCAAGTTCTGTTTTTAAGTCCGGAAGGAAGCATGGGGTCACCCCTCTGTCACTGCTTCGCAGGATTCTGTGTGACAGGAATTCTGAAGCGAGATTCTGAGAAATGGACCCTGCGTCTGCTGATAGGTTATTAAGAGCACTATCTTTTAGAAGTTCCCGTCCCTTCGGTGCCAGGTTTCTCTTTTTCTTGAGGTGAGTCATGTGGGTATCAGCGTCTGAGAAGAGCCTGCGGGAGAGAATCGTGTCTGCCGGGTCAGATCCCCTCGAGGCCTCGATCGCGGCGCGCTACCGCCATGGGCTCGATATTGAGATTCCGGCACTCTCAGAACGCGTTTTTGTCAGTACGGCAGCGAAGGGGCTCTTTCCCTCGCACTTCGCGGTGCGGCAGCCGGTGCTTGAGGCTCTTCTTCAGAAACCAGTCGGGAGTCATCTCTGGATCCGTACCGATTCTCAGGATCGGACCGCTCCGGACGCGCTTACCCTCTCCTACCGGACCTTTGATCTGTATCTGCCGGATAACCTCACCGGAACCCCGGATCCAAAGCGTTTGGTGTCCCGGTCCCGAGTCCTCCGGAGCACGCTCCTCCTTATTGCATCTTCCGGCGGGCTCGATCCCTTCACAGCGATGTTTTCGGATACCTGGGAGCACCGGGGGGCGTTCGCGAGTAGCGGCAAAACGTCCGACTCGATCCTCGGGCTTCTCGGGAAAGGCGCGGGCTCAACCCCGTCCGGCGACGATATGCTGGTCGGCGCTGCCGCGGTCTGTACACTTTTTAAAAATGCTGAAGGATCGGTCTCCGACATCGCGGCCTCGTGGCTCTCGGCCCTCTCTTGCTGCGAGCCCCGGTTCCCCGCTCTCACCACCCTGATGAGTACCGGATACCTGAAAGCGGCGCTTCAGGGCCGGTTCGGGAGTCACCTGATCGCGCTCCTCAAGTGCCTCTCACTTCCCTCGAATCGGTCGCTCTACGCGACAGTCCTCAGAGTCAAAAAGCATGGGAACACCTCGGGACTCGACACGCTCGCTGGCGTCACCCTTGCCTGCCGGATGATCGGGCGAGCACTCCAGAAGTAGCCCTCCCCTATTCGCTGCCCGACTTTTAGACCCCGGTCTTTCTCCTCTTCCTATATATAGAGAGTCACTTCGACCCCAGGAACGAGCGCTGCCCGCGGCCATCTTTTGCTGTCGGTCCAGTGTCTAACCGCCCGATGCCACCTGTGGGCGTTTTCATTCCCCCAGAAACACACATGCCGCGGGTCTTCCGACCCGCGGCATGGGGTTCAAGCGAGACTACCGAGCGACTCAGGCGTCGATCCCAAGCTTCTCCGCGGCGGCCTCAAAGGCCTTCACGAAGCAGTCGAGCGGAGCGCGCACCGTACCGGCCGAGACCGTACCCGTGGTGGTGACACCGGACGTCGACACCGTGGTGTTCCCCGCGGTCACCGTGCCAAACGTCGCGGAATCGGCGGAAACCGTGCCAGCGGATACCGTGCCAGTCGTCGTGAGACCCGTGGAAGACACAGTGGTATTTCCCACCGTCACCTGATCCGCGGTCACAGTCCCCGCGGTCACCTGATCGGGATCGGCCGACACGGACGTGAAGGTCGCGGCATCCGTCGTTCCGACTGTCACCGTGCCGTCTTCAGCGGTCGACACAGCGGCGTTCTTTCCGGCCGCGATCTTCGCTACCGCGGTGCTGGAATCCGTCGTCGTTCCCTTATAGGTATTCGTTAAATAGTCATAGACGTCGCCGCCCGACACCGCGGTCTTCGACCCCTCGGCGATCACGCCGGAGCCGAGATTCGTGATCTGATTGCCCCCAGCGTTGATGCCGGAACCGGAAATCTTCACGTTTCCGATCGTGAGGCTGCCCGCGGTTCCGAGGTTCACATTCTGAAGGAGGGAAACCGTGAGGACACCTTCATCCGCAGCTACCTGGATGTTGCCAGAGGTCACCGCGGCGTCCGCCGCCGCTCCGCCCTGGACCGTGACGGCTTCGCCGTTCTTCACGACGGACGACCCCGTGTCACCCTTAAACGTGAGGCTTGAATTCTTGAGCTGAGCGACGTTCACGGCGTCGGTATCCAAGGTACCGGCCGCCACATTCTGAATCTGACGGGTCGAACCGGTGTTCGCGTTTCCGATCGACATCGCGCCGTCAGTCGACACCCAGGCGGAACCCGTGTGCGTTTCACCCGACGGGTCGTAACCGATCTTGCCGGCTTCCGTATTCGCGTAGGAGTTCGCGCCAAGCGCGATCGCGCCTTCGCCGACCGTCAGAGCGTTCGCGCCCATGGAGAACGAATTCTTCCCGTAAGAAGCGGCTCCGTAGCCGATCGCGGTCGAGAGTTCGCTGTTCGCGCCGCTCCCGTAACCGATCGCCGTGGAGTTCGCGCCGGACGCGTGGGACGAAATACCGATCGCGGTCGCCCAGTAAGCGCCGTTCGAGTCACTGGCCGTGCTGAAGGAGCCGACGGCGAGTGACGAGATACCGGCGGACGCCCCGTAACCCACGACGGCGGAATAGTCCGCGCCGGACGCGCCGTGGCCGATCACGACCGCGTTCGACCCGGTGGTCGACGCGCCAGCGCCGATCACGACGAGCTCATTATTTCCGTAATAGGTGCCGCCGGACGGATTGATGATGACAGATTCGTTAGAGGTGGACTTGAGGTCGCTGCCGATCAGGACGAGATCCGACGGGCCATAGCCGTAGATACCGGCCTGGTTATTCGTGCCGAGAATCACGGTGTTCGTCGTTCCGACGTCCGCGAAGTTGCCGCTTCCGATAATCGGGGTCGACGCGCCCTGGCTCGAGACGGAGACGCCGCTCGCGAGCGTGAGTTCTTTATCAGTCAGAGAGGAATACGACGTGGAGGAGCCCGCGTTCAGCTGCGTCGCGGTGAGCTCACTCTCGTCCCCGAGGTTCACGGTATCCGCGAGTCCGAAGGTGATCGAGGCACCGTCCGCGGTATCCGTGACGGCCGCCTGAAGGTTCCCGTCGGTATTCACGGAAAGCGTGTCCGCGTCAGACACCACGGCGGACTTATTTCCGTTCCCGGCCGCCTTGATCGTATAGGCGAGCGCCGGAGCGGACGCGGAAATCGCGGCGAAGATCACCGTGTGGACGAGGTTAAGGACACCGGGAAGGCGCTTTTTCGCGCGGCGAGTGGTATGGCGTTCGGTGCACCAATCCTGCGCGGCTGCAGCCGCGCCGTACACCTTGACGCCCGCGGGCGAAGAAGTTTTGGCAGGGTTCATATCTGTGGCAAGGAGTCGCTTAATTTTTTTCATCTGAGACTCTCTTCTCTCCAAATTCAATCTGTCACGTGAGCCGGCCGCACTCTCCAAGCAGACAGCTCACTTACTAAATGTTCAGCAAAAGTTCGAAACCGCTAATTTTAGTAAAGAGGAAAGAAATATGCTCGTGTTTTGTATTTTTCTCTATTACCGTGAAGGGATAGCCCAAAGTAGTGAAATTTAAATTAGGTATGAGTTTTGTAACTTTTAAATGTTCCGGAAACCAGCTGTTTTAAGGGGTGTACGGGAATTTTTGTGAATAGCTGTCAAAAATCCAAAGTTTTCAGACTAAAAATATCGGCTCTCTTCGAATCCCTGATTGCGTAATACGCACTTTTCTGTCGTTATCTTCGTCGATTTTTCACGATCGCTATCAGGTTCCTGTCGCTTTACAACTTCCCGACCGCTGTTCCGTATACGAAAAACGAAACGCGAGTCACTCTTAATGCCAAAAATGAAATTGATAAAAATGCATTCACAGGGATTTGACGGGGCGTATCGAAGGATTAATCCCTTAGGTGGGTCCGTTCGACATAAATTTCACCCCTTCTTCCGGCGTTGAAAAAGATACAGTATTGAAATTGAACAGATTTTCTGGGGTTGTTTCTAAGTGATGGATCCATAGGCAAAAAACATAAATACGGGGTGGTATTCCATGGGGGTACACCGGATTTTCCGTATTCTAGGGTATTTTCCTTACCTAAACATGGGATAGGACTTTCCCTAGTTACCTACTTTTTTAGGTAGGAACACCGGGTTTCGGGCCGAAATCTTTACACTTTTTTGACCGGAAACCCGTTTTTTCTTGAGAACGAACCGCAGTAAAAACCGGGGAGAGACGTCCGCCCCTCCCCGGTAATCTGAACAACTTTGAAAATTCCCGACCTAGTTGATAAGCACTTTTTGACGTGCTTAAGCGTTGCTAAAAGCCCGGTTTCAGGGGATCTTCAGTTGCGAGGCCGTTACTTCTTTCCTCCCGCCGTGAGCGCCCGGACCGCGGCTTCGAGTTTCTCAAGCCTCGCCTTCGTTTCATCGAGCTCGGCCTGAGTCTTCGAGAGCTTCGCGTCCTGGGTCGCGAGCGCGGTCTTCTGCGCCGCGAGCTTCTCATCCTGCGTCGTGATCCGCGTGCGGGCGACCGCTAACTGAGCCGAAAGGTCGCGGTTTTCGCTATCGAGACTCACAAGCCTCGCCGCCATCTGCTGCGGCTTCTGAGCAAGCGTATCGCCGCCGAACCGGTAGCTGAAACTCAGGTTCCCCATCACGTCATCATTCCCCACAGCACCGCCGAGCGAAATGAGGGAGTTCTCTGTCGGCCGCACGAAGAGACCCACAGCTGCCGCGCCGGATCCCCGGTACGCGCCGCCGCCAATCGACACCGACACGCGGTGATCCTCATCAAAGGGGAGCGGGTGGAGCGAGGCGATCGCTGCGGCCTGCGCCCCCACATCGTTGATCCGGCGATTAAGCCGCGCGTCGTTCCTCGCCAATTGATTGATCGCGTCCGAATTCTGGATCACCGCCTGGTTCGTGGTCCAGAGCTGACCGCCCGTCACGGCCTCGGTCGACCCTTCGGCGATCTCCCCAGCTTTCACGTTCGTGATCTTGAGGTTCCCGGCGTCGACGCCGTTCGATGTGAGGCTCGGCCCGTTCCCGACCGAGACGCCGTCTGTCGTCACCGTGGTGTTCCCGACCGTCACCTTGTCGAACGACACCTCGCTCGCGGTGCCGATCGTGAGGGTGTTGTTCTCAGTCGTGATCGCCATGTTTTTGCCGAACGAGTAGCCGATCGATTTGGAACTCGTCGACGTCGTGTTTCCGAGGACATCGGTCGTCGTCTGCATGATCGTGATCGATCCATCCGCCACCGTGAAGTTCGCGACCTTGGTTTCAGTGGCCGCCCCGGCGTCCGCGGAAATCTTATCCGCGAGCGTCTGGATCGCGGAGTAGACCTGCCCCCTGTCACCACGTCCGTGCTGTTGGCCGCAAGGGCACCCGTGCCGGCGTTCGTGATCGTGGAGCCGCCCGCGTTGATGCCGGCGGTCGTAAAGAACGCGCCGTTCGAGAGCGTCACGCCGGTCGACCCGATCGTGGTGCCGGAACCCGCGGTCCCGAAGGTCGCGGAGGTGAAGACCGGGGTGAGGCTCATCCCGATCGTGACACTGCCGTTCTCTCCCGAAAGCTCGACGTTATCCCCGGCGACGTAACTGATCGCCCCGTTATTCGCGACCCGGAAGGTGGACGTGGAGCTCCCGTCCCTCACGTTCACGGTGTAGCCCGTGTTCGCGCTTGTCGCGTAGTTGCTTTGCAGATAGTCATACACGGCGGAACCCGAGACCGCTGAGGAGTCCGTTGACGTGATGCCGCCTGACTGCAGGTTCGTGATCGGTTTCCCGGCCATATCGATACCGGCTGACGACACCGAGACGCCGCCGAAGTTGCCGCTCGCCGCCGTGATCGCGCCGGTCGACGCGAGAAGCGAAATCGCGCTGCCGACCGTGATGCCGTCCGCCGTGACGCCGGTGGTGTTTGTGCCATCCGTGACCGAGAGCCTAGTGGAGCTAAACGTCGCGCCGTTCGACGCGGTGCCGGCGGTGACGCTAGATGCGGTCACCGTGCCGGTCGTTGTGAGACCGGAATCCGACACTGTGGTGTCACCGGTCGTGAAGGATTCAGACGTAACCGAGTCCCCGGTGATCGTGGTCTTCGCGGTGTCAGTGCCCACTGTCACGGAGTCCGACGCGGCGACGGTCTTAAAGGTGACATCGTCCGATGTCGCGATCTTCACCGACCCGTCGCTCTCAAGCGTGAGGCTCACATTCGTCCCCTCATCGAAATTCAGCGTGCTCGAGAGCGGGATGAGGTTATCGGACGAATTGTGATTCACGGTCGAACGGACGCCCGTCTGATCCGCGGTCTTGTAATTCTGATCAAGATACGCGGCCACCGCGGCTCCGGTCACCGCCTCATCATTCCCCGACGCGATAGCGCCGGAGGTGAGCCCGGAGATTTTGCCGTCCGACCCGATCGACACCTTTCCGATCGTCGCGGTGGCAGCGGTGAGGTTTCCAGAGATCGCGGCGGAGGTCGCGGTGAGGCCCGAAGCCGTCAGGGCGTTCCCCGAGGTTCCGACCGTGACACCGGAGCTGTTAACCGTCGTCTGCCCAGCCGTAAAGGTGTCAGCACTGACGCTCGAAGCGGTCACGGTTCCGGTCGTCGTAAGGCCGGAGTCCGTCAGGGTCGACGCCCCGGTCGAGAAGGATTCGGAGGTCACCCCGCTTCCGGTCACCTGGGTCGTCGTATTGCCCGACCCCACCGTGAGGGAATCGGTCGCCGTCACGGTGCTGAAGCTCGGGGTGGACGACACGCCATACGTCACGGTGCTGTTTTCGAGCGACACCGTCGCGTTGGTGCCCGCGGCGTAGGTCAGAGCGCCGTTCGGATCCACCTTGTAAGTGTCCGAACCGACGGTCGCGGTCCAGCCGGAATTAGCGGACGTGGTGTAGTTCTGGCTCAGGTAAGAGGCCACCGCCCCGCCTGTCACGGCTTCATTGTTATCCGCCGCGATGGTGCCGGACGTGAGATTCGAGATCTTCCCGTCTGTCCCGATCGACACCCCGCCGATCGTCGCGGTCGCGGCGGTCAGGTTTCCGGAAATCGCGGCGGTTGTAGCCGTTAGTCCGGAGGATGTCAGGGCGTTCCCGGTGGTGCCGACCGTAATCCCGGAACTGTTCACCGTAGTGCTGCCAGCCGTAAAGGTGTCAGCACTGACACTCGAAGCTGTCACCGTCCCGGTCGTCGTGAGGCCGGAGTCGGTCAACGTCGACCCTCCGGTCGTGAAGGATTCGGATGTGACCGAGTTCCCCGTGACCGTGGTCTTCGCGGTGCCGGAGCCGACCGTCACGGAGTCTGTCGCGGCGACAGTCTTGAAGGTGACATCCTCCGCCGTCGCGACTTCCACTGAGCCGTCGTCCAGCAGCGTGAGCGTGATGTTATCCGCCGAATCAAAGTTCAGCGTATCGGTGAGCGCGGCATCACGGTTCGCGACACCATTCACCGACGCCCGGACGCCGGTTTCGGCGGACGTCTTGTAATTCTGATCAAGGTACGCGGCGACCGCCCCGCCCGTCACCGCTTCATTGTTATTCGCGGCAATGGTACCGGAGGTGAGATTCGAGATCTTCCCGTCCGTCCCAATCGATACGCCGCCGATTGTCGCGGTGGCTGCGGTCAGGTTACCGGCGATGGAGGCCGAAGACGCGGTAAGGCCGGAAGACGTCAGAGCGTTTCCTGACGTGCCGACCGTGATGCCCGTGCTGTTAACAGTCGTTGTGCCGGCCGTGAAGGTATCGGCACTGACGCTCGAAGCGGTCACGGTTCCGGTCGTGGTGAGACCGGAGTCCGTCAAGGTCGACGAGCCGGTTGAGAAGGATTCAGAGGTCACCCCGCTTCCCGTCACCTGAGTGGTCGTGCCATCCGACCCCACCGTGAGGGAATCCGTTGCCGTGACAGTCGTGAAGCTCGGGGTCGACGAGATGCCGTACGTCACCGTGCCGTTTTCAAGCGACACCGTCGCGTTGGTGCCGGCTGCGTACGTGAGAGTGCCGTTCGGATCCACCTTATAGGTGTTGTCACCCACGGTCGCGGTCCAGCCGGAATTCGCGGACGTTGTGTAGTTCTGACTCAGGTAAGCAGCGACCGCGCCGCCTGTCACCGCCTCATTGTTATCCGCCGCGATAGTGCCGGACGTGAGATTCGAAATCTTGCCGTCCGACCCGATCGATACGCCGCCGATTGTCGCGGTCGCGGCCGTGAGGTCACCGGCAATGGTGGCCGAAGACGCGGTGAGTCCGGACGTCGTCAGAGCGTTCCCAGAAGTGCCGACCGTAATGCCGGAAGTGTTAACCGTGGTCGTGCCGACCGTAAAGGTATCGGCGCTGACACTCGAATCGGTCACCGTGCTGAAGCTCGGCGTATCCGAGACGCCTACCGTCACCGTACCGTTCGCCTGAGACACCGTGGCGTTCGTACCGGCAGCAAAAGTGAGCGTGCCACCCGGAGCAACAGTGGACGACGTGCCGCCCGCTGAAACCGTGATTCCGGAAGCCGAAGTGGTCGAGTAATTCGCAGCCAAATAGTCTGCGACTGCTTTACCTGTGACAGCGTTGGTATCGTTCGACGCGATCGAGCCGGACGTGAAACCAGAGATGGTGTTTCCGGTTCCTCCAATCTTGATATCGCCGACATTCACCTGCGTCGCGGAAAGCGTGCCGTTGATCGTGGCGGCTGTCGCCGTAATCCCAGAGGAGCCCCAGGTGTTCCCGGTGCCAAGCGACAGAGCCGAGGCATTCACGGTCCCCGTTGTAATCGTGTTTCCGGAAACCGTGGTCTGATTGCCGACCGCCCCGACTGTCAGCTGCCCCGCAATGTCCGCTTTCGACGCGGTGAGCCCGGTGTTCGTGAGTGTGTTTCCGGAACCGGCGCTGAACCCGGTCGGGGTCACTGTCGCGGAGTCTGTTCCCTCTTTCACGGTGAGACCGGAGGACGCGAGGGTCGACCCCGTGGCAGAGGTGCCAGCCAATACCGTTCCGGTCGTTGTGAGACCGGAATCCGTAAGACCCGACGCTCCGGTCGAGAAGGATTCAGACGTTACCCCGCTTCCGGTGATCTTCGTGTTAGACGCGGTATCCCCGACCGTTACCGAGGTCGCGGCTGCCACGGTTGTGTACGAGGGGTTCGCGGAGGTCGAAATCGTGAGCGTTCCGGTGCTCGAGAGCTCGGCGCTGAGGTTATCGTCCGTCGCGTAAGTCAGCCCCCCATTCGGATTCACCTTGTAAGTGGTGCTGCCCACCTTCGCGGTCCAGCCGGAATTCGCGGTGGTCGTGTAATTCTGCAGCTCAGACCACACCGCGCCGCCCGAGACAGCATCCGTGCTGTTCTGCGAGATAGAGCCTGACGTGATATCCGTGATGGTCTTGCCGTTCAGATCGAGCCCCGTCGACGTGATGCCGACGCCGCCGATTGTCGCGGCAGATGCGGTGATGCCGTCCGTTGTATTCCAGGTGTTACTGGTATCAAGCGACAGCGTCGAAGCGTTTACGGTGCCAGTCGTAATGGTGTTACCGGAAACCGTGGTCTGACTGCCTATTGTTCCAAAGGTCAGAGTCCCGGTCACAGCGGCAGCGCTGGCGGCGAGTCCGGTGTTCGTGAGACTGTTTCCGCTCGTTCCCACGGTGAGACCGGAGGCGTTGAGCGTTGCCGTATTGGCATCCGTCCCATCAGTTGTCACCGTGAGACCGGAGGACGTGAGCGCCGCGCCGGCGCTACCGCTGCCTGTCGCGTTCAGCGTCCCAGTGGTCGTGACCCCTGCGTCACTCAGCGAGGTCGCCCCGGTCTGAACCGTTTCTGTGGTGACTGTACTGCCAGAGATCGTGGTCTCGCTCCCCGTCGATCCCACAGTCACGGTCCCGGAAACCGCGGCCGATGTCGCCTCGAGACCTGAGGTGGTCAGCGAATTCCCCGTTCCCGCCGTGAACCCGGTCGAGGACACACTCGCCGTATTCGTGGCGTCCTTCACCGTGAGACCCGTGGAGGCAAGCGTCGAACCCGCCGTGGCGGTGCCAGCCAGTACAGTACCGGATGTGGCAAGACCCGAATCTGTCAGAGAAGAGTCTCCGGTCGAGAAAGTTTCCGCCGCGACTGACGTATAGGACGGTGTCGCGGAGGTCGATACTGTGAGGGTGCCGGCGTCTGAAAGCGCGAGGCTCAGGTTCGAATCCGTCGCATAGGTCAGCGCGCCGCCAGGAGCCACGTGGTAAGAGCTCGTTTCTCCAACTTTGGCGTTCCACCCCGCGCTCGATGTCGGCGTGTAGCTCTGGAAATAAGACCAGATAGCGCCGCCCGATGCCATTCGTTCCTGCGCCGAGCCCTGTGATCGGGCTGCCGGCCATATTGATGCCGCTCGAATTCCAAAGCATCGAACTTCCGACCTGCACCGCGTTGGTGTTCAGCCGGGTCGCTTTGATAATGCCGGAAGATGCCGTAAGGGAAATATTGGGATTCCCATTCGTCAGGCCAAGAGAAATCCCGGTGTCTGATATCGACGTATTCCCAATGGTGAGGGAGCCTGTGCTTCCCAGATCCACGTCTTTCACGAGCGACACGGTGAGCGTGCCTTTACTGGAAGCAACCGAGATATTGCCGGTCGACGCGGTTTCACCCGAGTCCGCCCCGCCCTTGATTGTCACCGTATTCGCGTTCTTCACCATCGAGGTGCCCGTGTCACCCGCGAAGGAAATATTGGAATTGATCAGCTGAGCGACGTTCACCGCGTCGGTATCCTCTGTACCTGCGGCTACGCCTGTAATCTGACGGGTATATTTCTTTTCCTTATTACCTACAGAAACCGCTCCCCGCGTCGCTTTCCATACTTCGGATGTGTTTTCTCCCGCTAAATAGCCGAAGGATCCTTTCTCTCTGTCCGCCAGGCTGGAAGAGCCGATCGCGACGCCGCTTCCCGCTTTCGCCGTCGCGAATGAACC
>OGCQ01000678.1_pt1 | contig 51480 bp, 45 predicted proteins | sample 1570161 | NCBI WGS metagenome assembly OGCQ01 (sample SAMEA4384402, study PRJEB24528) | human gut metagenome | reverse complement strand
CGCGCCTGCGGCGCGGCCCAGGCAGGCGCAAAGCGCCTGCCCAAGAGCCGCCCCCGGCCTAAAGCCGCTTGTCTGACAAACAACGTTAAAAATAAAAAAAGAGCTCTCAGCTTTGAGAGCCCTTAATCATTATTCCTCAGAAAACTGATCCTTGCCTACACCGCAGAGCGGGCACTCAAAATCCTCAGGCAAATCCTCGAACTTAGTGCCCGGGGCAATGCCCTGTTCCGGAAGGCCTAATTCCTCATCATATACCCATCCGCAAACCTCGCATACATACTTTTTCATACCGCGTCCTCCTTTCAGCTTTAATTACCCATGTGTAAATTATAACATCTAAAATAATATAACGCAAGCAACCAATAAGATTAAATAAGAAATATACTGCGATGAATTCCAAAGCAATTGCTTTTCGGAAAATTACTTGCGCCTAGGCGCATAATCCTTCATACCCGGAACAGCTCCGCCAGCTACAGCCCAAAGGTACAAGCTGGCAACGCTGCAATAAGGGCTGAACCTTCTGCGGTATTTTTCAAATAGCTTTCTGTCAATATTGCGGTGATGATACAGCATCCGCAGCCCTCTTTGCAGCGCCAAATCGTCAAAGCTGAAAATATTCGGGCGATTTAAACAGAACAGAAGTATCATTTCCGCAGTCCAAACTCCCACGCCCTTTAAAGACGCAAGCGCCTCAACGGCCTGCTTGTCCGGCATACAGGCCACGCTCTGCAGGTCAAAGGTTCCGTTATGCACCCTGCCGGCAAAATCAAGTATGTATTCTGCTTTTCTATATGATATCCCCAGCGTTTGCAATTCCGGGGCTCCCGCCGCTAAAACCTTTTCAGCGCTGACCTCTCCAAAATAATCTCTGAATCGGCCCCAGATGGTAGCCTGAGCTTTAGTAGAAATCTGCTGGCCCACTATATGATGCACGACAGATGAAAACAAATTAGAGTCCGTCTCCCTGTTAATATGGCCAATCCTGTCAATTACTTCGCCCAACGCCTTATCTTTATTCCGCAAATATTCCAATTCCGTATCGCCGTAAACAAAATACAAGCCTATTTCCCCTTTCGCTTTTGCTTCGTGCTTTCGCTATTATATTTTAACATATATTTTTAGAAAAAGAGGTTCGGGCAGCAGATTTTTTCTATATTTAAAGCAAATTAAAATTATAGCCCTGGCGTTCAGGCTAAGCGCCAGGACTATAACCTCTATCTGTTATTCCTATTATTGATAGTATTGCGCTTGAGAATGCCAAAGCTCAAAATACTTCCCATTTTTATTCTTAAGCAGCTGTTCATGGCTGCCGCGCTGAATCAGCCTGCCCTCATGAAATACCGCGATATCATCGCAGAAACGGCAGCTTGACAGCCTGTGCGATATATATATTACAGTTTTATTTTTTACTATTTTATTAAATCTGCTGTATATTTCATATTCGGCAATAGGATCCAGCGCCGCGGTCGGTTCGTCTAAAATTATAAAGGGCGCGTCCTTATATAAAGCTCTGGCCAGCGCAATTTTCTGCGCTTCTCCGCCCGAAACCTCAATGCCAGTCTCTTCAAAATCCTTATATAGCAAAGTATCCAAACCGTCGGGCATCTGCTTAAGACGTTCTGAAAAACCCGCCTCAGCAAGACAATATCCGGCCTTATCCCGGTCATACTCGGCGCATGCGGCTACATTTTGCCCCAGCGTAAAGGAGAACAGCTTATAATCCTGAAAAATAACCGAAAACAACGCAAGATATTGGTCGTAATCGTATTCCTGGATATTAACGCCGTTAAACAGGATTTCACCCTCGGATGGGTCATAAAGCCGGCAGAGCAGCTTTATAAAGGTAGACTTTCCGCTTCCGTTCATGCCAACGACCGCCAGCCGCTCCTGCGCGCTGAATTTAAGGGATACATTTTTTAACGCAAACGTATCCGAACCGGGATATTTAAAGGAAACATTCTTAAATTCCACCTCGCAGCCCGACGCTGCATTCAAGCCATTTTTATCTACGCTGAGCCTGCCGCCGCGCATATGCTGGGGTATATCGAAATAATCAAGATAATCCTTAACAAACGGAGTATTATTTTTTATTTCTCCCATTATGCCGAAATAATTTTTTATGCAGTTGATTATAGTGCTGACAAAGCCGACGTATTTAATTATGCTGCCCACGCCGAATACGCCCTGCACGGTATAAAAACAAACAAACATATATATTACTGCCTGCAAAAGAAAATCAGCTGCCAGCAGCGGGATATTTGAATGATATCTCTTTAAAGCAATAATGCGAAACGCCTTTTTATGCAGGCTAAGAGATAAATCCTTAATTTTCATAATCAGCTTATCCTGACGGTACAATCGAACGTCCTTGCCCATATTATAGCAGTCCACCGCATCGTCAATACGGTTTTCATCAATCATGGCCTGAGACGCCTCCTGAGAAGCGGCGCTCAATTTATTCTTTTGCGCAAAGGAATACCAAATACTAAATATCATCAGACAGATTATCAAAATAGTGAACAAAGCCGCGTACCAGCTAAAGCCGGCCGCAAATATCAATACAAACATCTCCGCGCCCAGGAAAAGGGATAAAACGGCGCTTACGGCTATATTCACTAACCCTTCCACACCCATTACAAGCAACTGCCGCCCATGGTTATCAATCCGGGAGGACTCTGTAATTTTGCGTCTAAGCTGGCGAACCTCCGTATTCTCCAAATTGTCATAATCCATCGTCAAAGTTTTTTGATTATAATAAGCGGCTTCCCGTTGGTTAAGCAGGGTTTCCCGGCGTCCAAACGCCAGATTTAATACGCCGCCTATAATAGAAATTGCAAAATTTCCCAAAACGGTAACAGCCACAAGCGTTATCAGCCTTTCCTTACTATGCATGCTGACAATCTCATTAATAATCTCCGCAGAAAAATAAAGATTAAAATAAGGACTAAGCTTATTGAAAAAGGATTTTAATACAAGCAGCGGAAAATAAGAAGGGCAAAAGGAATGCAAAAGCTTCAGCGCCCGCACATTGATATTGCCTTTACGCATTTTTGGTTTCCTCCTTATAATAATGACTTTGCAGCTCAAACATATAAGCGTATTTACCTCCAAGCGCCATAAGCTCGTCATGCGAACCGCATTCGGCAATTTCTCCGTTCTCAATATAAATTATCCGGTCGCAGAAGCGCGTAGAAGCAAGGCGATGCGAAATATATACCGACGTTTTATTTGCGGTCAGCTCGCTGTATTTAATATAAAGCTCGTTTTCCGCCACCGGATCCAGCGCCGCAGTCGGTTCGTCCAGCACAATAACGGGCGCGTCCTTATAAAGAGCCCGCGCAAGCATTAGCTTTTGCTTTTCTCCGCCTGACATCTCTATAGAATCGTCAAAAACCCCTTTCATAAGCTTGCTGTCTATACCTTTAGGCAGGGAATTAATTTTATCCTCCAAACCCGCCTGCCTGATAACAAAATTCACTCTGTCCCTGTCTATATTCCGGTCGCTTGATGAAACAAATTCCGCAATACTGACAGGCAGCAGATATATATCCTGAAATACCGCAGAAAAAAGCGAATAATATTCTTCTATATTGTACTGCCCCACCTCCCTGCCGTTAAGCCTCACCTGGCCCTCGGTGGGATAATAAAACCCGCACATTAATTTTACCAGAGTAGTTTTGCCGGCGCCATTCGCTCCTACGACGGCTAATTTTTCTCCTCCTGCAATTTTCAAATTGATATTTTTAAGCGCGTATTTCTTTTCCTCAGCCGAAGGATAGCAATAGCTTACTCCGCAAAACTCAATTTCTACCGGCAGCCCGCCGTTTTGGGGCAGCGGGCAGCCAACTCCGTGATTATATTTTTCCGCAATATCAAAATACTCCCGATAATAGCCTATTCTTATGCTTTTCTGCACTATATCGTTTATGGTTGAGCCTATGCCGTTAAGCCAGGCGGAAAAGCCCGTTATTGCTCCGAAAAAGAATACAAAATCGCCCGTCCCTATATCTCCATTAAGCACCATGATTATCAAAACCGCATAAGCCGCGCTATTCTGTACAAGCAGCAGCAAAGCGCTCAAAACCGTGCCTAAAAATCCGCGCGCGCCAATTCTTTTAGTCCATTTAAAGCTGGCTTGCTGATATTCGGAAAGCATATTTGAGAGCCAGCCAAACATACCGTAAATCCTGATATCCTTAGCATAATCAAACTTTTGAGAAAAGCTTTGCAGATAATTAATCTTACGGTCTATGGACACCCAATTATCTTTATTTTTTTCGATATAATTGCGCTGCCAGCGGCTTATGAGATAAGTTATGCCCGCCGAAAGAAATAACAGCAGCAGAATCCACGGAGAGATAACCGCTATAACCGAGCCGTATGTAAAAATGCCCAGCATGCTTATAAGCAGAGACATAAGAGAGGGCCAGATAAATTCAGGCGAGCATTGGCCTGAGCAAGCGTCGTTCATAGCATTCTGATATTTAAGATTGGCTTCGGGATTATCCGTATTTGCGTAATCTGTGCGCATATATTTTTCATTGATGGCATTTTGGTATAAGCAGGATAAATTATATCGCCTCATTTCCAGCCTGCTTGAACAAAATCCATTAAATAGATTTACACACAAAAGCGCGCCGAAATAAATTAGAATGACGGCGCCTATAGCGTAAAGGCTCTGCCCCCCTTCAATCGAATCAATCACAACTTTGGGAAAGTACGCCTCCGCCAGCGGCAAAATAACCGCCAGCGGAATACTGGGGATAAAAAACAGATAAAACGCCTTATCCCATTTCCAAATATTGCTCAAAGCATAACGTATATTGGAAAACAGCTTATATTTCTTTTTCATATACAATCACCTATCATGAAAAATAATTTAATACAATATCCTTTAAAATGTCTATGTTATCATTCAAACTTAATACCGGTATATTAAGCATAGATTCATATTTATTTTTAATTTTTAAAAATTTCTCTTTCGTTAGCGGCTTTCTTTTGCCATAAAATTCCGTCCATTCATTAGTAAAATCAACAGGATAGACTACAATGGAAATAACTCTTGCCTCAATTGCCGACTCTAAAAATTTTATTGTTCTTATTACATAATCTAATTCATCAAAAGGATTGATAGTAAGTACAATGGCTTCTGGCTGAGTACCCATTAAAAAGTCATATTGATTGTTTGTAAACATACTAATATTAGCCACATCAAATGGAATAGTAGCATACTGTGAAGAAACTATAATTAGTTCTGTATCTGCCTTAGATAATTGATGCATCATATCATTTAATATATATATCGAATCGTACGAATTTGTATAAACTGTTGAATGATACCCCATAGGAAAACAGTAGGACATGCCAAACAAAGGCGCTGTTGGTTCTGTGCCAATTAATGATATTTTGTATTCATGCGACAAGCTTTTCAGCAAGGACAATTGAAGAGTATATTTACCTTGATGTGAACTAGTACCAAAGATACCTAATACGGGTTTAGAAATCCTATACATTTTGCCAAATCTATTATGCGGAATGTCATACTGAGAAACAAACGGATAATATACTTTCAGCCCCTTTGCCCTCATATCTTCAACATACTTATTATATTTATCATTATAATCAAACATATAAAGATTCTTATTATATTTAATGCATAGTTTAAATATTTCTTCTTTATAATCTTTTTTTATAATATTTGAAATCCTGTCCGTATATCCTAAAATAACGGTATCAAATGAATCACCCCAATCCAATTTCTCAACATCCTTTATAATAAACTCCTCAATATTAAAATTCGCGAATTGACTTTTATTGCTAACATTCATGCCTACTTTACCACTAAACTTATAATCACAAATTTCAAAAATATCAAACTTTAAAATATCCTGAAATCTAATTAAACTATCTACTTCCTTGCTATATGGAAAAATAACTGCCTTATCAATTTGAAAAAAAGAAAAATCGTTTTTCTTATTTAAATTTTTATATGTAAAAATATCAATCGAATTTTCTTTAAATTTATTTAAAATATTATTTAAGCCATGGCATCCACTCTCTATTAATTTAATTGTCATAGCAGTAGCATACGCTACTGAAAAACTGGTTCCTTCAACAAAAATATAGTTTGGCTCTTTCCAAGCAACTCTATGCATGCCCGCTTTTGCTCTGAGATTTATTATACTGTCCTCTACAAATTCAAATTCTTCAACCGTTTTACAATTCTCGCTTGAATCTACACCAATAACACAATCAAAAGCTGCCGGAAAAGATACGGCCCCTGAATTATCAAAAGCAGATAAGATAATTGTGCCCTTTGTACTAATTTTATAACAAAGATTATACAAACTCTCAGATTCCAAAACATTTATTCCGGAACTTATGTTAATGACATCACACCATATATTATTATATATATATTCTAATGTAATTTCAAGTATTTTTTGTGTACAAAAAAAATCTGTATCAAATATTCGAAAAATAATAAATTCGGCTTCCGGGACAATATTAGATATTAGCGAATATACGGCAGTACCGTGGCCAATGTTATCATCATAACCACCATTACACACAATACCATTTAATATCGAATATCCCTCCAGTTTTTTGCCTTGAAGAATTTTATGATTACATTTGATACCGCTATCAATAATAACAACCTTTACACCTTTGCCGCTATTCAATTTCATTTCTGCAAAACTCATATTAAAACGCCTCAATATTCATAATCAAAAATAAATTATCGATTTATTATCAATCTTTTTGTTCATCCATCTCTCCCATCTCTCCCATCTCTCCCATCTCTCCCATCTCTCCCATCTCTCCTATCTCTCCTATCTCTCCTATTTCCGATATAACACCCTTTTCCAACAATTCCTGTAAAGTTACAGGCTGATTACTCTTATCCCTATTAATATATATATTTTTCTTCATAAGCTTAACTCCTCTTTTAATAATCTATTGAAAATTTTATAAGTAGTATATTAGGGCAAATATATATTTGCCCTAATATACGTCCGCAATGAAGTTAAAATGTAATAAAATTTAAATTATCATCAGCAAGGGTTGGTCTTACAAGTGCCCAAATAACAACTGCCGCCATAACATCCACCTTCATAAGTTCCATAAGCCATAACTTTATTAGCCTTTGCAAGCTGCTTTTTAGATTTTAAAGTCTTTTTCATTAATTACACCTCCTTTACTTTATCATCATTTATATTAACTTCATTGCTTTCCATCAATAAGGTATCTACTATATTAACCAAACCATTTAATGAGTCAAATACGCTAAATACCAATAAATCATCCGGGAATTCTATAGAAAACTCCCTTTCAATTTCTACAACAGCAGTAACAAATTGAATAGAATCCGAAACATATTCCTTTAAATCAACATCATTTTCACTATCATCTATTACTACGCCTATATTAATAAAGCATTGCAGTATTTTTTCTCTTGTATCCATTTCGTCACCTTCCTATATTTTAAGAGGTCTTTCATTTTTAACAAACAATTTTAGCAAAGCGTCTATATTATTTTTTTCAAACGAGCATCTGTATTCCTTAGGGTCATATCCCTTAATAATATCTAATGGACAACCGCCTTTAATACATGAACAGCTAAAAAAACATTCTTCGCACTCAGGGGCTGTATATCTTGTTCCACAAGTCCATAAAGCCAACTTATAATCGTCAATCGTCATCTTCCCTCCATCGCTTATTTCGCCTACACACGCAATATCAATGCTAGAATCGCATTTATACACTTTTCCATCGCATCCTATATTAAACATATTTTTATGTACTGCATGGCAAACCGTTTTAGCGGGTTCTAAAAATGAGTAATTCATAAAAAAATTAATTTTAGGATTATTAGTATAAATTTTTTCAATCAAAGAATGTTGACCCTGCTCGTTTAACAATCCATTAAATTTTTTAACACGTTCACCGCCCCAATCTTCAGCTGCTCGAGCAAAAAACATGAATCTATCATCGTCTTTAAATTTTTCTTCATAAAATCGCAAATACGCATCCATGTTTTTTACAATTTCTTTCGTAAAATTAGTCCTAATATTTATTCTAAACAATGCACTTTTAGTATTATTACTTATGGATAATAAATTAGATAATATTTGGTCATACGTACCCTTTTGATTAGCCAAACATCTCTGCTTATCATGCTCATCTTTTAATCCATCTAATGTTATTTGATAAGCTATGACCTTATATTCATATAATTTTCTAAACGTCTCAAGATCCAACAAATAGCCGTTTGTTGTTATAGCGGCGGTATAGCCTTTATGCGCTTTTCTACATATGTCAATAAAATGTTTAGATAAATTTTCTATGACATCCATGCAAAGCAACGGCTCTCCACCAAACCATTCTACACGCAACTTACTATACCGACTAATATTTTTCTTAATAAATTGAATTATATTTTCCTGAACCGAATTTTCCATTTTGCCTTTATTAAAATCCTGTGAACAATATTTACACACAAAATTACACTTTTCCGTAACAGTAATTACTAAATCCAATGTATTATCATTAACAGCTTGCGAAAACAAAAAGTCTCGTTTTAACTTTTCATTTTCTTTTAATGGAACAAGAAAACCTCGTTCTATCAAAACCGTTATTATATTATTGGAATTATCATTTTCAATTCTATCCCTTGCCAGCAATTCTTTCACTTCACTTTTATGGCCGTTAGATACAGACATAATACTTCTGGTCCCCATAAAAGAATTATAGAGAATAAGTTGGTCATTATCAGCGCATGAATAATTAAACATTGAAGGTTTATAAAAATTATTCATAAATTGCACCTCTTTCATCTTAAATTTTTTAACTAAAGAACTATTACAGAATAATTAATAAAAAATTTAATAAATTAACCTATCAAGGCATTAAATTATTGAATTATAGACTACAATAACAATTAACTTTTTATTTGTTTTTATGGTATCACTTTCCACATCAAATGTCAATAGCTGTATAGAATTTTTTCAAAAATAATAAAAAGTAATCAAGTAAATCAAAAATACATTTGCTCAGCCTATTACTTAATTTTCAAAACCCATGTCTCCATCTTACTGGCTTTGGCTGATTGCAGAGCGTCCGCAATTGGGCGTTCGTCAAACTGTCCGGCTTATTCCCAAGACAAGGCATCTAACATAGCCAGCAATTCAATTAGAAAATACCGATCACTTTGACTTTCTTCATGCTACTATCGTGCAAAATTGGACACACATTCTTCCACAGTCAAAAGACTAAGCTTTCATATAATTGAGTATATTCAAATGCAAAATACCGCTCTTTTATTAGCCTCGTCTTTGCAAAGCGGCTGTATACAATAAAAAGTCTGGACTATTGAATAAGCGTCCTGACTAAATTGAATATTAATAAAATTCAGCAAAATAAAAAATCCGAGTGCCGTTATGAACACTCGGACTGTAACTATGGACTAAAAAAGATGCCACGCATTTTTTTGTCTTGAGACTTGAACCCACACAGTTTTTACACTGAAAATATTTTACCATATAATCAAGCCAAACACAACTCATAATATAAGTCGTTTTCATTTCCTTTCTGTTCTACAGATCTGCTGTCATCTCAGTACCGTCTTTGAAGAGGATAAGGATTTGTTCTGCGGAGATTACCTTGATGCTGCTAATCAGCTGGCGAACGATTTGCTCATCATATTCTACCGGATGGTTTTTCAGTCCGTACATAACAGTAGTCATTTCGTCTATCCGGTTCACCGCTGTATTCAGCTTCGCGTTTGTCTTTTTCGCATCTTCAAGTTCGTCTTGTATGGCGTACATCTCTGTGAACAGGCTTTCGAACAGTTCGTCAAAATCTCCGTTCTGAGCGGATTCGCTGTCCATGCTGGTTAACTCATCAATTCTTTGTCTCAGAGATACCAGCCGTTCCTGTTTTTCTTTAAGATCCGAATTGCCTTTTCTGTTCAGGTACATTTCAATGTGTTCCCTGATGCGCTGAACATTCGCCCCTTCCGTTTGTGCTTTCCGGGTGATAGCAGCAGCGATCGCATTCTGCAGAACTCCTTCTTCTATTGAAGGTGAGTTTTTGCAGTATTTCGTGCCGTAATCCAATCGGCTGATGCAGCGCCAAACGATCTTTTTCCTGCCGTTCTTTGACCATGTTGTTCTGCGGTAAGGTGTTCCGCAGTTTCCGCAGAAGAGCAGCTCGGTCAACGCATACTTTCCTGAATATTTGCCAAGCTCGGTTTTTGTACCGACATCTTTGACCTTGCGCTTACTGTTGCGCCGTGATACTTCCTCCTGAACCCGGTCGAACACCGCCCGTTCTATAATTGCAGGATGATTATTCTCCACATAGTACATCGGGAGTTCACCGGTATTCTTTTTTGACTTTTTGCTGATGCAGTCTACAATGTAGGTCTTTTGCAGCAGTGCGTCACCTTTATATTTTTCATTTGTCAGTATCGAGAGGACACCTTTTGTTGTCCAGTTGGTTTTTCCTCTTGGGGTGAGGATGCCGTCTCTTATCAGACCATTAGCGATATCTGAAAGGCTTGCTCCTGCAAGATACTCTGCATAGATTCGTTTAATGATTTCTGCTTCTTCCGGAACGATTTCAGGTTTGCCGTCTGTACCTTTCCGATATCCGAGGAAAGAACTGTAGCAGAACGGCACATTGCCGTTTTTGATGCTTTGCCGTTTGCCTATTTTAACATTCATACTGATGGATTCACTCTCAGCCTGTGACAGACCGCTGAAGAGCGTTATCAGAAGTTCGCTTGATACCTGCAGTGTGTTGATTCCTTCCTTTTCGAACAGAATGGGAATTTCGCGTTCTTTCAGCTCGCGTACATACTGCAGGCAATCAAGATTGTTTCTTGAGAACCGGGAAACCGATTTGGTAATGACCATATCAATTTTCCCTTTACGGCAGTCTTCAATCATACGCATGAAGTCAGGGCGTTTTTTGGCGATCGTTCCGGTGATTCCTTCATCTGCATAGATCCCCGCCATCTGCCAGTTGGGTTTCATCATGATCATATCGGTGTACATTTCTTTTTGTGTTTCAAAGCTGTGTTCCTGTTCTTCCTTGTCTGTAGATACACGGCAGTATGCTGCAACACGCTTTGGACGAAAGTCCGAATTGCTTTTACCGCTGTATTCCGGCTTGGCAGGAATCACTCTGACTGCTTTAGGTATTGTCACTGCTTGCGCTGACATTTTTGTTTTTCTCCTTTCCGATGATATTTCCGTTTTTCATAAGCAGGCTGACTGCACCGTTTTTCGTGAGAAGTACGGCAGTCACTGTTTTGCTGAAAAACTCTGCATTGAATACAGAAAGCGGACTTGATTTCTCAAAATGCGCTTTCAGCCGATCCGTAATGTGTTTTTGACTTTTCTCTTTCTCATACCGTTTGGAAGCACACTGCAGAATTAAGTTCTGAATGGTTTCTTTATCAAAGTCAATCTGTCCGAGCGCCCGTTCTATTTCATTCTCCATGCGTTTGACTTCGATCGGTGTTTCACTTTTGGGTGAGATGTATTCCTTTCCGGCAAGATCGGGATTTTGAATGACAGAGTTGAGAAGCTCTGTTATCTCATCTTCCAGTACGGCAACAGTCTTTCTGACGACTGTCTTGCAGTCTTTATTTTTGCAGTACCAGCTTTCTGTATTTTTTCGGGAATTGTCGGTTCTGTGAATCAGCCTGTCGCCGCATTCGGCACAGCGGACGGTATCTATCACTTCTTTGTTTTCTGAATGCACTACACAGTTGTCGGTTGTACATCTGTCTGATTTGATTGTATTTGCTTCCTGCAAGATGCTCTCCTGCAGTATTTGAGGATAGGTGCTGTCTCCGAGGTAGCGCTTGTCTTCAATCATCCGCTTGATCCGGCTTTTGTTCCAATTGCTTTCGCCGGGGAGATATTCCACTTTCAGAGCTGTAAGTTTTTCGGCAATATCTTTCAGTCCTTTACCGTCAACATAGTCACGGAATATGGTTCGGACAATCTCAGCTTCTGTTTGGCAGATTACGATTTCACCGTCTCTCATCTCGTAGCCATACGGGAATCTTCTGTTTTTCATTTTCTTCTGCACCTCCTTTGTTCCGGAATTTTTTCCGTCAGGTTAAGACCTCCGATCAGATGGAAGCAGATGCTTGTGTGCGAAGGCACGGTGATCTGCTGCACAATCTCTTGAAAAACTGTCTCATCGAACGCTGTGACGGGTTCGGTCAATTCTGTAAAAACAGCGTGCAGCCTTCGCAATCCGCACAGAATACTGTCATCATCCTGTTCTCTCAGAAGGCGGCAGCGTTCACTGCGCAGACCGTTTACCATGCTTCGTATTCCGTTGCTCTGCTCGGAATATTCTGCTGCCCGCAGGATACCCTTGCTGTTTAAGCGGGCAAGTACGAGGTTCTTGTTGTTGAGATCGGCTATTTCTTTATCAATTTGTTTGACCCGTATTTCCAGCCCGTCCGCTTTCATCTGCAGGCGTTCTGTCTGTGCAATAGCAGGCGGCAGGATTTCCTCATAGCAGTTTCGAAGTTTGTTGACCATTGTGATAAAGGCTTCATAGATATCCGTTTCCGGTATCCGTCTCGAACTGCATTTTTGGGAATCAAAGTTGTGCATCCTGCATTCCCAATAGATTTTTCCGTTTACCGTTATGGGCTTGTATATATGTCCGCATCCGCATTTAATTTTTTCTCTCAGCGGGCGTTCCTGAACGCTGAACCGTTCTTCTGTGGTGGATTTGGCTTTTAATTTTTGTGCTGCTTCAAAGACTTCTTTTGTAATAATAGGCGGATTCATATCTTCCACATAGTATTGCGGTTTCTGTCCTCGATTGACTTTCAACTTGAACGGAAGTGTGTCTGTCGTATACCGTTTCTGAAACAGCGCATCCCCGATGTATCGCTCGTTTGATAGGATGTAGTTGATTGTACTGATCCTCCATGTCGTATATCCGAACCGCTTGGGCGCATCCATTCTGTTGAGCATATCTGCGATTGCTTTCTTTCCCATACCTGACAGATAGCTTTTGAAAATCAGGCGGACAATTTCCGCTTCTGTTTCTACGACTTTGAATTCTCCTTCTTCTAATTTGCACCCATACGGTGTTGAGCTGGAGAGGTATGTGCCGCTTTTCATTCTTCGTTCAACGCTCCATCTCATGTTTTTGGATATGGAGATGGATTCTTCCTGCGCCTGCGCTCCTGACAGAGCCAGAAGCAGTTCGCTGGACATATATGCCGTGTCGATGTTTTCCTTTTCAAACAGGATGCTGACACCGTATTCTTTCAGCATTCTGGCATACATAAGAGAATCGACCGTGTTTCTTGCAAATCGGGATACCGATTTAGTAAGTACATGGTCGATTTTTCCTTTGCGGCAATCGGCTATCAGCCTGTTGAAATCGTCACGCTTATCTGTCTTGGTTCCTGTCAGTCCTTCGTCTGCATAGATATCGGCAAGCTCCATATTTGGATTTTGGCTGATTGCTTTTGTATAGTGCTGCACCTGTGCGGCGAAGGAATGAAGCTGATCAAGGGAATCGCTGGACACGCGGCAGTATGCCGCTGTTCTGAGTATTTTCTTTTGCTGTTTTGTGCCTGCGATCTCTGTGATAGTTGCCATTCGGATCACTCCTTTCTTTATTTTTCTGCCTTTCGGCGCAACACAACAATACTGCAAAGGTTCGAATATATCCAGTGCAAACTGCGATATTTATCATTTTAGACACAAAGTTTTCAGCCAAGATACAGGGTTGCTTTTAGGTCATCTTCCGCAAGGCTGGCAATGGCATGATAGTCTGTTTCGCTGATATATCCTTCCCGCAGCAATATCTGTAAAAGATTCACTTCGTAGTAAAACGCGCAGTTCATATTATCCACTTGAAAGCACCTCCGAATTTTTTATACTTAAGCTCTCTGTAAGAGCGCGGTCTATCTTTTTCATATCTTTATCTCCAAGTCTTCCGATGTACTGCATCAGCCGAACTTTGTCTATTGTTCTGATCTGTTCCAAAAGAACAAGGGATTCTTTTTTCAGCCCGTGTCCGCTGACTTTTACATGAGTCTGCAGATTGTTTTTTATTTGACTGGTTATGGCTGCTACAATTGTGGTTGTACTGTTTTGATTTATTTTATCGTTCTGTAAAATGAGGACAGGTCGGATACCGCCCTGTTCGCTTCCCACAACAGGAGAGAGGTCTGCATAGTAGAGTTCACCTCTTTTGACTTCATCCATTTTATTTCCTCCGCATAAATGTAAAAAGGCGGTCGCTTAAAAATCAAACGACCGCCTTGTGATATCAATCGTTTTGTAGTTAACCGATATTCGATCCACGCCGCCCCTCGGTTTCGGGAACGCATCTTCCGGCTGTGCATTCAGCCTCATTGGAATCTCACCACCCCGTGGTTCTCACCGGGCCGCCCTCCATTGTTGCGACGGTTCTATCACGCTCGACTTTAGGACTGGACGGAAGTATCATTATTGCTTCTGCTTGTCATCGCCGTCGGTACGGTTGCGCCGTACCGTCTGAGCTTTTAGCTCATGTGGCTTGCCGGGTTTTTCCCGACAGCAGAAGGAAGGTAAAAGATGCGCTGTACTATTCAGTTTTCAAGGAACAGCCCGTTTTTCTGAAATAGGAGAAAACGGGGAGGAAAATTTATCTCCTCATGTGGTAGGCTGCGAAAAGCCGTTTTTTATACCCCTTTGCGTAATTTTTTTAATTCTCGGAATTTTTTTACTGATGTTTTTGAAATATCCCTTAAAACTCAGCAAAGTTAGACTATGATAAGAAAAAAGTTTGCTGTCGCCAGCATAGTTTCGAAAAACTGTTTAACAGGACAAAAAAGCACCGTAAAAGAGAATCACTGACAGCGGTTTATCCTATCAGTAATTTCGCTTTTACGGTGCCGAGACATTCACAATCTTGGGATCAGTTTCGCACACGCAATTGAAAGTCGTTATTTAGTTTTCATTTTTTATAGAAAACTGTACCTGTGATATTTTAAGGCAAACAAGTGTTTCTTATCTGTTTTGTCAATATTTCCTAGTGAGAAAAAGCTCATCAAACAGATAGTGCTACACAAGATGGATAGGTTTAACCATCACATCGTCCTGATACCAGCCGCGATGAGCACAAGAAATCAGTCCCTGATAACGCTTTTCCGAAATCCACTTCTGTGCCATCATCTTACTTCTGTGTATCAGTGCATCCAGCCGGGGTTGAGTCACTTCAGGACTATCATGGGCTGTTCTATAACATGGCAGCCTATTGGCTTTCAGCCACTTGGTTACTTCCTTGCTGAATTTTGTGTAGCTCAGTGTGCCTCCCATGATAAATGTTGCCAACTGCTTATGTTCGTTTTTCATTTTTTTTAATCGCATCCACTAATTGACCACTGACAGTATCTATGTAAAGATATACACCGTCCCGATCACAATGGTACAGATTGGAGTAGCTTGTGCTCTCATTCGGACTGATGGGGTTGGGCTCTACCACTTCAGTGGCCTCCAACAGACCAGCTCCTGATTTTGCAGCAGCAGAAAGTGCTTTTTTCAGCACAGCGATCTGTCCATTGCTCCAAAGCCTCTCCAGATCTTCAAGCACTTTTGGGTCCTGCTCCATGTCTTTGAGAAGCTGCACAACCTGATCTGGAGACAGATATACACCGGAGCAGTAGTTTTCGATGATTCGGTTCTGCATGGGGTTTGGAAAGGAAACAGGAGTGACTTGTTCCCATGAGGTGAAGTACCGCGTATATTCTGGCTTCTGGTCAACCATGAATGAAAAGGCACTGCCTCTGGTGTAATAGTAATCCCGGAAAAAACCTTGGATCACTGCAATATAGAAGCCATGGCTTTTGTCAAACAGCTCGTTAGATTCCGTTTCAGCCCCAACGCGCAAAGTATTCAGATATTTTTCGGCATAGAAATCCTCCATTCCATGCTGCGCGGCAAGGGCCAGCACTTTTTCCTCCTGTCCCTGCTGTATCCAGGTTAAGGGGGTAAAATACCATTCCCGCATTTCCTCTGGTGAAATCGGGTGAAAACTCACATCGTATCCCATTCAATCCGTCCTTTCACTCCCACTCAAAAGGCTCTTTCAAGTGTTGTTTTTCCATAATTTGATTTTCTAAAGCAAAATAGGCATCCATGTCCTTTGGTTGCGCTGGAATACCCCTTTTCCACCAATAACCGTTCCCATAGTAGAAAAACATTGCCCAGTAATAAGGCAGGTCATGGCTGAATATCGCTACTCCCATAACATTGGCCACTGGCGCTGCCAGCGGTGAGCGTTCCACTATCTGGGAGGCTTCCTCATAGGAGATCCCCACCAGCTCCACCAGCAGGTGCTTCACCAGTTCGCAGAAGCTGTACTGGTTGAATATGACCTGACCATCCTCATCTTTGAACAAAAGTCCATCACGCAACATTTTGGAACAACACCTCTTGATAATTGCATTTCTGCTTTTTGAAGATACAACTGTGTGGTCATAAAAAACATCTCAATCGAAATCCATCCAGACCAGGTGCTTTCCGCAGTGAAGGCACTGGAACAGATAGCATTGAAGATGTCCTCCGTTAACGGATTCCTGAATCATTTCTTTCTGCTCATCGTCCCACATGGGGTCATCCAAAACTTCTTCAAGCACATCCAGCGCCCGCAGTTCGCTGGCTCCCACATTACCCAAATAGGCGCAATAGTCACCACAATGGGCGCGCCAGTATTCCTGCTGCCAACCAGAATAGCCAGGAGTGCGGTGAATAAGTTCATCCAGCTTCTCTGGATCGTCTACACCATCATCCAAAGAACAATCATCCTGAAAGCTGCCGTTGTATTTCCGGGCTGCCTCGCCGCTGGCAATGCACTCTGGGCACAAATACTCAATATCTTCCACGGTATAGAAGGGGTCGGTATAGTAAATATGAGTATTCTTGCCACAGCAATCACAAACCACACTCTCCTCAGACTGCTCAAAAGCCCCGGTATCCAAAGGGTCGGGATGATACCGGAAAGAAGGGAGACCAAGTTTGTCTCGCTTTTCTTTGTCTTTTTGTTTCTCCGCTTTGGTTTTAGGCTTGCGGAGGGCAAAGGAGTCTCCCCAGTCATCGGCATATTCTTTCATAATCGCCAGACGCCGGAAAATTTTTGGATTCGACCGATCTCCAATTTTAGAAAGCAATTCATAGGCACTCTTTTTGAAGTCCAATAGATCATAAACATACACCAATACTTCTTTAGCTTGTGTATCTTCGCTCTGCTCTAATTCTTCTTTGAACGCATAAAGCGCACGAACGCTATCCGCTTTTCCTTTTGTCTCTAGAAACTGCTTTTGGAGTTCAATATATTGCTTCAGGTATTCGTTCATAGACACATCCTCCTGCTCAATCCCACCAGAAGTACCAAACAGTGGACTGCCGCAGCACATCGGCCAGAGCGCCCACAGTGGCGTCCTCCGGGCCTTGGTCAATCACATCGGGACAGAAGCCATACAGTTCCACTGCTGCATCCATAGCCTTCTCCTCGGGGACGGGAGCCGGGAGTAGGAACTCCAACTCGTCGTGGCTCATGGCAGCGGGCACCGCCCCATGCTGTTCAAACCAGTATTTCGCAACTGCCATTAACTCCGACGTGTTAGGACATTCATTCCAGCCACCAAAGGGCAGATAGGCAAAAATCTCCCAAGGGTTCTTTACGGGGATTTTAGCCAGAATGAGAGGATAGGTCATATTATTATCGGAGTTCCAGTAGCTTGAAAAACGACGGTTATCATATCCGCCCTCCATCTCGCCCAGGATCTCCTCATCCCAGTCCATATCGTCATCCTCGGCTTCTTCCTTGCGCTGCCCAATCATTTCCTCCAGAACTGCTTTACTGTTCTTGATGGGGGCGGAGAGCATTTTCTTCCGGTATGCGGCAACTTTGTCCGGGTCGAAAGCATAGTCGTCCTCGCCATCGCTGTCCGGGTCGGAATTCATAATCAGGCATTCCCACAGGATTTCGTCATCCGCCTTAATCAGAACCGGCACAAAGCCCTCTTTGACACTTTCTCGTTTGGCATAGTTGTATGCCGACATGATGGGGTCATCATCCGTCATTGAGGGGAAATAGGTACATTCACAGTCCAGATATTCCATCATGGCTTCCGCAAGGTCCGAAGGCTCCAGAGTCTCCTCATCAAAACTCTGTCCCTGCCAGTTGACGAACCGCTTTTCCATGACTTTTGCCATAGCCTGATAATAGTTCTCATCAAATGGGATGAACAGATAGGCTTCATCCTGGAACTTATCGGAATAATATTGCTCTGAGCCGAAATATTCCAAGGCATAGTTGTCAATATCGCTGGGGAAGTACGGGCTGTCCGACTCCCCATAGTAGTATCCGGCAAAGGCTGCGCCCTCCTTGTTGAACAGCGCCCCAAAGAGCTGTCCTTTCAACTGGTCCCGGATAAATCCACGCAGATCGGCGCGGCTCAGATCTGCCATAAACGGCTGCACCTGCTCCCAGTACCGCTCCATAAATTCCGCGCTCATCAGATCATGCTCCATGCACCAGCGCAGATAGATTGCCATGTGGTTGTAGGCATTGATCTCGTCCACCGGCAGGCCCTTTTCCTGAATGGATTCCATGTGCCAGTCGGCATCGTCCATATCGCCGGTGAATTCTTCCTCTGCAAGCGTTCCTCTGGTGATGGCATTCTGGCGGGTGGGATTGACCACAAAACCGATGCCTGCCATCTTTTCAAGCAGAGCGTCCGCGTCATGCTCCATCTTATACTCCATCTCATTCCGATAGAGCGGGATCACTTGATAGAAGTTGACCTCATCGCCGCTTGGTAAAGTGCAGACTTCGCCTCCGTTCCAGACAACATCCTGCGGGCCCACCAGAAGTGCGCTGCAGAGTTTCGTATCCTCTGCAAACGGCGATTGCTTGTCCATTGTGTGGCCAAAGCCCAGCCAGGTATCCTCCGCAATGGGCAGGCGGGCCAGCACTTTCAAGAGACCAATAGGCCAGTACCACCGCTCATCCTTCAGGGATTCCTCATCCAGTTTCCAGTCCGTCGGCAAAGCAATGACCAGCTCCGCTCGCTCCAGCTTGTATTCCGCCAGTTCCTCCGGCACATTCATCCGGTGAGCACCCATGCCCATCGTTACCAGTGTGTAATAGTTACACTCCTCAGAGGGAGGAACAACGCAGATGTCCACATGGATGTCAGGGGAAACCAGCTCATGGAACACATTCTCAAACTCACCAAAGGTGTTTTTGATGTGCTGCTCTATCGCAGACATCTCATTCTCCGAATAAACCTCCGGCTCGCTGTTTTTTCTTGAGGACCAGAAGGCATCCGCCTTCGTGCCGTCCGGGTTCAGGAAAATCTGAAAATACTGATCGTCTCCCGGCTGTTGATAGACAAGACCAATGCGGCGGGTTTGGTCCACAAACACACCTGTTAGAATGCCCTCTGGTTCTCCTTCAGGGGTGTGGGTCAGCCATTCACCGCTGTCCAGCCGTTCCTTGAGCTGCCGCAGCCAGTCGGTTCCCATCTTGGAGAGTCCGGCTTCGTTCATACGGAAGGAAAGCTCCACAAGATGTTCCTTCACCGGGTATTGGAATTCACAGCAGGGGGAATTTTTCTCATAGCTATACCGTTCCGGGCAGAATAACGCATAAAATTCGGAAAGTCCCGCTTCGTCCACCCGAATGCAGGCTATGGCGCATTGTTTATCATCCGCATTCTCGTCCAGTCCCCGCTGGAGCGTTTGGTCAGCATCGGGATTGATCCAATGATATTCCATCTGTTCCAGGGTGGCTCCGGCTTTGATCTCTTTTTTTAAGGTCAGAAACTCATAATCTCCCGGTTCCAGTTTTAATCCTTGCTTGACGGCATCCAGCGCACCGGATTTATCGCCAAAATGCGCCCGCAGCTTGCCCAGATGGAGCCAGATCCAGGGGTAGTCTGGCTCCTCTTTTGCGCCCCGCTCCGCATATTCCAGCGCTTCTTCCAGCCTGCCGCAATACATCAGCGCAACAGAGTACCGGTAGTACCAGGTAGCGCAGCCCGTGGCGTTTTTCTCCGAATCCTTCATCCACTGGGCTGCCTGATAGTAATGGATGTAGTCGTCCAGGTTAAGGCAGGCAAAGGCGTACCAGAGGGCAATCTGCAAATCCTGATGGGCCTGCTTTTCGCTGAATCTTCCTTCTTCTACGCCGCTTTTGATAAAGTCCTCCAACCATTGGAGCATTCTCCAGAAGTAGCCGGAAGTCCCTTCGTCAAAGGATTCCAGTGTTTCAATATCCTCTGCCGAGAGCAGGGAGCCAGTTTCCTCATGAATATCAGGCTCTGGTTCTTTCTCGTCCAGCAGCGGCACACCGCCCACATCCCGCCGGAATGCGTGAAAGTGAGCATAGGTCAGGTCGCTTTTTTCCAAGAACGCCTGTGCCGCTGTCAGTACAGCGGGCAGATCCCAGGCAATGAAATCCAGATAACCGCAATATAGGCCAGTGGCCCCACCCAGGAAGGTCACGGCTTCCGCTCCTGCATCCCGCAGGATGGCATCCCGCAGGTTATCCCGGAAATCCAGAATGGCTTTAACTCGTTCCTCACCGGTAAAGCCCGCCAAGGGGTAGCAGATGAACCCTGCCACGATTCCGTCACGATGATACTCATCCACCATATCAGTACGGGCAGTCAGATAGTCGTTGATGAGCACCGGCAGGCGGCTGGTACCGGTATAAACATCCAGCCGCCAATCAGCCTCAGGATCTTCCACCGGTTTCAGTTCATAGGCAAGATAACTGTTTTCCAGATAGTCGCTGCCATCCCTCCAAAGGGAGAGTCCCATGCTTTGCAGCAACTCCGGCAGTTCAGAAAGTAGCTTGGCCGGTTCGTCTTTCGGCTCTGCATAAACATCAAACCCAGCAACAAAGGCGATAGCAGAAACTTCTCCGATAGTTTGATCCACCAGCATAGAGAGCGCCCACCAGACCTTGTCTGTGTCCTCTTTCAAGATCGGAGTCAGCTTTTCACAGCAAAGAACCAGGTTCTCCCGCTGATCCTCTGTTTTCTCTGCCCACATCTGCACATCCTCAGCCCGAACTTCGATCTCTCCAGCCCGCAGCTCGAACCCCTCACAGGGCTGGCGGCCTACCCAGATATTCCAATGCTCAAGTACCGATTCCGGGGCTTGCTGCTGGAAATACACCAGCGGGAACAGGCGGGAGCGAAGCCCTTCTGGACTGAGGATCAATTCATACTTTTCGCCATTAAAGCCCAGCTCAAAGGAAGTATCACGCAGGGCCGTCTTGAGTGCATTCCCGCATTTTTCAATCAGTTCTTCGCTGCGCCGATGCGTTTTGTCGGTATCCATGATTTCACGCAACTCCGCCTCAATCTGAGAAAAGGCTGCCCATGCTTCCTGCGTCCTTTCATGGAAGTTCTTTTCAAACCGGGGCAGGGACAAACGACGGCGGCAATCGTCTATGTACTCCTGGGTATCTTTGTCGCCGGGGCGGGCTTCCAGGGCTTTTTTAAAGTAACGCAGGGCGGGACCTTCCTCATCCAAGTAATAATAAGCGGAAGCAATCCGATAATTCCAGCAGTGATCTCCGGCAAAATGCTCCTCATGGGGAGCGAGAAGTTCCAGCGCTTTTTCAAAAGGCTCCCGTTCTCCTATATCTGCAATGGCGATATATGCCTTGGCCAATTCGCTGTCCAGTTCCGGGGTGCGTTCCTCGGCGGGAATCGCTTCCAGGGTGTCGATTACCTTCTGCGCTTCATCCTGTTCAAACCATTGCTGGCATTGTTTCAATAAATCCATATCATGATCTCCTTTTCCATCTTCGGTAGGTATAGGTTTCTCTAATAAGCAGAGCTTGTAATTTCAAAGCTAAAATTCATATCTGCATTTATGGTGGCTTCTTCATTTGTGGCTGGTTGTATCACAAACTCAAATGTAGGTTCATAGTCCCCGTCCTGCAAGGTTTCTCCACCCAAAATCTCGATATGATACCAGCCATTTGCAAGCTCAATCATCGGCTTCTTATGCACTCTATAGTAAGAAATCAGATCTTTCACCTTTTCAGGCGTAAACTGTTCCAATATTGGCCATGTAAAAAGCATCAGCATATTATGATCTACTTTGAGGGAATAGCCACTTTTTCTAAGCTGCAATCGGTTTCTTTCTTTGCACAGCTCCGGTCTATCACCAGAGAGATTGAACAATATGGTATAGGGATAGTTTTCAATACCGGCCATTGGGATTACAATTCCTTCGGCAAATACCCTGTCGCCGCTTTCGTTTGTGGTAAACTCCATCGCTAAATCATCTGAAAGATGATTTGCCTGCTTCCAGTCCTCCAGCAACAAAATGTCACCAAGGAGAAAATAATTAACAAGATCGTTTAATACTTCCGTAAACCTATATATCATCCATTATGCCTCCCTTACAATCCTGTCCGCTGCCAGCCGTTCAGCCGCTCCTGCACCGCGTCAATCATCCAACCCTCGCCCACGCGCTTCATGAGAAAGCGGCGGTCAAAGCTGGTATTTTTCTCTCTGGTGTAGATGTAGAGCTTGTTCCGGGTGATCTGCTCCGCATCAAGGAATTCTTCCCCGTTGTAGGTACCCTGGGCGCTGTACGAGAGTCCCAGAGGCCGGTAGCCCGGACGGGGCTTTTCGCTCACATACTTCTCCCAGATCGCCAGCAGGCGGGGCACTGCCTCGGCATCCTCAAACCCGGCCTGCTCCATATACTGCTCCCATTCTGTCATCTCAGCGAAGAAAGCGGACAGCACTCTGCGGCAATCCTCCGCTGCCTGCTCATCCAGCTGGACGGGCTTTTTGGCCTTTTCTCGCTGGAGCTGGGAGAAGTGTTCCATTTGCTCCTTGGTGAACTGCACATGGGCCACCGGCTTGATGTAGTTGTTGCCGGCGACAGCCAGCAAGCCCTCATAAGTGACAGCAGTATGGTCGATCCAGATATGGGATAGCTTAGGGACGGAATCCGCCTGAAGCAATCCGGTATCATTCAGACCAGTATGGTCAAGGGCCAGCAGGTCCAACTTACAGCTTTGCAGGGCGTACAGGCCGCTTCCGTCAATTCCGGCGTTCCCAGTCAGCAGCAGGATCCGCAGCTTGGGCATAGCGGAAAAAACGGGGAAACAGGCGTCTGTGAGTGAGCCGTTCTCCACACCAAAATTGACCATGCTTTTATGTGCGGTAAACGGGATGAGCATTTCATCCGTTACCGGATAGCCTTTCACATGAAATCCCACCAGGGTGTAACCGACCAGCTGCTCCATGATCTCTGCGGTCAGCTCCGGAATATCAAATTTCTTTTCTCCATCTAAGGTTAGGACACCGTTTTCCCAATCCGCTGTTCGTGCTCGTTTTGGCCATTCCATAGTTTACCTCCTTACTCCTGCGCTCTATACTGTTACCATTTCATGCGAAAATCTCTTTTCAAATATCCCAGTCTATGAAATCTTCATGGTTCAATATAAAGTGCTGATATAAACATTTCAAATTTTTCTGTTCATTCTGTGAGAGCTTTGCTCCGTTTTCATAGTGCAAGGTGTCGGCATACAGAATAAACCCATCCACCTTTCCTGATGAAGCCCGAAACTCACCGTTTCCAATAATTGTAACACCGTTACAATCAAATGTTACCGATGAAGAATTTGTATAGATTCTTGTAATTGCTTCGATCATTTGCGAATATTACCTCTCATTTTTGGATGTTACCATTTTCCACCCGGATGTCTGCACCCGGATAACAGGACGGAAAAAGTCATAGTCATTGTGAATCTCATTATCTTCCCGAACCTCCGGTTTACAGTGAGGGGAACAGGGTAAATATCCAAGCAAAGGACCCATGCCACCGCAGATATTGCAGCCGCCGTCGCCGCCGCAGGTGGTCAATGTTTTCCCGTCTACCAGCTCCCGCTTATAGGGGTCGTAGGCAATAGACAGGCCAAAGAAGTTAGCCTGCTCCATGTCGTATGGCTTGCCCTGATCTTCCTCGTTTTCAAAGTGGTGCAGATGCATGGAGTAATCCAGTCCATCTCCCCATGGAAACAGGGTGCGGCATCCGCCTCCGCACAGATAGGCCCACTCATCCGGCGTGGGAAGGCTGGCTGCCATCTCCCACAACAGGGATCGCTGAAACTCCGGGTAGGTCATTGGATGGCACAGCCACGCTCGCCAGCTATCACCATTGCGTTCAAAGCGGACAGTTTCGTGTATTTCAAAACTCTGGCTGTCCTGACCCGCCCACTTCTGCAAGTTCTCCAGCCAGTCAGGGTGGGAAGTGATGCGAGGGTCGTTCATGGAGACGCTTTCCCAGCCAATCTCCTCCAGTTTCCTGCCTACGAACATGGGACCGATGGTCACCTGGCGTACCGGGGTCATGACCTGCCGGAGAAATTCCTCCGCAGAGCCCTTATATTCGAGTTCTGCAAACATATCCGCCAGTTCCTCTTGGTTGGCTTTGTCCATCCCTTGGACAAAGCCCTCCCAGCCAAGAATCACGGTATCGCCCGGAACAAAGACAAACTCCCGGCCACCTTTTTCAAATAGGCCGGTGGTGTAGCTTTGTCCCCAGCGGGAAAAGGCGTATAGTTCCTTGAATGTCAAATGATAACGAGCCGCCAGCGTCTGCATCAGCCAGAGCTTATCGGACAGTTTCAATGTATCAAATTGTGGGCGAAATAAATTCTCGTTCATAGCCATTCCCTCTTTCTGATTCAGGGCGATCCTGTCTCAAATTAAAAAAGCAGTTCACCGAAAAACAGCCTGAGAGTCACGGCAGATAATGATTCAAGCTGTGGCTTGCTGAGAGGAGTGTAGTGAAGAACGATTTCTCCATACAACTCCGTGTTGATGTGGTGTTCTTCCAGATACCGCAGAACCTTTCGGTTGTTCCGCACGATATTTAGACGAAACCTGGTATTATCAAGGGCATATTCAAAACAGTCCGGGTCAATCAACTGACCATTGGCTGGATCATTCATTTCCAAGCGGAGTGTTTCCGCACCGGTCTTGCGGAAGAGTGTAAAGTAACCTTCCTCCCATTCAAAGAACAGGCAGGACAGCCCTTCCTCATTGTCCAGCTCCCAAGTCATACTTTTTGCAAATAATTCCATCATTTTACCTCAGACTGAGTTCCAGTCGCACAACATTTCATTCTGCGTGACCCGGCGCAGTTCGTCCCGTACCTCCATTAGAGCAAAGCCCAGCAGGTTTTGCCCTCGCCACTTCATCGGGTCCTGCGCCTCCAGGGAGTTGGCTGAAAGCCGAATGCCCCAGATGTTATCGTAGGGACTGGCCTCCACCAGCACACTATCTCCGGTGGAGAGAAGAAATTCCCGCAGGTCACGGTTCTGGCTGAATTTGCACCAGTTGCCATTCAATACAATGGCGTATTTGAACTTGTCCCATACCTTCTGGTCAAAACCCCGCACCTTGCGGCCCAAGGCCTTGATCTGTTTCGGGTCGCTGCATTTCAAAATTTGCTCCCGAATCTCCTGATCGTCGAACAGTTCCGCCTTGCCTGCCATCATATACTGCTCCATACAAAGATAGGTATTGGCAACGGACCAGAAATCCTCCATCCACCACTGGCTGAGGCAACTTTTTGTCAGTTGACCGTCCTCGGCAGGCTGATGACCCCAGAACAGACACAGCTCTCGCATTCTCCCAGCGGTAAACTCCTGCTGGAGCCACTGGCGAGTGTACTTAGGGCGTCCTTCCGGCTGCCACGCACTCACCCAGAAGTCCCCATGCTCCAGCACTTCACTGCTATTTTCGTCATCCCACCAGCCCTTCCAGGTGATTGGTTCAGGAAAAAGAGCGCGGTATTTTGCCTTTTCTTCTGGTGAGAGTGTGTCCAGCCAATTGCCAAATCGGTATATGTAATCCTCCCCATAGCCCATGCGCCAGCCAATAGAGTATCGTTCGATCTCACGGTGGGCCAGCCAAGGGGGAGGCATTATTTTCTTATCTTGTAGTGCCATATCATTTTCCCTCGTCTCACAGCAATTAAGTTCTTGTTTTCCTACCATATAATCAAACTTCCGTCTGTTGGTAAGATTGGGGTTCTGTTTTCATTTTCCAGATTCGTTTCATGCGATGCAAATCTTCCATTCCAGCCGAGCACGATATGCCCATCCTTGTAAATATCAATGATCCGGCTGAAAAATAGAGGGAACTGAGGAAACCTTTCAAAGAAGTATTGTTCAACCAGCAAATATTGCGCCATTCGGCACAACTGAAGATCTATGCTGTCAGGAAAGCCACAATCACGCAGGAATCTTTTTTCCACCGAGTTTAGATCAGGGCCATTTGCCTTCGATGCTCTTTTTTCATAAGTGCGCCAACTGGCCTCCACACATGGCATGAATTCATTCTGGTAAAACTTCCACCCAGCCGTTTGCAGAATAAAGGTATCTGCACGACAAATGCCTTCTTTGAACAAATTCGTAAGGCAGACGGTTCCTGAGCAGTTCTTTGTATGCAGCAGTAGTTTTTCTGCTCGTTTTGGGTCCTTTTCCTGAAGATACGGGTAATACGATGGTTTATCATACGGAACTCCACAGCAGGAAAACCAGGGCATCTCATCGAAAGAGCGAAGTGTTTCGTTCATTTTTTCAGTAAATACGATCTTTTTCTTGAAAAGCATACTCAGCCCCCATAACTACTCCAAGGTCATTTCACAAAGGACCAGCTTGTCTTTCTCATCGCTGAGAAATGCCCGGTTTCCCCATACATCCAGCACATGGAAGGAAGCGTATCCACGGGGCATGGCAAGGTCGATCAGCACCAAATCCGAAAGGCGCAGCACCTTTTGTTTACCCTTCCAGTCATCATTCTTAAAAATGGGAGATAGGATCAGGCAAGTCCTGTCACCGGAGAATTTTCCGCGCATCCCATGTTTTCCGGGCAGGCGGCTTAAATTATCTTTGCCCCACAGTTTCTTTTTGAATAGTCCGTTTTCCTCCAGTTCCAGATACCAATAGTAGCCCATGAGAGAAAGACCCGCCGGATTGATGGTGCTGCTTTCCAAAAAGGCATAAAACTGTCCGTCCTGTTCCAGTATGGAGCCAATCATAGGATAGTTGTTGTGAAAGTCTGCCTGGGCAAAATTGCCGCCAGCCCGCTCTACCGCCGCCAAATGGGTCTGTCGGGTCCCTGCTTTGCTGTATACGCAAGAGCCGCTTTCTGCCCAGTGTGCAGTCATGGTTTCAAAGTCTACCGTCAGGCTGGTAAAACTGTTGGTCGCATCAGCGGAGTTGTCCACTCGGCACACAATAGGGAAAACGCTCTGGCTTCCGGTGACTGCCACCGGCTTGGGAATACCCTGGGCACACCAGTTATCCATGGGGATCGGAATCCACTCTCCATCCATCTTCGGCATCCACCAAAGGGATTTACTGGCTGGGCAAACCAACAGTATTCCTCTGCCGCATGAGAGCAAGACAGGATCTTCCCAAACATCTTGCTGCTCTTTCGGCTCTGGGCTGGGAATCCACCTGGAAACTTCGTCTTTGACCCACAAAACGCCGCTGCACTTTTGCGTGAGATGATAGGTCCAAAACACAATTTCATCCTCGCTGCGGGCTACCATACCTTTGCATCCAGTTGGGCTGTATTTGAAGGAAGTTCCCGTCAGTTCAAATTCCTCGAACTCCCAGTTCTTTATCACTTTTAGTTTCGCTTTCATGCTTTCACCTCACAGCAAGTCTACCTTGATACCGCACCGTTCCAGAACGGGCAGCACCTGTTCCGGCTTGGAGGACATGAGGGTAATATGTTTGAGATTGGGGAACTGGCGCAGTTCCGCCTCCGTAATGGTATTAAGATCAAAGGCTCCATCCTCGCCATCCCAGAACGGACAGAGCTGGGTATAAATCTCGCTGCCGCCATCCATCTCGATTTCTGTGACCTCCGGGGCCAGCCGCTCCGGGACAGGGTATTTCTCCAGCCACTTCCGAATCTCTGGGATGGGTTCATACCCTTCCGCGTCAATGTCGATCTTGCGTCGGCTATACTCTCTGGCAAACTCATGGACATCCAGTTTAGGAGCCAGTAAGCCTTTTTCGTACATCAGGACTTCCATGACCGCCAGCTTGAAGTTGAAGGTATCAAAGTGCAGCACTGGTTCCGTCAGCTTGGATAACTTGTATTTCTGCGCTTTCGCCGCCTTATTCTCTGGCTCTTTCCAGCCGATCTGTACCATAGCGGAGAGGGCCTCCAGCTTGGCTTTCTGCGCTGACTGATCCTCTGGAACAGGACCCGGCAAGCGGGTATAAACAGTAAAGCCACCTAATTTGAGGGTATGGGCAAATCCGGCGAAATCCTTCCAGCTGGCCTCTCGGTAGTCCTTGGACCCGATCCAAACCGCTCCGTCAAATGTCTGCCGGACCGCATAATCTCCCTGTGCCGCTACCCGGACACCAAGGGTTTTGATGGTCTGCTCATCTTCGTCCAACCAGCCCTGTAGTCCAAGCTCGTCCCATAAAGCAAGTGCCTGGGTATAGGGACTCTCCTGGCCTGTAATGGGGCTTTTCCGTGTTCCATTTTGCAGGACAATGCGGGCGGACCCCAGCTTTTCTGCCAGCTGCGACATGGTAAACGGCGGCGTAAATACCGACCCCAGAATGGTCAGGCTATCTTTTTTGAGAATGATTTTTCGTTCCGTGGCCTTGGGCGGTAGAAAGATGGGCAGATTCGGGTACACTTCTTTGTACTCCCGCCATTCCAGCTTTTTGGGCTTGTTTGCCGTCCGAAGGAAACCCCAGAAGTCGATAGGATAACGAAATACCGGCCCAACCCTATCCCGCCGGGTGACGATGACCACCGTGCCATCGGTGAGTATTCCAATGTGCTGCATTTTCTCCCCGCCGAACATTTCCGGACGGATACGCAGCACTTCACGGGTGTTCCTATTGATGAGCTGGGCAAAGTCATCGGAGAGGATTTCGCCGTTTCCCTGCACCAGCAGCCAGTCCCCGGTAAACCAGCGAAGTTTCAGCCCCTCGCCCATTCCATGCAGGGGGGCAATTCGACACCGCCCGGTGTCCATGTCCAGTTCCAGCAGGCATTCTTCCATCCGCCCCTTGCCACTGACTGCGTGGATCATGGTAATGCGGCCTGTGCCGGGAACGGGAACGGCCTCGGAGAGATGGTCGTATCCATCCAGAGAGAAGGGGTGTTTTGTTACCTTGCCGTTTTTCCAGCGGTAAATCTGCCCCTTGTACCACTCGTTGGAAAAGTAGACCCGACCCAGCCCGTCTGTCGTAATGCCGCAATGGTATTTGGTGCTCCATCCATCTTCCGGCAGAGTCCAGTTTTTCACATCCTGGCAGGTACCCCGGTCAGTCAGTTCAATCCGTGTAGCGTTGGTGGGATCGCCCACCCAGAGGGAATGGTCAGCCCAGCAAAGGGTGCGGGGCGGGCCGTCATACCCAATGTGGGATGGTTCGGCCCAGTTAAGGGTGGCTGGATTCTTGCTCAATAATGCCCGGCCAATAGTCCCGCTGCCAGCGGCTCTGGACGCGGCATAAAGTTCATTTTCTGCGGAATAAGTGAGGCACCCAAGGTGCGGCAGGCTGTGGGAGCGGATTACTTGCGGCGGACGGTGGCGCAGATCGGCCACACAGCCGCTTTTCCATTCCTCTGCATCCCGGTTTTTCCATTTGCCCGCCGCAAAATCACCTGCCAGAGAATTGAAGAAATAATCGTACTCATCCTGAAGTATGTATTCCTCGCAGGGCATCAGCTTTCCATGGTCCTGCGCCTTGGCATGGTCGCCCCATTTTCGCCCTTGCTGTTTCATCAGGTGGCAATATTGCCCCTGCTTTTTGCAGTAGCGTTCCCATTCGTTGCGTTCTTCTTCTGGGATCAAGGCAAACAGATACTCGTCCTCATCGTCCAGGTTATACAGTGCCCAGCCGAAGGCAGACAGCTCCTGCCCCAACGCCGCCGCCCCTTTTTCATGGGATAGTTTCATATATTGGACGCCAACGGCATCAAAGCGTTTATCCAGCAGCGCCGGGACCTGTGCGCCCCATTTTTCTCGAAGTTCCGCCAGAGTGTCCTGTACGGCTCCGTCAAATTTCAAAATGTCCAATGTATCAGATATGATTTGTGCCCAGTCTGGCATAAAAGTACCCCCCTCGTTTTGAGAATTTCAAAGTTTATTATCCAGCGCTTCAACAGTTTTCATGGCAACGGAATCAATCGTGCATTTTTTTAGTTCTCGCTCAATCAAAGCAAAAATATCTGAAAAGCACTCAATCTCATCCTGATACTCATATTTTGCGTATAGTTTTCCAAATTCCGAGATCCAAACCTGTGCTGGATAGTAGTAGCCAATTTGTCCAATCGGCTGACACTGTTCACCGGCAATCTGTTCAATTTCATCGAGTTCTGATACAGACATATTTTGGAAATAGGCATCCTCCAAATGGTCTTTGATTCCGTTAATAAGGTATGGAAACAGACCGAACTCAAAATCTGCGGCACGCTTCATTCCACCAGAAAAGTACCACTGACAGCATAACCCAAAGTATTTGTGGTAAAAACGCTGGGTGCTTTTCATCATTGGAACGCCTCGCTCAGCGTAGTATTGCGATGCAATGGAAATATCAACTTTTCGACCTTCATACCAGCCAGCATATATCATCAGCTGTTTGACTTTGTTTTTGAGGTCGCCAGACAGCGAAATTTTTTCTTTTATCATAATGTGTCTCCCTTGGCAAAAGTTATAGCGACAGCCATGTGGTCAAAGCACTGATTTCCTCCCGCAACAGCGGGGACTTCCCAGCGGCGGCAAAGGCTTTTTGGACACCGCCATAGCGCCGCTCGGAGCGATCCGCCAGCTGGAGCGCGGCTGCCTCCAGATTGGGAATCGCCAGTACAGCATCTGCCAGCGACTGGGCGGAGAGCTGATCCGCAATCAGAGAGGCGGCAAAGTAGCGCAAATGGCTGGGAGAGAGGGCGGATAAATCGTTTAGTTTATGCAGCTCATAGAGTTTCAGGGCATAAAGGGAAGGAAGCCCATCCAGAGCCGGTAGTTCCTGCACAGCTGGGAGTGACTGGAGATAGAGTTTTTGAAGCCGGGTCGCCGGAGTCAGAAAAGGGGCAAGATCTTCTGTTTTTCGCATTTCCTCCAAGTGGAGATATGTAATGCTGGAGAGAAGCGGGGTGATGTCGCCATTCTTTTCCCCGCGCAGGTGGAGAACACGCAGGCCGGGGAGAGAAACATTGTGCCAGAAAACAGGGGCCGACAGCCATATGGACAGTGTATGAAGCTGCTTTAGCTCGGAGAGAACTTCTACACCCTCACATTTTTCCATTAGGGTCAGTTCCTCCAGATTGGGATAATCTCGCAGGAAGGACAGATTCACCTTCCGCTCTCCCGTCACAGACAGACACCATACCGCATCTGGTTTTAGTCCATTCAGATCAATCTTTTCTCCGCCGCGCCAGAAAACTGCGGTACAGTATGCCTGTTCCATTTTGCTTCTCTCCTTATTCCTCAAACTCGCCCTCAATCATTCCATTAAGATATTTTCCGGGATCAGCAATAAATTCCTCCCATTTGGCTAACGGATGAAACTCCTTATGCTCAATGTCCAGATACCAGAGTTTCTTATCTCTGGGACTCCACAGCAGCAAATAGTCGCTGTAATTGTCCATTTTCGCCATAAGGGAGAGCAACTTTTTCCGTTTCCAGGTCATCTCCTGTACATCCATGTAGGGGTACAGTTCCGCCCATTTCACCAGTTCCCGCTCTGGAAATTCCAGACGCAAGGGGCCGGTCTTTAAGTATTCCATCAGCTTGGCAGGCAGCTTGTAAGGCATGAGTTGACGCGCTTTTTCCTGTTCGTTATGCCATTCCTCCGGCTCCAGAGCTTTTAAGTAGGCGGCCATTTCCTGATTTTTGTTCTGTACTGCCACGGTGTAGGGCCGGTCACCGTATTTATCCGGGATGGTGATGTCTGCACCCTGTTCCACAAGCCAGCGCACCATAGAAAAATCGTTGTGCCGTGCAGCTTCAGTGACAGGAGTCGAAGCGTAGGGAAACACCATATCTGGCTTGTGATAGTTGATGTCCGCCCCGTTTTGAATCAGATACTCCACCAGCAGCTGATTTCCATGGCTCGCCATACTGCGCAGGGCTTCACCGCCGTATTGTTTCAAATCCATGCCCATCCTTTTCAAAATGGGGAGTACATTAGGCTCATCCCGATCCACCAAGTGGAGAAACAGCCTGCATATATCCCTTTGCGTTGCGGGGATTCTGACTCCCACATCTACCAAAAAGGAAAACAGGGTTAGGTCTTGACTGCGCAGGGAACCACAAAGCAATTCTTCCGGGTTATGGGTCAAATCTGCTCCGCATTCGATCAGGAGCTGTACCATGTCCATCCGATTTTCCAGTACAGCCAATTCCAGCGGAGAGGCTTCGTCATCCCGCGGCCAATCTCCAATCATTACCTGATAGCATTGTGGCTCATTGGGAGAATGCCCTGCGTGAAGCAGGGAACGAATCGCCTCTATGTCACCACTTTTGATGGCAGCCATCATGGGAGGTACATTTGAATAGCTTACTTCACTCATCCGAGTCCTCCTTATAGTCTATTGAAAAATTTCCTGATACCTTTCTCTCAGTTCCTTCGGAGCCGTCTTAATGACCTTGCTGCCGCCGTTTTCAGAGGCTTGCCCCCAGATGGCCCAGAGCAGGCTCTGCCAAGCGATGGCCCGGAATTTCGGGTCTTCGTTTTCTTCCGGCAGGAGATAAGCGGAAAAGCGGCGCTTGACTGCCAGCAGTGCATCCAGGCTTTCCCCATTGGCGATCAGGCTGCGGAATTCTCTGGCAGGCTCCAGCCACTGCATAGATAATGCGCCCCGCACCAATACCTCCAGCGTCCATGGTTGAAACCCAAACTTTCGGATCAAGGCATGAAGGAATTTCTCTTGCAAAGAGGAGTGCTCGTCGTCGCAGAGATCCAGATATTCCGTCACCAGCGGTGCCCACGGTTCTCCCTCCAGTCCCAGGGCAAACACGGCGAAGGTACCGGGCATCGCACAGGCTTCATCCGCAAGGTTTTGATACCACTCAAACTCCCGCATAGCCAAACGAGCGTATCGCTCCATAGCCGGATGAAGATCAGGGTGCTGCACAGCACAGGCAAAGAGCTGATTGACGCCCTTTTTGGGCAGGCCGGGAATAGGCAGATAGAGTTTTTCTTTCCCACGGAACTCCACCGAGTAACTGCGGGGAAATCCCTCCTGCTCCAACACCGCACACAGGTAGTCCAGGATTTCAGCATAGCACTCCTCCGTGGAGTCCCTGGCGGTGATGCGGATGGTAGCAAACACATCATTGGCCGATGCGGTGAAATGCTCCGTCTTACGCCGCTGGATGTCCTTTGGCAATTTGCCGCTGCCAGCTGTTTTCAGCTGCTTCACCATATCCGGGCGAAGCTGGGAAACCAGATCAAGGTAGTGTTCGGTTGTAATGGTATTATAGCTGGCTCCATACACCGTATAACAGACCGCGACATAACAGGTAAAGCGCAGCAGGTTCTCGTCCACATCTTCCGGCTGCAGCTCCGGCCACACGGTACAAGGCGGGTAAGGCGTAAAATCATCCTCTTTTTCTCCAACCTCAAAATACCTCTCCTGCACTTGGTGTTTGATGTATTGCTCCAGTGTGTAATCAATCTCTTTCCAGCCCACCAACCGCCGCAGTGCATCGCAGAATACAACCGCCTCCTCGTAGGGGAACCCCTTCAAAGGCAGTTTGGACAGATACCGCTCCAGGAGCTGGCTGGGAAGAAAGGGCGTTCCGCTTTGGTTCCGAACGACCACCGGATAGCCGGAATGGTTTTCTTTTGCAGTTCCATCCAACACATCCTGGATGCACTGATCGGCGTGTTCCAGCACTTCGGGGTTCGTATCTGGTTTATGAATCAGGTAATAACGGCCATGTACGCCATCACGTTTAGGCAAACTCATAGCAGGCCACCACTTTCTTCCATGTTCTCCGTTATCGGAATAAAAATCTGTCGGTAAAGTTCCTTCAGTTCCTCCGAAGCTGCTTCCACCACTTTCTGACCACCCTTGGCGCTGGCTTTGCCCCAGATCACATAGCAGACCGTTTCCCATGCGTATTGCAGCACTTCCTCCGGGCTGGCTTCTGTTTCCTCGGCGGGTTCCTCGTCATCATCGTCATCCTCGTCGGAGGAAAAACCGCTTGGAACGATCTCGGACAGGTGGATTTTTGCCTCCAGCAGAGCGTCCAGGCTTTCTGCGTTTGCCATCCACGCGGTATAGTCCTTGGAATACTTCATGTTCTGCATGGACAGCACCCCACGGACAAATACAGGGACAGTATCGGCGGTAAATCCGAACTGTTTCACATACTCCCGGAGGAATTTTTCCTGTAAGTGGGAGTGCTCATCATCGCAGAGATCGAGATAATCCCATACCAGCTGCCGCCACGCCTGCCCCAGCATGCCCAGGGCGAACACGGCAAAACTTCCGGGGAGTGCGCACTGCTCATCGCTGAGATTGGTGTATTGCTCATATTGCCGCATGGCAAGCCGAGCGTACCGTTCCATCAGGGGATGGAGGCCGGGGTACTGCACGGCACAGGCAAAAAGCTGGTTTACTCCCTTTTTGGGCAGTCCTGTGATGGGAAGATATCTCTTTTCCGGTCCTTTAAACTCCACCGCATAGCTGCGGGGAAAATCCTCCTGCGAAAGAACCTCACACAGATAGTCCAGCACTTCATGGCAGCATTCCTCTGTGTTGTCCCTGGCAGTAATACGGATAACGGCAAAGGCATCGTTGGCCGATGCAGTGAAGTGCTCTGTTTTCCTCTTTTGCAGAGAGATCGGTAGCCTGCCGGTTCCATTTTCCCGGAGCTTTTTCACCATATCAGGACGGACTTTCTCCACCAAGCCCAAGAGATAATTGGTTGAAAAATATTCATAGTTCGCTCCATATATCTTATAGCTCACCGCCACATAGCAGGCAAAGCGCAATAGCTCTTCTGAAAGATCCTCCGCACGGATACCCGGTTTTAGGGAATATTCCTGTTCTTTCCAGTAGTCATCTTCACTGCCTGTCCCGACAAAATACTTCTCTTGTAATTCCCGTTTCAGCAGGTCAATCAAATAATAGTCAATTTCACCCCAGCGGCTCTGGCGGCGCAGGTTTTCGCTGAAGGCGATGGCTTTTTCCGCATCCATGGTTTCCGCTCGCTGGGTTTCAATCCATTTTCTCACCAGATCGTGCACCGCAAAGGGCGCGCCTTCGCTACTGACCACTACCGGCGGCCAGAGAGAATCAAGCCGCGTGATTCTCCCGTCAATGGCATCCTGGATGCACTGGTCAAAGAGCGGTTGTAGTTCCTCCTGTACCTCGGGCTTCATCCAGTAACAGCGCCCGTCTGCACTATTGCGCTTTGGTAAATTCATATTCAATCACCTCTTAGGTCTGTTGATGCTGCATAGAAACAATTTGGCACTCTGGGCAGAACTCGATATAGAGGGTTCCTTCCGTGCCGTCCATCACAGTATCCCATTGGATTTGCGCCAGATATTTCATGGGTTTGTCGCAGTGTGGGCAAGTGGTATATTCCGCATCCTGCACCCAGTTGGCAAAGCCTCCTACCGTATTCACATCTTCACAAGCAGAACCGTAAAACAGGGGTACTGGTGCTTTACCCAGTACAAATGGATTTTCAGTGAGGACTTTGTAGTCCTCCAGTCGCACATAGCAATCCATCTTTTCCGCACCGTCAAAGAGTTCTGAGGGAAATACCTCTGCGCCGCCGTCCAGAGTAAAGCTGTTAAATGCGGGACCTTTTAAAAACCCGACACAGTTGGGACAGCAGGTGGCAGTTAAAATACCAGCCAGCCCCAAAAATTTAAGCCGTTCATCTCGACCATCCAACACAAGAATGTCCACCATTTGGCAGCCACAGTGAGGGCAGGTATCTTCTCGGACTCGACCGATGCGAACAGAAGTTGCTTCGCCAGGCTCACCCTTCACCATGGGATAACAGGTATCGAAATTGAGCTGTGTCCGATGCCCTTCTTTGTCAAAGGTCCATCCACCGATCTGTGCATAGTTGGATGGATCCACATATAATCCTTTGCGCCATGGCCGAGGATTTCGCTCCAATTCCAGCAGCGTTTCCATTGCCTTGTCATCTCCCTGGAAGGCAAGACAGCACATCAGATTGGCCGCTTCATGGGCATTCTCGGTTTTTAACAGAGCGGCGATCAGACCATCTCGAACATCTGCCGGGGCACGGTAATAGATCTCACAGGGCCAGAACACCTCTGCGGCCAGTGCCGCCCGCTGAATCTCCGGGGTGATGGCATCACGGTAACTGAGCAGCTGCCAGAAGTCGGTAGATTCCGGGTCCTCCATATCTCCAAGCCGCTGGATGTTCTGAATCAAGTTTCTCTGCTTCTCGGCAATTTGTTCTGGTGTCCAGGCAAGAGCAGTTTTCCGTTCCTGCTCACACTTACACTTCCAGCACAAACCCTCATAGCCCAAGGGAGTGCCGCAGCTTTGGCAGGTATATTTCAAACTCATATTTTTTGACTCCTTTCATAAAGATAGAAAAACGCCCTGCGACACACTATCACTTGGACAGGCTGGCGCAAGGCGCGAAAAGGCCGCACAGAAGCAAAAGTCGGTTGTAAAAATCCGGCTTTTTCTAAGGTTCAAATGCATTTGGTTACTTCGTAATCTTATAGGATATAAAATTTTATTTCTGAACATCTTTTGTTCACCTTGTTTTTTCTTTGACTCGTTCCATCTCATCTATTAGTGCGTTGACCTGGAACTCTACCATATCCTCTGCAACTTCTGAAAAGAGAAAAGGCATAGTATCAGGAATTGCTTTGTAGACCATCATCATGCTAAGCGCCATATTTCCAAATAAACGGGGATCAATGCTGTTCACAGGAAGTCCGAAAACGGAAAGCAACTTGCTGTAAAAGACGATCTGCTCCTGTTGAAAGGCATTATAATTTTCCGCAGAGAGACAGCGAAAAATTTCACCTTCTTCCTCTATCGACAAAACCGCAACTCCATTTTTGGCTCCATAACAACAATTTTTCAGAAAGATTTTTACTCCCTCTCTCCAGTTAAGATTCGGGTCATCCATCAGACTTTGCGCATAATAGATCAGTTTGGGTTGTTGATACAGGAGCGCCTGTATAACCAATTCTTCTTTGGAAGAGAAAAAAGTGTAAAAAAAGGTTTTTGATATACCTACTTTCCTGCACAGAACATCAATGCTGCTATGGATTAGACCCCTATCTATAATGCACTGAAGGACAGTAGTCATCAATGCTTCTTTCACTCGTTGGCGTTCTTCAATAGAATAAGATTTTCGCGGCATCTTTTTATGCTCCCATTTAACAATATAAAATACAAAATAATAAAATAGTATTTATTTTATTATACATTAGAATAATGCAGAAACGCAATCCTAAATTTGTGAATGAAATGTAAATATAAGTTCTTTAAAATAAAATGTTTTTTCTTTCTGCTGTAATCTCTCTTAAAGTGGGGACTTCAAGGAGGTCCATAATGAACCACCCCTAAGTCCACAAGACAGGCAGACTACTCCCTTGTGAGTAAAAATAGATTTTTTAAAGCAAATAATATCCACCTTTTCAAGGCTATCAGGATACATCCACAGGTTAATTTTTTTCTTGTTCTCAAACATGATCCATCTGCTTATTTGTTTTACAACGCCTGCTACAACCCCTCTTTTTTTCCTTGCACAGTCGGTAATTATGGTTACCTACAACCCCGACAACAGGTATTCGGACGGTTTTGCAACCCCTATGGTTTCTGATAGCCAAAAGAGTCGTAAAACCCTGATGCGGTCGGCATTGCCGTCCGCTGTGAACCGGAACGGGGAAGCCTCAGCAACCCCGTTCCTTTCACCTGCTTATTTTTCGACCTTGCTTTACCTGCAAAATACGACCGCTTTACATCTGTAAAAGTTTGTTTAATGGCGTGTAGAACAAGGTAAACACCAAAGAATCGTACTCCTGATTTCTGAATACATAACTTTTTCCTTTCAATAAAAAAGCCTTCAGTTTTTGCTGTGATAATCAAAAACAAAAGGCTTTAAAATGATGGGTAGTGTCAACATTTTTTCGCAAATTTAGTTTGCAGTCTCTGGAATAAATGAAGTCAGCCAGCAATAGAGGCATCGTCAAGGGCCGCCTCCATGTGCTTCATGTTCATGAACTTCTTGTTGCCCCACTGGGTACCGGCTACATGGCGCAGCCGGGCACAGACCAGCATAAGGGCGGAATTGCCGTCCGGGAAGCTGCCCACCACGCGAGTGCGGCGGCGGATCTCCCGGTTGAGCCTCTCAATAACATTGTTTGTGCGGATGCGAGTCCAGTGTTCACTGGGAAAATCGCAGTAGGTCAGCGTTTCCTCAATGCCATCCTCCACCTTCTTGGCGGCCTCTTTCAGCTTCATGGAACGCAGCTCCTCCGCCACGGCCACGGCCTTCTCGCGGGCAGCTTTCTTGCTCTCTTGGGCGTGGATCGCCTTGAGCATCTTGGCCACCAGCTTTGCTTTGGAACGCGGTATAACAGCAAACACGTTCCGGTAAAAGTGGACTGTACACCGTTGGTATTTAGCCTCGGGAAACACTTCACCCACGGCTTCCAACATACCAAGGCACTTGTCACCAACCACTAATTTAACCCCATCCAGACCACGGCCGCGAAGCCACTGAAAGAAATTGACCCAACTGGCCTTGTCTTCTTTCATGCCCTCGGCCGCACCAAGAACCTCGCGGCAGCCATCCTTGTTGACCGCAATGGCTACCAGAATGGCTACATTTTCAAATTCTCCGCCCCAGTTGCGGCGCAGGTAGATTCCATCCACATAGACATACGGATACCGTCCGCCTTGCAAAGGGCGGTTTCGCCAATCCTCAATGTGGACATACGCTTTCTTGTTCAGCTCACTGATTGTGGCCGGAGACACCTTGCTGCCCCACAGAGCCTCGGTAATATCCTCCACGCGCCGGACGGATACGCCTGCCAGATACATCTCAATGAGAGCTTCTTCCACACTGCTCTCACGGCGGCGATACCGCTCAATGATGGCGGTCTCGAAGGAGATTCCTTTGAGTTTGGGTACCTTGAGAGTGACGTCCCCGGAAGTGGTGGTGAGGTTGCGGTTATAGTGGCCGCTGCGGTAGCCATGGCGCTGCTCGTTACGCTCGTACCGGGCTGCATGGGTCAGTTTCTCCGCCTCGGCCTCTAGCAATTCGTTGAGGGTTTCCTCTACGCTGCCTCTCACCAGTTCCTTGATCTGCCCCTTGATTACTTCTTCGTTTAGCTGTACAATTTTCTCGGACATGGTTTGCTGTCTCCCTTCAGAATGGTATGTCGCAACTTCATTCTACCAGAGTTCTGCAAACCTTGTCTCTTTTTATCCGCTTTTTAATTTGCGAAAATTATTCTACCTTATCAAATGATGTGTTAATATTTTATTGCTGCATGCCAACAGGGAGAATAATAATGATTTTGGGCAAAAGAAAAAGGCGTATGAATTTTTAACTCTCCATACGCCTTTCAGTGCGATTTTTGCTATTTGTGGGTTTAAGTCCTGTCAGTATAGGATTTTTGCCGTTTGGCATCTATAGAATCTATGCTGAAAAACTTGCCCTGAAAATGCGAAAAAACCTCGATTTATCGAGGTTTTTTGCTTAGGCATCTTTTTTAGTGCCCTCTTATGGTGCGGATGACAGGACTTGAACCTGCATGAAATCGCTTTCACACGGACCTGAACCGTGCGCGTCTGCCAATTCCGCCACATCCGCAATTCAGCTTTCTGAACACACCTCAGAAAGCTTTATTATAATAACACACCCGCTTAAAAAACGCAAGCAAAAGTTTTAGATTTTCCTATTAAAATCAAAACCGCATTCAGCAAGAAAAGCTCTGGCTATTATTACTGCCCCAATCTGATTGGGATGTATTCTGTCTATGGCCAGAAAAGTCGAATGCTTATACTTTAAAAAGCTGTCAAAGGCGGCCTGCAAATCAACAAAAATACTGCCGTGCCTTTGCGCAAGCTTTTTGCATATCTGTCCGTATTCGTCCATTTTTGAACGCAGGCGTTCGCTTTTTTCCCTTTCTATATAATACGGCGTTAATATAAACGTGCCTTTCACTCTGCCTGTAAGCGATTCGAGCATTTTCTCCAGGTTATCCTCGTATTCAGCAAGCGAAACGGGCATTTCTTTAAAAGCCGGCGCGTCAAACTGCCGCCAAGCATCATTTATCCCTATGCAGATGCTCACCCATTGAGGCTCCAGCGCAAGACAATCCCTTTCCCATCTTTTTAAAAGGTCACGGCTGGTATTCCCGCCTACGCCCGAATTAGTTATTCTTATTGAAAGCTCCGGATAAACGGCCGAAAGCAGGCTGTCAACTATACGCACATAACCCGCGCCCAAGCCATCCCCTATTTCTCCGACAGGCTGCGCGCTATACATATCGGTTATTGAATCGCCCGCAAATACAATACGGTCCATATCCTGAAATATCATTCTATTCACATCCTTAAATAAAATATATTGCAGTATTCATTAATAAAAGGAGGCTGACGCAAAATAACGCCTGCCTCCTAAAAACTGTATTTAAAGCGCTTCCGCGTCACGCTGGCGCAACGCTAAAAGCCCAAATAAGGCGCATACTGCCGCAAAACCATATTTTGTCCTGTCTGCCGCTTAAATAATGGCAAGCAGCACGAAATTCAGTATGAACAAAGCCGTAACCACCCAAAGAATAGGATGTATTTCCTTAATTTTACCCTTGCAAATCTTAGTAATGCAGTAGAAGATGAAGCCCGCTGCAATACCATAGGAAATGCTGTAGCAAAGAGCCATAAAGATGCCGGCAAAGAAAGCCGGGATTGCTTCCTCCAGGTCGTCCCACTGAATCTCCTTAAAGGAGGACATCATCATAATACCTACCGCCACTAAAGCAGGCGCGGTAGCCGCGGAAGGTATCGCGCTTACAAAGGTCGCCAGGAATGCGCTGATTATAAAGCAGATGGAAACAACAACGCTGGTAAGCCCCGTGCGTCCGCCCGCGCCTATTCCAGCAGCGCTTTCAACGTAAGTGGTGGTATTGGAGGTACCGAATATAGCGCCGATGGAGGTAGCCGTAGCGTCCGCAAAAAGAGCCTTGTCCATCTTGGATTTAAAGCCGGGCGCATTATCCATGGCCTGTTCATCCTCATCGCTGAATATGCCTGTACGGCGGCCCGTTCCGATAAACGTGCCGATAGTATCAAAGGTATCTGAAATGCTGAAGGCAAAAATAGTTATAAGCACCAGCGGAAGCTTGGAAAGGTCGGTAAAAAGAGAACCTAAGCCTTCGCTGGTAAAGATGGCCCCGAAGGTTTGAGGCAGCTGGCTGCATGCGTCGGTAAAGCTGATGGTGTCGCCCGTGTGGGTAACGCCCATGGGTATGCCTATAAGCGCCGTAGCGACGATACCGATAAGAATGGCGCCCTTAACCTTGCATACAAGCAGCACCACGGTAAGCGCCAAGCCGATAAGGAACAGCCAGAGCGCAGGCTGATTAAGGGTAGCCAGAGCAGGCACGCCGGCGCCGAAATTAATAATTCCGATATTAAGCAGGCCGATATACGCTACGAAGATACCAATACCTCCGCCTATAGCGTTCTGCAGGCTGCGGGGAATCGCTTTAATAATATATTTGCGAAGCTTGGTAACGGTAATAAGGATATTTATCAAACCGCAGATAAATACCATAGACAGAGCCTGCTGCCAGGTAAAGCCCAGCGTAAAGCAAACTGTAAAGGTGAAGAAGGAATTCAACCCCATTCCAGGCGCCTGCGCATAAGGCACATTGGCTACCAGGCCCATTATCAAAGTACCTATAACCGACGCGATGATGGTAGCCAAAAATACCGCGCCCCATTCCATGCCGGTCTGCGCCAGCATGTTCGGATTGACGACGATTATATATGCCATTGCAAAAAATGTCGTTAACCCGGCAATAACCTCTTTTCCGATTGAAGTTCCATTCTGCTTTAGTTTAAAAAACCGCTCCATAAATCTACCCTTCCTTTTTTTATTTTACCCCTGCGCGGAAAATTTTTAATTCCCCTAATTTCCCGCTGGCCGACTCGCGTCCCGGCATTTAAAAAGCCCGAATGGCAATGGCCTTTTAAGCGCAAACAGCGCGCGGCGCGGCTCTGGGGCGGATAACAATTAACCCGCGAAACAAATATAAAAGTTTTAGCTTTCCGGCTTAAGAAAAAGGATTAAACTATACAATCAGGAAATGCATTTTTGTTTAAAAAAACCCGCTGCGCCTGCTTTAAAGCGCGTTTCCGGCATACACCGGCATACCGATAGGCGCATTCTATCCGCCGCCGACTGAATCCCGCCTGCAAAAACCGCGCCCGCGGCCCAGGCGGCTTTTCTTCTCCCTCGCAAAAAGAAAAGGAATACCGGCACATTCAGAAAAACAGCGCCTGCAGCCAAAGCCGGCATCCGGACGCATATTTTGCGCCGTAACCGCTTCTCCCGCGCAAATTTAAAACAAAAGCGCCAAAAAACGCCCTGATTATAACAGAAAAAGCCGGTCAATATTAAGTTGACCGGCTCACTTGGTGGTGAGGGATGGATTCGAACCATCGAAGTCAGTGACGGCAGATTTACAGTCTGCTCCCTTTGGCCGCTCGGGAACCTCACCAAATCTGAATTAATGGAGCTGGCGATGGGACTTGAACCCGCAACCTGCTGATTACAAATCAGCTGCTCTGCCAATTGAGCTACGCCAGCAAGCGTCCATTGACAAAGGCCTTTAGCCTTTTATGCCGCCATATTACCTTTTGAGCCGCTTTGTATGACGCGGTGCGAATTACTTTGCAATTATATAAGAAAGTTTTGGCTTTGTCAATCATTATTTTAGAAAATATTCGTTTTAGCCTTAATTTATTTTCCGGACAGAGTAAATGGCAGAATAAAAGGCTCAATTTATCCTGCATAACGGCTTAAAAACAATCATACCCTCCGTTCGCAAGGCAAAACCATCAGCAAAATGCTTGCTGCTTTCATTTTCACGCCCTTAACAGGAGGAGGCGGCTCCGCCTTGAACAGTCTTGCTTCTAAGCTTCAGGCTTTAAGCGCGCGGACTTCAGGCAGATTATGATAATATTTATCCTAACTGAAAATTGCGCCGCTATAAGCGGCGCGCGCATATTGCCTTTTAAAACCGGGGGCGGCGCTTTGCGGCCCAGGGGGCCGCAGGCCCGGCCGGAACGGACGGGCCTGAGCAGGCGCAAAGCGCCTGCCAAAGCGCCGCCCCGTTATATAAGCAAATAAACAGTTAATTAAAGCTCCTCTATAAGCTCCGGATTACGGCCTAATTTCCCGAAAAATTCCACGCGGGCGTCAAGAGAGCCGTATTTTTTTATGCTGCTCTCCGAAAACATGCCCAGCTCTATATTTTTCGTAGCCGCCAATTCATGCCCTATAAGCGCCCAGGTGGAATCCACCAGATTATGATATGCCGGATTCTGCAGCGCCTTGCATATAAAAAGCTGTCTGGGCGAATTTATATCCTCACCGCTTATCTGGAACAAGGAATATTTTTCGCAGAGGGAGCGCAAACGCTCAAGCTGCTCGGGAGTATTGCGCGAAGGCATATATGTTACCGCTCTAAAGCCTAAATCGGAAATAATATCAAACAGCTGGTCCAGATAGGAATCCTCAAAAGCCTGAGCCCGCTTATCCCCAGTAACGCTCTGGCCCACGTCCCCAAGATATGCATAAGCGCTGATAGCGCCTATGGAATCAGCAAAGGCCACCACCTCCCTGACGTCCATGCATTCCTCATCCGCGTCTATATATATGCTGCTTAAATCGCTCTTTAAGGCGCCCAGAAGGTCGTATTCATAAAAGGGATTGGCAACATCCAGAAGATAGCCCTTCAGCGAGTCGCTTACATTGATGCCCATATTATCCGTCAGATAATCTATAATACCCTGCCCTCTGCCAAAACGCCCGCACATTTTTTTCGCCAGCGCGTAAAGCAGATGACGCTCGGTAACGCTTCCCCCTAAATGGCTTAAGGACAGCGGTTTAACGTCCAATTCAAAATCCAATTCAAGACCGTCCCCGCCGAAACGATTATTAATTCCCTCCACCATTCTGGTATTGCGCATATTGCGCTTATCCCGGCTCTCCTGCATGAATTGAGCCGCACGCTCTATTTGCGTATGAGGTATGCCGTGAATGGCCATATATGCTATGCTGTCCTGGTCGGGATTATTAATGCGCCGGCCGTTAAGAGGCGTCTGAGAAAAATCTACGCGCATTTCCATGCCTATTGTGGTAGGCAGTCCTACTATTTTGCCCGCCTCTATAAATTCCTCCGCTCCGCCTATGGAATCATGGTCCATTATTCCGGCTGTGCATAAGCCTGCCGTATACGCGCGCCAAACCGCCTTTGACGGACTATAGGGAGAAAAGGAATATGTAGTATGTATATGATTGTTTATATCCTCTCCCTTAACCGGCTTTTCCAAAAAACCGTCATCCATAAGCTTTTTAAGCCCCGTTATGGCCATAAGCCGTTCCTGCTTAGTAGGAGCGTTAAGCTGTTCCACAAGATAATCCTCGCTTAGCATAATTCTACCTCTTCTCTTTAAAAGTTTTTATAAATAACTCGGTTATCCTTATAAATTCATCCATCTGCTCATCTGTTCCTATAGTCACACGTATAAATTTATCCACTCTGTCTCCGGTGAAATACCTAACCAGCACGCCATGTTCCCGCAAAAAGGCATACAGCTCCTGCGCGTTGCCGTTAGGAGGAGAGCTGAATATAAAATTAGCGGCGCTGGGCAGCACCTTAAAGCCCATTTTCACAAGCTCAGCGCTTACGCGTTCTCTGGTAGCTATTATTCTGCGGGATGTATCCAAATAATACTTCTCATCGGACAATCCCGCTGCCGCCGCCGCCATCGCGCACCTATCCACAACATATGAATTAAAGGAATTTTTAATTCTGTTCAGCCCGTCTATAAGCGCGCAGTCCCCCAAACAATAGCCCACGCGAAGCCCGGCCATAGAATGGGATTTGCTCATGGTCCGCACGACCAACAGATTCGGATACTTTTTTATAAGCCGCGCGGCGCTTTCTCCGCCGAAGGCAATATACGCCTCGTCCACTATTACGACCGCCTTATCCAAATTGTATTCCAACAGCCGTTCTATATGGGCAAGGGGCAGAAATATGCCTGTAGGCGCGTTGGGGTTAGGAAAAATTATTCCGCCGTTATCCTGCATATATTTATCTGTATCAATCCTGAATTCGCCGTCCAGGGGTATGGTTGAAAAGGGTATGTCAAAAAGCCGGGCGTAAACAGGATAAAAGCTGTAGGTGATATCAGGAAACAATATTTCTTTATCTCTATTAAAAAACGCCAGAAATGAAAATGCCAGCGCCTCGTCAGAGCCGTTTGAACAAAACACCTCGTCTATATCCAGCCCCTCGCGCCGCGCTATAACCGACTTAAGCAAGACCGCCTCCGGGTCGGGATAAAGAGGACTGTCGGCCAGCGCCGCAGCAGCAGCGCCCGCAGCGGCCGGAGAAATCGGATAAGGATTCTCATTAGTATTTATTTTTATGTATTTCTTATCTCTGGGCTGCTCCCCCGGCACATACGGGATTATGCTCCCAGCTTTTTCAGAAAGATAGTTCAAAGCAGTATTCCTCACTTACAACGCAAAATAGCAAACATTGTTATTCTACCATACTTAAAAACCAAATTCAATATCCAATTAAATTAAAAATTCATGAACACGGCTTTTTGCATATGACTTTAAACCTAAAAAAGCATCCCAAATTTAAGGATATTAAGTTAAACTTGAAAAATCAAAATAGCATAATTAAGCAGGAAAGCTGAAAACCCGCGTAAAAACGCACTTTTTAAATTTATACATGAATATACGTTTGATGAACAATCATATAAATTAATTGCCAGTCCGCCTATGAATATGATAAAATAATATTTGTATTTAAGGGCGGCTTGAAGCTGTGGGAGCAATATGGCGCGCCCTGAATTTATGAAAGCCGGAGCCTGTATGAAAAATCAAAACGAACGCTTCAGCCGCGCAGAGCTGCTTATCGGCGCTGAAGGTCTGGAAAAGCTTAAAAACGCGCATGTAGCGGTAGTTGGCCTCGGAGGAGTGGGCGGCGCGGCGGCCCAGGCCCTCGTCCGGGCAGGAATAGGCGAGCTAACCTTTATAGACGGCGATTGTATTGCTCTAAGCAATATAAACCGCCAGCTTATAGCCTTTGAAAGCACCCTAGGCCGTCTAAAAGCGGAGGTTATGGCTGAAATCGCTCAAAATATCAACCCTGACGCCGTTCTTCATACATTCAGTCGGTTTTATCAGGACGGAGACTTTGAACAGCTTCTCAGCGGCGCAGACTATATAATAGACGCTATAGATATGGTAAGCGCAAAGCTATCCCTTATTCAATGCGCCGTAAACCAAGGCGTCCCCATAATAAGCGCTATGGGCTGCGGGGGCAGACTCAATCCCGGTCTGTTTAAGATAGCCGATATTTATTCCACCAGCATATGCCCCCTTTGCCGGGTTATGCGCCGGGAGCTGAAAAAAAGAGGAGTTCCGGCCCTAAAGGTGGTTTATTCCCTTGAGGAACCCGTCAAAGCCGCCCAAAGGGGAGCTATAGGCAGTATTTCCTTTGTGCCGCCCGCAGCCGGCCTTATGCTCGCGGGACAGGCAATAAGGGATATCATAGGACTTTAGGCCGGCGCCTATGTTCGGGCCGCATAAGGCGCAGCACGCCCCTGCTCAAGTTGCAAAAATCGCAGCGCATTTCTGCTCGAGTTACATAAGTCGCAGCGTGTCCCCGCTCGGGCCGCATAAAGCGCGGCGCGCCCCGTTCGAGCCGCAAAAATTGATTAAAACGCCCTAGAGGCGCGGAGGTAAAAATGCTTAAAATAACCAATCTTTCTAAAAGCTATGCAAAAGGAACAAAAAAGGCCGTGGATTCGCTCAGCCTCGAAATTAAAAACGGCGAAATATTCGGCTTTATCGGACCTAACGGGGCAGGAAAAACCACTACCATAAAAATGATAACCGGCATCCTTATCCCCGACCATGGAGAAATTGAAATTAACGGCCATTCCTTAAAGAACGACCCCATAGCGGCAAAAAAGTCCATGGGCTATGTGCCCGACAACCACGACATATACGAAATGCTTACCGGCCGCGAATATTTAAGCTTTATGGCGGATATGTACGGCGTACCCATGCGCGAACGCAAGGAACGCATAGAGCGCTATTTAAAGCAATTTGAATTGGATAAGGCAGTGGATAATCAGATAAAATCCTATTCTCACGGCATGAAGCAAAAGCTTGTTATAACTGGAGCTCTGCTGCACGAACCTGCTCTTTGGATACTGGACGAGCCGCTTGTAGGATTGGACCCGCGTTCCGCAATGCTGCTTAAGGAGCAGATGCGCGCTCACTGCAGCGCCGGCAATACCGTCTTTTTCTCCACTCACGTTTTGGAGGTAGCCGAAAGGCTGTGCGACAGAATAGGCATAGTGGATAAGGGCCGGCTTATTGCCGTAGGCACTCTGGACGAATTGCGCTCAAGCAGCGGAGAAACCCTTGAAAGCATATTCCTGGAACGCACGGCAAAGGCCGAAGCTTGATTAAGGAGGCGGATTCATGAATAAATTCAATACTCTGCTCCGTCTGGAACTTAAGGCCAACAGCATGCTGGCCTATATCCGAGGCGCGCTTAAGGGCGGGGACAAAGCCGCGCGCCGCATGCTCTGGGCTTATTTCGCAGTACTGATAGTGGCCGTAATGTTCCTGTTTACCTATATTTTTCTGGCCGACGCGGTAATGGGTGCAGCCGTAGCGCTGGGAAACGGCATGCCGGGCGTTATTATGTCCCTTGTATTTATGGTATACTGCGTAGTGTCGGTAATTTTCGGCACCTTTTCCGTTTTGTCCAAGCTCTTTATGGCTAAGGACAATGAATTTCTGGCCACCCTGCCCGTATCTCAGGGCACGGTTTTCAGCGTAAAATTCACTCATGCCTATTTGGGGCAGCTTCTGCTTTCAGCCTTTTTCATACTGCCTCCCTGCGTTATCTTCGGGCTTAAGGCGGGGGACCCGGCTGCGTATCCCTTAGGACTGCTTATGGTTCTAGCCGCTCCCGCTATTCCTATGTTCGTAAGCACCCTTTTAGCCATGCTGGTCATGCGCCTGGCGTCCAAATTAAAAAACAGGGACGCCGTAGTTATGATAATGTCCGTGGTACTGGTTTTCGCAGTAATTATACTGCAATCCTCCTTTTACAGCTTTATGCCTGAGGAGCTGCCTGAGAATTTCTTTAACGACCTGCTTGCCAGCAACATGGGAGCGCTTCAGAAAGTATGCGCGGCCTTCCCTCCGGCAGGCTGGATGGGCAGCGTTATAACCGCGTCGGGCGCCCAGCGCTTTTATGCGCTTCTGCTGCTGGCTGCCGTTATAATACTGCTGGGAATAATTATTTTCCTGCTGGGCCGCAGAGTTTATCTTAAAAGCGCGCTCACATTAAGCGAGGCGCCCGCAAAAAAAGCGCGCGCCCGCAAATTGTCCGAAGCCTCCTCCCCGGTTAAGGCTATATTTAAAAAAGAATGGAAGAGCATCCTTAAAACTCCTGTTTACGCCATAAATTCCCTTAGCGGCGCGCTGGTTCTGCCCATAATGCTGCTGGTTATCTGGATGGGCGGCTCCATGGATATGCAGCTGCTTCTCAGCCAAATAGGCTACGACTCCTCTAATTTTTCGCATATGGCTCTCTGCGCAGTTATCCTAAGCGCCATATTATTCTTTTGCGGCGGACTCAATACCGGAGGCTCCACAATGCTTACCCGAGAGGGCAAAAGCATATGGATTCTAAAGGTAGCGCCCGTGCCTGCCGGCGACATAATTAAAGGCAAGCTGCTGGCCAGCCTAAGCATTTCCTACGTCAGCCTCATACTGCCCGCCGTTATAATTGCCGTACTGATGGGCGGCGCGGTTGTTGAAACAATTATAGCCCTTATTATCGCGCTGCTGCTGTGCACGGCCTCCTCAGCCATATGCCTGCTGTTCGACTGCCTGCATCCCAATCTGGGCTGGCAGAATCCCACGCAGGCCATAAAGCAGAGCCTAAACGCAGGCATGGCGGTAATAGTGGAATTTGCATTGATAATTATCCTTGGGCTTATCGCCTTTATGCTTTATAATGTTTCTCCTGCGGTTATGCTGGCGGGAATAGCCGTCATCTCCGTCCTTTTAACCGTTTTATCCCTATGCCTGCTGAATAAGCTGGGCGCAAGGGCGCTGGAAAATCTGGAAGGCTGAACAAGCGCGCAGGATAATTCCTGCGCCAGCCGGGCAATACGGGCGCTGGAATATTTAAAAAGCTAATAAGCGCGCAGTATCGCTCGGGCACTATCTAAAAGATAAGCGCGCCGGAAAATTTGGGAGGCTGAATAAATCTCCGCGCGGAAAGGAATATAATATATCTGCTTAATGCCACAGGAACAATCTATTAAAGAAATACTTGCCCAAAACGGCTTTAAATTTACCAAAAGCCTTGGACAGAACTTTCTTTATGACAAAAAAATATTAGAAAAAATCATTCAGGACGCCAAGCTGGAAAAAGGCGACTGCGTACTGGAAATAGGGCCGGGCGCCGGTACCCTAACCCGCCTTATGGCCGCTAAGGGCGCTAATGTGACCGCCGTGGAAATAGACCGCGCTTTAGAGCCTGTCCTTAAACAGACTCTCAGCGGCTGCGCCGGCGCCGAAATTATATACGCTGATTTTTTAAAGCTGGATATACTCTCATTATATAACGAGCGGCTTAAGCCCGGCTTCAAGGTAGTGGCCAACATTCCATATTACATAACCACTCCTATTATAATGCGGCTGCTGGAAAGCGGACTGCCGTATAAAAGCGTCACCGTGCTGGTACAGCGGGACGTAGCCCTGCGCATGGCGGCTCAGCCCGGGACGTCCTCCTATGGGGCGTTAAGCTGCGCCGTGCAGTATTATACTCAGCCTTTGCTTAAAAGCCGTATAGGTCCCGGAAGCTTTTATCCCCCGCCTAAGGTAGAATCCCAAGTCATAACTTTGGAAAAACGGGACAAGCCCCCGGTTCAAACGGCGGACGAAGAGCTGTTGTTTAAGGTGATAAAATGCGCGTTCGCTATGAGACGCAAAACCTTTTTAAACAATCTTACAAGCGCTTTTAGCCTTACGCGCGCTCAGGCGGAGGAATTGTTAATTTCCGCCCGGCTGCCTATTGATGTGCGCGGGGAAAAGCTGTCCCTTAACGATATGGCCAAAGCGGCCGATTATATTTTCAAGCTAGCCAAAGGAGGCTGAAATGCTTACATACTGCCCTATTACCAGCGGCTCAAAAGGAAACTGCCATTTTGCAGCCACCGCAAAAACTGCCGTGCTTATAGACGCCGGAGGAAGCGCCAAAGGAATAAAAGCTCAGCTTGCCTGTCTGGATATTGCTCCGCAGAGGCTGGACGGAATATTGATAACTCACGAGCATACCGACCATATAGCCGCGCTGGACGTATTATGCAGGAACTTTGAAATCCCCATTTATGCAAACGAAAAGACCGCGGCCTGCATAATAAAAAAATTCCCCCGCATCCAGCGCTACATAAGATATTTCAAAACGGGAGAGAATTTTTATATAAACGACCTGGATATAACCCCCTTTAAAACCCCTCACGACAGCGCCGAAAGCGTGGGGTTTTCTCTATATTCGGGTACGCGCAAGCTCACTATCGCCACCGATATCGGGCATATTAATAAGCGGCTGCTGGAACAGTTTATGCATTCGCATATACTGGTACTGGAAGCCAATCACGACATGGACATGCTGCTAAACGGACCTTACCCGCCTCCTCTTAAACGCCGTATTATGGGCAGCAGCGGCCATCTAAGCAACGACGCCTGCGGCGAAGCCTTAAGCCATTTATTGTGCTGTGAATTGCAGCAGGTAGTACTGGCTCACCTATCCCAGGAAAACAACCGTCCTGAAATTGCCTATTCGGCCGTTTCGGGCAGGCTGAACGAGGACGGATGCGATTTGCCGGTAGATATAGCCTATCAGGACAGACGAGGCCCGATATACAGAATTAAATAGCGCGTGTTTTAGTACAAAGCCTATATTATAATCTATGCCTGCGGCAGATTTTTCTTGCTGCGGGCGTAGATTATTTTTGTTTCATTAGACAATACCCTCAGTTTACAAGGAAGACGGTCAGAAGGCATAAAATCTGCGTCCTGCTGC
>OGCQ01000675.1_pt1 | contig 51674 bp, 52 predicted proteins | sample 1570161 | NCBI WGS metagenome assembly OGCQ01 (sample SAMEA4384402, study PRJEB24528) | human gut metagenome | reverse complement strand
TCAAAATTTGCTTTAAATTGTCATTTAATTTCATTTTCCTCATCCCTTATGTTATAATTTTTATATGGAATATAATTCCAAATATATTTTAGAAAGGAGTTACTTTTATGGAAATCACCAAGCTTCTAGATATATTAAAGTCTGAATTAAGCCAAGCATTTTTATATACAAAAAATTTCCATAGCAATATCTTCAAATATACTTTAGATAGTCATGATGAAGTTCATTTACATGTTGCTTTACTATATTTAAGTCAAGCTTTCACTTGCATAAACTCTGCAAAGCTTATCTATACTCAATACAGTGAACCAGGTGAGTGTTCTGAATTTGAAGATGTTATTCATAGATTTAAAGTTCTTAATAATGAATTTTTAGCATCGTATTCAACTAATCATAGCTTGCAATGGACTGATATTGAATATAATAAGTTTGTAAAAAGCTACGAAACATTTAAACAAATTTTTGGTTAATCATTAGATGCTCTTGGGCTTATTACTCTTGAGCATCTTCTTTTTTTAAAACTAAAGTTCCAAGTCCTTCTTTCGCAATATCTAAAGCCATAATTGCTGTATTTAGATTTATATTTTTATTAATAATTAAATCAACTATTTCTTCAGCTATAGGGTATGCTACCTCTCTATTATTTTTTATTCTATGTGAGTTTATTAACAAATTCATTGTATTACCTCCTAATTAATTCTATTATGTTCATTATCTCTCCTACGCCCACTGGCTCTTTAGTTTACTTTATTAGAAATTCCATACTTTATTGCCATGTCTTTTACTATTGCAACATAGCCTTCTATAAGTTTCTTATCTTCTGATATTACATCTAAGTAATTAAGTTTATCTCTCTTGCTCTTAGATACTCCTTCTTCTGCCATTCTTCTACGTCTATTAGTTAATCTGATTTCTAAATTAACTCCAAATCGTTTATTTAGTAGTTCATAGCTTTCTGATTTAAGTAAGTTTATATGTTCAAATCCACCTTGATTTCTAGCTATTTTAGCAATTAAAGTTTGAGTTTCACTTCTCCAACTTGTTGTATCTAAACTAACAACTTCTTTTATAGAATTAACTTCCTCTTGTGCTTCTACGGCTAACTTATTAGCTCTTAATGCATTATTGTTAATTTGATTAAGTTGTTGCTTTAACATCTTCATTTCTTGTAATGATGTTATTAGTACATCTTCTATACAAGTTGGTTTATTTTCTTTAATCTGATTCCTCATTGCAAAATATTCTCTTCTGAATTTCTTTCTAAGCTCTTTTGCTTTTTCAGTTCTCATTAAGCTTACTAAAGTAAAATATCCTTGCTCTGATAATATGTAACAGTATTCTTGTCTATTTGATGTTATAAATCCTAAGTCGGTAGCAACGACTTCAAAATCGCTACCATCTTTTAAGTTTAAAATATCTATGCCTTCTTCAAATTCATCTAAATTTTTGTTTATTAATTCATTTATCCTTTTTAAATCTACTTCGTGTATTTCAGCTATTGTTTTAGCTAATACAACTTTTTCACCTTCTCCAAATCCACCTTCTATAACTGGTATTTCTTTACCTAAAAATTCTTGAACTCCAGTTATTTCTATTTCTCTTTGTGCTATTGCTAAACTTGTCATTTTCTTCCTCCTTATTTAGTGTCTTTTAGGACACTCTTCACTAAAAAAAATTTCAAATGCTTTATTTATATCTAACTCTAATAAATTCATAAGCATATGTATTTCTTTTCTTGTAAATTCACTAGTTTTATTTAATTTTCTATAAAATGCAGATTTACTTATTTTTAAACTTTGTGCTAAATCACAAGCATTTTTTTCTTTTAATACCATATAAGATTTTAAAAGATTTGTATTCATTTTTATCACCTCGTGTCTTTTAAGATACTTTTATTATAATTCCTATTTTCTACACTGTCAACACCTAAAAGACACTTTTTTTAAAAAAAATCAAAAAATATTGCATAAAAGACACTTTTAAGTTTATAATATTTATTAAAGGAGGCAATTCATGGAAATAAAAGACTTAATCAAGCAAAGAAGAGAAGAACTTGGGCTAACGTTCGAAGCACTTGGAAATCTAGTAGGTGTCGGGAAAAGTACAGTTAGAAAATGGGAAACTGGTATGATTGAAAATATGAGAAGAGATAATATTATAGCGCTTTCTAAAGCTCTTAATATTTCCCCTTCTATATTAATGGGATGGGAAGAAATTAAAGAAGAAAAAACAACCAATCTTTCTAATAAAGAAGAAACATTACTACATAGTTTTAATAAACTTAATGATATTGGTAAAAATGAGGCTATTAAAAGAGTTGAAGAACTTACATATATAAGCAAATATAATAATACTTTAAAAGAAGATTTCTCTTATCTAGCTCCAGTCGCAGCGCATGACGATAACTTAACTGATGAAGAAAAAAATCGTATGGATGAAATAATATTTAAAAAACTTAAAGAATTAGGTAAATTATAATTTTGTTAAGGTGAAGTATGAATAATTATGAGTATTTAGTAGAATATGCATCAGAATGCGGAGCAGAAGTTATTGAATTAGATTTAGAGACAACAAAGCCTTGTGGCAAATGTATTAACAATATTCTTATTATAAACAAAAATATTAATACAGCAGAGAAAACAACTATTCTTTCCGAAGAATTAGGGCACTATAAAACTACTGTTGGTGATATAACTAATCAAAGTAATATATCTAATAGAAAACAAGAACTTAAAGCTAGAGCTTGGGGATATGACAAAATTATAGGATTAAAAGGGCTAATAAATTCATTTGAAAATGGTTGTAGATCAAAAGATGAGATAGCCGATTTCTTAAGTATAAGCGAAGAATTTTTAGATGATGCTATTTCTTATTATAGAAATAAATACGGAATAAAAATAATATCAGAAAATTATATTATTCAATTTATACCATGCTTAAAAATATCTAAAATATAAAAAAGACTAGGTTAATCCCTAGTCTTTTCTATTTAATTAACATTTATATAACCTATATTTTTAAAAAATACATTCTTAAGCATATAGTTAACATGATAAGAATAACAACATTAAAATAATATATAATTGGGTAACGCTCTTTAGAACAGAATATATTCTTTTTACTTCTACACTTAATTCTCTTATCTAATAAAGAATCTTCATTTTTTATAGCTTTCTTTTTACAAGAATTTATGCACTCTTTATGTATACTTTTATTTGATATTTTAGCTATATAGTATAATATCATAAAAACTATATTAAACATAGCAAATACTACTAATAGCACTATAAACAGCAATCTATATTTACTTATTACATTTATATTTTCAAATATACTACTTATAGCACCTAAACCTCCAAAGAAAGTTACTACAATAGCTGCAAAAAGACCTAAAATAGTTATTATGTTAGTGTACCAATTATCTATTTCATCATTGTGTTTATCAATTTTTTTTGAGTATAACTCTAACTGATCTTTCATTGAAGACACATTTGATACAGTCTCTTCTGTGGATTCAGTTAAAATAGCTAAAATATCTTGCTTCTGCTTCTCTTCTAAGTATTCTAGTCTACATGCTTCTAACTCTATATGATTTTGAATTTTTATAATAATATTTTCTATCTTACGATTGCTATTTCTTTGCGATATGCTTTTTAACCTACTAAGATTTCTATATAGATATTCTCTATCTTGTGATTCTACATTAAAAACAAGTTTAGCTATATCTGAATAATTCATAATTTCTCGTTCAGATATAGCTTTTGTTTTTTCATCTATAAAATTATAAACTTCGTCAATATTTTCATCTTCTAATATTCTTTGTAGTATCTCCTTCACTAAAGTCCTCCATAAATACGTTCATAATTTACCTCAAAGAAATCTTTTATAGAACTCTTACTTATAATATCATTAGTAAATGTATTTAACCACGGTTCTTCTTCATGTGTTTTATCTACCATATCCCAAGGATCCATATCTAAGTAACTATCTATAACTTTATTCATTAATTTTAAATCTTCTTTCATAAAGTTTTCTTCTCTATAGATTATATTTCTTATAGAAAATTTAACATCCTTATCCAAGTATATTTCATTATATTCATTTTGTATATCTGTTATCCCCCTATCCATATATTTCTTATACTCTGAGTATACTTTAGGTATAACAGGACCATGTCTCCAATGTTGAATATCTTCTTCAAAGCATTCTTCGTCAAACTCTGTCAAAAAAGCAGCCTGTATATAATATAAAATTTTTTGCAGTTTTAAATTTGTTACAGGCTTACCATTATTTATAGAGTAATTAATCACATGTTGAGATACTTCTATAACATTATATGCCATAATAATTACCTCCATTTCAATATTTTCACAAAAATTAATGTATAATTATTATTATACATTAATTAATATGAAACTTAAACATTTATTCGTAAATATTTATATTTTATTTTTAATTTTATATTATTTTCTTTATTTTTTATATTTTTTTATTTATAATTAAATAGAACAAATGTTTTGTAAAAGGAGGTTAAATTTTTGAAAGGATCAGTTAGAAAACGCGGAGAAAAATGGTACTATTATTTTGACTTAGGAATTGTTGATGGCAAAAGAAAACGTATAGAACGTGTAGGTGGTAAAACAAAAAAAGAAGCACAAGAGGCTCTTAGGAGAGCATTAGCTGAGTATGATAATACAGGTGAATATAAATCTGAAAGCAATATAAGTGTTTCTGATTATTTCGATTTTTGGTTTGAAAATTATGTAGAAATAAATTGCAAATATAATACTTTAGTTACTTATAGAAATGTTATAAAAAATCATATAAAGCCTGCTCTTGGAAATTACAAGTTAAAATCTTTAACACCTTCTATTATGCAAGAATTTATAAACGAAAAAAGTAAAGATTTTAGCAAGAAAACAATACAAAATATATATTCTGTGTTGAATAATGCCTTTAAGATGGCTGTAATACCTTATGAACATATAAAAAGTAATCCTATTCAATATATTAAGATACCTAAATTTACTTCTAATAAATCTAATGATTTAAAAATAATAACATTAGAAGAATTTAATAAATTATTAGATAGATATCCGTTTAGTACAAGTTATCATATTCCTCTTATGTTAGGATTCCATACTGGTATGAGAGTTGGCGAAGTTTGTGCTCTTACATGGGATGATATAGACTTTGAAAATAAAACTATAAATATTGATAAAACTATGATTATGGAAAAAGGTACTAGATTTGAAATTGGTACAGTTAAGAATAGTGGTTCTGAAAGAAAAATAATAATTGGAGATACATTACTTAAAATTCTTAAAAAGCAAAAATTATGGCAAGCAGAAAACAAATTGAGATATGGTGAGTTTTATTGTAAAGAGGATTATAATTTCATTTGTACTCGTGAAGATGGTAGTGTTGTAACAACAAATGCACTTAAAAATTTAAATAAGGTAGCACACGATATGGGTATAGATTTTAGCTTCCACTCTTTAAGACATACACATGCAACTATGTTACTAGAGAATGGTGCAAATATAAAAGATATTCAAATAAGATTAGGTCATAGTAAAATATCAACTACTTTAGATATATATTCTCATATTACAAATAAGAGAGAAACTGCCATTGTAGATATATTTGAAAGTGTTATAAAATAATTTGCCACCATTTTGTATTATTGGTGGCAATATGGTGGCAAATAGATGATTTAATAGAAAAATATGCTACGTAAATATTGAAAATACTTAACTTTATTATGAAATTGCATATAGAAATATATTATAGACAATGTTGCAAGAAAAGACAATTGAAAACTTATATTATATATTATGTATGGATTATTTATTACAAATAATATACCTATAAAGGATAGTGTTGATATTTTATCCATCTTCCTATCTAAGAAAAAACTTAAATACAGTGATATCATAAACATTATAGCTCTTATTATTGAAGGTGAATTACCAACCATAGCTGAGTAAATAAACATCATAGTAGATAAAACTATTAATTTATAAATCTTATTAATTTTTCCCATCATAAATATTATCAATCCTGAAAGTATGCCTGTATGAAGCCCTGAAATTGCTATAATATGGCTGGTACCAGTTCTAGTAAACATTAGTTTTTCATTTTGTGATAAATCATCTTTCTGCCCTAACATCATAGAATTTATAAAATCTGAGTTTGTTTTATATAAATACCTTATTGTATTGCTTATATAAGATTTTGCTTTATAAATATACTCATACATTAAATTATTTCCTACAATACTATAATCTTTTAAATATATTAAACCTTTATATCCCATACTCCTTAGATATCTGCCATAATCAAAACTTTCATATGACATTTTATTTAAATCTTTAAACTTTCCTGTTAGCTTTATTTCACTACCAACTTTAATTTTTTTATATTTGGTATAATCTCTAACAACAAATTTTCCAACTATGTATTCATTATATCTTTCTTTTTCTTTTTTATATTTTACTATACCTATAATCTCTATATCTTCATTGCCATAATCTGTATTAATTGCATTAGTATTAGTGTATATAAAAGATACTATTAATAATATAATAAAAATTATTAAAAATGGTCTTCTCATAATTCCTCCAAAAACAATTTACTTTAAGTATCTTCAAAACTATCACTTCTTAAACAAAATAAAGGATATCAAAATTGATATCCTTTAAACATACTCATTTATATAGTTTTCTTTTTTATTAAACAATATTTCAAATAAATCTATTACTTCTTTATTTTTTTCATTTTTATTTATATTATTTAAAATCATAGCTTCTTTTATATCTATATAAGAAAATGCCAACTGAGTAAACGTATTAATACTCAAATGTAAATCACATTCCCCTTTTATTTTTTTAGCTTCAACTTTTTTATCTTTTATCTTTATATTGAAAGTGCCATTATTTTCTTTTATAAATTTATCTTCTATAAATACATTCGCGCTTATCTCTATATCATCATTGATTGTTAATCCATTAAGGTATTCTTCTACATTTATAACTCTACCCATAATAAATGGCTTTACTTTAATATCTATAGTTTTAGGATTTTCTAAAACAAATCTTATTTTATCATTTACAGGGGCTGATATAATTACTTTCTTACATTGGGTATTATGATTATAAATAAACTTTAATATAGATTTTAATGAGTCTAAATCTTTATAAAATAGTTCTCTAACAAGCATACTGTCTCCATTTAAGAAATATATTATATACCCTTTATATGAACCATCTTTATAAACATATATATGACCATTTTCGCTTTCAACTTCTTTGAATAAATTTATATAATATTCTTTGTCTCTAACTGTATTACCATTTACATCTGATAAAAATAAATTATTTATATCAATTAAATCATCGATATGTTTTTCACTTGCTTTGTATAGCCTACCTAATAAATTAAAGTTCTTTAAATCTTCTATATTTATAGAGTATTCTAATTGATCATAACAATGCTCATACCCATATTTTCTATACAATCTATAATCGATAGGCATAAGTATTGATACTAGTTGATTTCTTTTATAAAGTTCATTAAGAGAGTATTCCATAATTTTTTTCATATACCCTCTTCCTCTTACTTGTGGAAATGTAGATACACCTACAACATATGATGTTTCATATTCTTTACCATCTAACTTTATTTTATATTGGTTTAATTGAAGAGAAGATACAATATCTTTATCTTCACATGCTACAATGGTATTATTATTGTCATACTTATTATTGAAGTAATAATTAACAAAGCTTTCTTCATCATTAAAACAATAATTCCAGATTTCTTTAATATCATCTATTTCTTCTTCTTTAGCATATCTCATATTCATATTAGTTCTCCCTAACAGTGTATTTCTCAACAAATTTAACAGGATGATAAGAAAGTTTAGCTTTTCTAAGTCCAGGTATTCCTAAGTCTTCTTCTCTATTTACAAACTCTACATTTTCAAATTCATTTAATATAAATTGTTGATTTATGTAAGGATATAATCCTCTTATATTCGGATTAGCTTTTTCTATATGAATTAATGCCATATTAGAATTTATAAGTTCACCCATAGTAAAGGCTTCTAATTTACCATCTACATATATACCCGCTATCTTTAATCTATCTTTTAAGTAGTCATAATTATTAAATATTTTCTTGATTCCTACAGATTCATCATCCATACCTTCATCAAATTCATTATTTTCTTCTTTATTTACAGTCCATTCTTTTAGTAAATTTAAGCAATCTTCAAAGTCTTCCTCATCAAGAATTCTATACTTATATCTGCCTTCATAGTCTTTTAAAAATGCATTTATATGATTTCTCTTCTTCTGATTTTTTCTTCCACCTAAGACTCTTAAACTTTCACCATCATATACATAATCAAATAAATCTCTTTCCTCTATGTATTCAAATTTACCTGGATAATTCTCTTGTAAAATATCTACTACTTCTTTTGTTATCCCTCTAAAACATATTTTTTTGTTACTATCTTTGAAGTATCTTATAATAAAATCCATAGCTTGTGGTAACTTTTCTTTTTTAGCTAAAGGTAATATAGAAAAACTATTCCCCTCATATTCTGCCATTATAACTGCGAAATCATCACATATAACATATCCTGTTTTATATACATGTTGCCACATATATAATGTAGTAAAACAGTATTCACAAGCTTCGTAATCTACTAAATCAAAATATGGTTGTAACTCTTTTATTGAATCTATGGTTATTTCTTTAAATTTCATATATACTCTTAAACCCTTTCTTAAATTTATTTCTTAATAATTTAATATATAAAAACGATACTATAATCTTAAAAGTTTCAATATTATTGTTATCTATTGAATTATCTTACATCTTATTGCTTAGAATATAAGATAGTTTACATTACTAATTTATGTTACCCATATTATTTATTTATAAACATATAATGAACGGAGGTAATTTATTGAAAAAGTTATTTTTAACTTATATTCTAATAATTATTATAATATCACTTTTAATTCCATCTGGCAAAAATAACTATTTGTCTATACATACGATAGATGTAGGACAAGGAGACAGCATCTTAATACAAACCCCTAACTCCAAAAATATATTAATTGATGGTGGTGATGATAATAGCCATAATATAGTATCTAGCTATTTAAAAAAGCAAAATGTAAAAAGAATAGATTATATAATAGCTACACACTTTGACTCTGATCACATTGGTGGGCTAGATAATATAATAGATAAATTTAATGTATCAAATATATTTGCTCCTAACTATAAATCAGATACAATATCCTATCAAAATTTAATTAGCTCTTGCTTAAATAAAAACTTAAACTTACAATATCTAAAAGAAGGAGATTTTATTAATATAGAAGATAATATAAATTTAACAGTACTTGCTCCTTCTTATATCCAAGAAGAAAATAACCTTAATTCTATAGTATTTAGAATAGATTATAAAAATAAATCCTTTTTATTCACTGGAGATGCTGAAGCTAGTAATGAAATGAGTATTATAAATTCTTATGAGCTTAATGATATAGATTTTCTTAAGGTAGGGCATCATGGAAGTAGTTCTTCTACTACTTCTGAATTTATAGAAGAAGTAAGTCCAGATGTAGCAGTCATATCCTGTGGATATAAAAATCAATATGGCCACCCACATAGAAGTACTTTAGATACTCTAGAAAAAAACAATGTCTTAACTTATAGAACAGATATTTTAGGTCATGTTGTATTTTACAGCGATGGTGATACTATTTTTACAACTAAAGACTACAAATTAAATAAGAAGTAGAATAATTCTACTTCTTATTTAATAAATCATTTATAACAACTGATGCTATTATAAGCCCTCCAACAGAAGGAACAAAAGATACACTACCAGGTGTTACTTTTTTACCATTTAGTATTTTCTTTTTTAACTCTTTAGGTTGTTCTGTAGAATAAACAACTTTTAATTTTTTTATTTTTCTATCCTTTAATTCTTTTCTCATAACTCTTGCTAACGGACATATTGTAGTTTTATGTATATCTGTAACTTCTATTTTAGTAGGATCTAATTTATTCCCCATACCCATAGAACTTATTATTTCTAAACCTTTATTTTTACAAGTCTCTATTAAGTGTATCTTAGATGTTACCATATCTATAGCATCTACTACATAGTCGTAGTTTTCACATAGGATACTTTCACTTGTATCTTTATTATATACTTCTCTTATAGCTTTTATATTTATATCTGGATTAATATCTAATATTCTATCTTTCATAACCTCAACTTTATACTTTCCAACTGTTGAGTGTAATGCTGGTAATTGTCTATTGATATTAGTTATATCCACATCATCAAAGTCAACTATTGTTAGGTTACCTACTCCAGCTCTTGCTATAGCTTCTGCTGCAAAACTACCTACTCCTCCAACTCCAAATACTATTACATTAGAATTTTTAAGTTTATTTATACCTTCATCACCTATTATTAAGCCAGTTCTTGTCGTGAAGTTTTTTTCCATTATCATCGCTCCTAAAATCATATTTATCTTAACTTATATTTTCCTATTTAAGTCTATTTTATATTTTTATATAAAAAATTTAAAATTATTTAACACTTTATTTTTTATATTATATTCTTATATGTAAAAAAAGAACTCAATTGAGTTCTTATAACTGGCGGGAATGCGTGGGAATCGAACCCACCCAAGAAGCTATTAACTCCTCATACTAGTTTTGAAGACTAGAGGACACACCAGCACCCATCCACTCCCATATGTAATCTTATGTTTTTATATAATATCATATATATTTTCTAATTTCAACTATTTTATAAAATTAAAAGGACTAATCTCATTTTAGAGAAAGTCCTTTACTCTATCCAACTATATAAATATCTATTGTTTTTCTTCCCCAATTTTTAACCGCTCCTTCATCATTCATATATATATCTATTTTATTACCTTTTATTGCACTACCACAATCTTCTGCTATAAATGTTTTACCAAATTGAGGTATATAAACCTTTGTTCCATAAGGTATAACACTAGGATCTACTGCTATAGTTCCCCACTTAGGCGTTGTTCCTGTTGATGTTGTAGAGTGACCAGTATATGCTGTTGCAACAACAGAAATATGCTTTCTATTTGAATTAGAACTTGATGAATTACCCTTTGATGAGTTATTATTATGAGAAGTATATTTAGTTCTTGTACTCTCACCTCTCGATGAAGCAACTTGAAGTTCTACTTTAGTTCCTTTTTTTATAACCTTATCTACAGGTTTTGTTACAACAACTTCTTCTATAAATTTCTTTTCTACTTGTTTACCATTATGATAAGTAATCTTATATAATAGTTCATTGTTTCCTGGCTGACCTTCTACTTCAACTTTAGTATCACCCTTTAGTAGATCTTTATCTTCTACAATATTGACTTCAAAAGGAACTTCTTTATTTTCCTTTATAGTCTTCTCTGTAACTTTTATAACCTCTATTTTGTCACCATCTGAAATCTTTTGATCTAAAGGTAAACTTATTATATCATTTTTATCGTATTTAACATTTTGTTCAGCTAGTACATCTTCAACATTTGATTTTAAAGTTGATATTTCCGTTTCCTTTCCCTTAACTACTAATGTTATATTTTTATTTGCTAATGTATAACCTGCTGATAATAATCCTATAGACAATATGGTGGCTATGGCCGAGACTTTTAGTATCTTATTATTTTTTATAATCATAATTCTCTCCTTCTTTAATTTATATATATTAATTCGTTGTATTTTATATTATGTTCAAATTGTAACTTTTTTGATACCCTTTGTCAACTTGACAATTTTTAAGTATTATGCCTATCTAGTGTTTAACTACTTTTCATTGATTTTTCATAGAGTATAAATTTATTAATTTTATTATAAAATAAATACAAAAAAGCATAGCTTAAGCTATGCTTTTTGTATTTGTTTTATTTATATATTCTTAATTTGCCAATCAATAGGCTTTTTACCTAATTCAATTAATATTTCATTTATTTTAGAGAAATGCTTACATCCAAAAAACCCTCTTCTTGCCGATAATGGACTTGGATGAGGAGCTTCTAAAATATAGTGTTTACTAGTATCTATAAGTGCTGTTTTCTTCCTTGCATTTGCTCCCCATAAAACAAATATCACAGGGTCTGTTCTTTCACTTAACAATTCTATAATTCTGTCAGTAAAAGTTTCCCATCCTATTCCTTTATGAGAATTAGCTTCATTAGCTCTTACTGTTAATGCAGTATTAAGAAGCAATACACCTTGATCAGACCAAGGTATCAAATATCCATTATTAGGTATAAAACAACCAATATCACTTTGTAGCTCTTTATATATATTTAGTAACGATGGCGGTATCGCTACATTTGGTTGTACCGAAAATGCCAATCCATGAGCTTGATTTTCTCCATGGTATGGATCTTGTCCTAATATTAATACTTTTGTATCTTTATAAGACGTACGCTTTAAGGCTTCAAATATATTATTCATATTTGGATATATGGTTTTAGTCCTATACTCTTCTTTTAGAAATTCTCTTAATTCTAAGTAGTATGGCTTTTCAAATTCATCAGATAAAATCTCATCCCAATCATTACCTAGCTTGACCATAATATCACCTTCCTTTTATTTATTATATAAAGTTCTTTTATTATCATCTCTTTTTGTTATTTTATTTCTATCAAAATTTTCTAATATAATCATACAATTCTTTCTACTTGAATTTAACATATCTCTATATTGACCTAGTGTTATCTCTCCAAATTCTTCTAAGTACTTTATTAAATTTATCTTTATTTCTTCATAAATTTCTTTATCCATTATATATGTATCATCTAATTTTTCTATATCTTTTCCTATCATATACTCTAAGACTTCTTCATAATATTTATTTTCACATATATCCTTTATATTTAGTATAGTTAATACTTCAGGCAATTTTAATTTTTTTTGTATGTTATCCTTTATTTCTTTTTGCTTATCATTTAATACTACTTCAAAATCATAAATTGATACTAAATTTTCATTTATCTTTATAACTTTTTCATTTTGTAATTTCTCAAGTAGTATATCCATTTCTTTTGTTTTAAATTTACTTTCAACCTTAGATCTTACTTCTTCCTTTAATACACCACTTCTAAGTCTATACTTTTTATGATATGTAGTTAAAAGCTCTACTATTAATTTTTTTAAATTTTCATATTGATTTGTATGTACATATATATTATTTATATTTACAACTTTATTTTCTTTTATTAACTTATCTATAGCATTTATAACAAGCTCTTCATTTTCTCCAGTATAACTCATTATATCTTTTAATGTTTTATATGATTTCAAATTATTTTTAAGATACTGTTCTAATATATCTTCAAGTTCTCCTTTTTCTTTTATTTTAAGAGAACTTATAACATTTTCATCAAACTTTTTATGTTTCTTAGGCTTCGTATCTATAATAATTCCCCCACCTATAGTTTCAAGTGGTGAGTAATTTCTAAGTACGAAATTATCTAATTTTTTAGCTACTATACTCTCTTCTAATCTAAGTTGTGCATAACAGCTTTCTCCAGATTTAGTAATCTCTTTATCTAACGGAACCACCCTACACAGTATTTCTCTAGCTCCATGATAAATCCTTAATCTATCCCAATGTTTTAAATTTTTATTAGTGTGTTTAACTAAAGATAATTTAACATCTAACATCATAGATTCTTCTAAAGAGTTTGGTGCCGCTAAAACATCTCCTCTTTTTAATTCTTCAACTTTTATATTAGATATATTTATAGCTGTTCTTTGACCTGCATATGCAGTTTCAACACTTTGTCCATGAACTTGTATACTTCTTATCTTTGTTTTTAAGTTATTAGGATAAATAACTAAGTCATCATCTATGCTTATTTTTCCTTCTAGTAATGTTCCTGTAACAACTGTACCAAATCCTTTTACAGAAAATACTCTATCTATATTAAGTCTAGCTGGTGAGTTTTCATTTTTATCATCTATATCATTACTCATATCATCTATTTTTTTAACAAGATTATCTATTCCATTTCTTGATATTGAGTCTACTTCTACAATTTCTGCATTATCTAAAAAAGTGCCTTTAGTTTTTTCTCTAATATCATCCTTAACAAGTTCTATAAACTCATTGTCAACCACATCACATTTTGTAAGTACTATAATTCCTTTTTTCACATTTAAAAAAGATAATATATCTAAATGCTCAATAGTCTGTGGCATAACACCTTCATCACCAGCTACTACAAATAGTACAATATCTATTCCAGCTGCTCCTGCTAACATATTTTTTATAAACTTTTCATGACCTGGTACATCAACTATACCTGCCCTTTTATTGCTTGGTAAATCAAAATATGTAAATCCAAGATTTATAGATATACCCCTTCTTTTTTCTTCTTCTAGGGTATCTGTTTCTCTTCCTGTAAGCGCTTTTATTAACGTTGTCTTTCCATGGTCTATATGACCTGCTGTTCCTATTATTACATTTTTCATATGCTGCCCCCTAGTTAAAGTTATTAATTTAACACCTTTTTTAACTCATTAGCTATAATTTCAAATTCTTCTTCAAATATAGTTCTTACATCTAATATATATTTATTGTCATATATTCTCGCTATTATATGTGAATTGCTTAATCTCAATTTCTTTTCTAAAGATGACACACTCATATTTTTAGGGGTTATAGCTACTACTTTTGTTTTTATTGTTTCTAATGGCATAGAGCCTCCACCTACTTGAGATAATCCATCTTCTATAAAAACATTAGCATCTATATTTTTATCAATTATTTTATCATATAAACACTTAGATTTTTCCTCTAATTCTGATATCTTATAAGTTAACATTCTAAGGGTAGGTATTTCCTTTATTGCTTTTTCTTCATCTAAATACATTCTAAGAGTAGCCTCAAGTGCACAAATAGTAAGTTTATCAACTCTTAAAGCTCTTGTAAGCTGATTTTTTTTCATTTTATCTATGTACTCTTTTTTACCAACAATTATACCAGCTTGAGGTCCTCCAAGCATTTTGTCCCCACTAAATGTAACTATATCTGCTCCATTTTTTAAAGAGTCTAATACTGTTGGTTCATAAGACAATCCATATTTAGACAAATCTATAAATACCCCACTACCTAAATCTTCTATAACAGGTAAATTATATTTTTTACCTAGCTTTTTTAATTCTCTTATCTCTACACTTTCTGTAAATCCTAATATTTTATAGTTGCTAGTGTGAACTTTCATTAAAACACCTGTTTCTTCATTTATAGCTTCCTCGTAGTCATTTAAATGAGTTTTATTTGTAGCTCCTACGTCTACTAGCTTAGCTCCACTAAGCTCCATTATACTTGGTATTCTAAAAGAACCTCCAACTTCAACAAGTTCTCCTCTTGAAACTATCGCTTCCTTACTTTTAGCTAAAGTACTTAAAACAAGAAGAACTGCTGCTGCGTTGTTATTAACTACTAAAACATCTTCTGCATTTGTAATTCTTTTTATAGTTTCAGTTAAGTTAGAATATCTAGATCCTCTTTCTCCTTTATCTATATCATACTCTAAATTAGAATATCTAAATGCTGTATTTAGTACTTCATTTTTTATGCTTTCACTAAGTAAAGACCTACCTAAATTAGTATGTATAACTACACCTGTAGCATTTATAACTTTTTTTAACGATAATTCATATTTTAACCGAACTCTGCATATTGTATCATTTACTATGTCATCAATAGAAATATCAAAATCATGTATATTTTCTTTTAAGTTTATTATACTTTTTCTATTAATATCTATAGCCTCTCTAATACCTTCTATTACTAAATCTCTCGGGTATTCAGATATAATATTTACTATTTTACTATCTCCTAAAACCTCATCTACTGAAGGTAATTTAGAAAATAACTTTCTCTTATCCAATATAATCACTCTTTCTATGTTTGTTTGTATTTATCATCTATATTTTATAATTTACCTATATATTTAATAAGTTAAACTAAACTTAATATATTAAGTTTAATTTAACTTATTTTTTATTTATAAAATATATTATCTTAGTATATAAAAATACGGTTATTATATAACCGTAATATATTTCTCTTCTTTCTTTTTTACACTTCCTATTATTTTTGCTTCTATAGATCCATTTAATTTCATATCTTCAACTAATTTATCTGCTAATTCTTCTTTTACTGATATTAAAAGTCCTCCTGATGTTTGCGGGTCATATAAAATATCTTCTATTGCTGTATCCACATCTATGATATTTACATCTTTTGAAATGTATTCTTTATTTCTATACATTCCAGCGGGAATAATACCCATATTCGCCATATCAATAGCTCCATCTAATATAGGAACATCTTTTGAATTTATTTCTATACTTACATTTGACGCCTTAGCCATTTCTAAAGCATGACCAAGTAAACCAAATCCCGTTATATCTGTTACAGAATTTACTTTTATATAGTCAAAACTCTTAGCTGCATATTTATTTAAATGTACCATAACTTCTATAACCTTATCAGAAATTTCTTTTGAAACAAGATTTTCTTTCATAGCTGTATTTAATATACCTACACCTATAGGCTTTGTTAGAATTAATTTATCACCAACTCTAGCTGTTGCATTTGACAATACTTTTTCAGGATGAACGATTCCTGATATAGAAAGACCGTATTTAGGCTCTTTATCATCTACAGTATGACCTCCTACTAAAAGAGCGCCACTTTCTTTAACTTTATCAAATCCACCTTTTAAAATTTCTGCTAATATATTCATATCATGACATGATGGAAAACATACTATATTCATTGCAACTATAGGCTTTCCTCCCATAGCATATACATCTGATAATGAATTAGCAGCTGCTATCTGCCCAAATATATAAGGATCATCTATCATTGGAGTAAAAAAGTCTAAAGTTTGAATTAATGCTGTTTCATCATTTAGTTTATAAACCGCTGCATCATCTGCAGTATCTAAACCAACTAGCAAATTATTATTATTTTCATTTTTAGGAAGTTGTGATAATACTGAAGCCAGAACCTCTGGCCCAATTTTGGCTGCTCAACCACCTGATGTCGTCATTTCTGTTAGTCTTTTTAATTTTTCCACTATTACCTCTCCTCTCCCTAATTTATACATTACTTATAATAACATATTTTTTATACTTTATTAGAAATATTTCTTATCATTATAATCTATTACTCTATGCTTATTAGAGTTTTTAGTTCTTCATATTTTTTATCACCTATACCATTTACATTTTTTATCTCCTCTATTGAGTTAAACTTTCCTTTTTCTTCTCTATAATTTACAATTTTATTAGCAGTAGCCTCTCCAATGCCTGGAAGTGTATCTAACTCTTGTATACTTGCTGTATTTATATTTATTAAATTATTTTTATTATTTAAATCATTCTCTATATCATTTTCAAATGTTTCACTATTATAACTTTCTAAATTATCACCTATTTTAGGTATTATATAATGAGATTCGTCTTTGAGCTTCATTGCTAAATTAACTTTGTTTAAATCTGCATTTTCTGTGGTTCCTCCTAATTCATTAACTGCATCAGATAACCTTTTTTCAGCATCTATAGTAACAACTCCAGGATTTTTTACTTCTCCACTAATAAATACAGTTATAGTTTTTTTATTTATATTTTCTATTTTTATCTTTTCTTTCTCTTGGTTATCATTTTCATCAGATATATTATTAGATATAGATTCCTTTTCATGAACATCACTTTGACTAACAATATAAACATTATCTTTTATATCTAAATTTTTGCTATCTATTACTTTATATATACTAAATAGTAATATCAGCACGAATATTATTATTTTCCATTTTTTCATTTCATCACCTCTCTATGTTTTGATTATTGACCAAAGTATGTTATACTAAAATATAATATTTTATTTTGGAGGTTATTTTATGAAAAAAATTTTTTCATTTATACTTACACTTCTTATAACCTTCTTGCCCGTTTTTAATATAAATAATTTATCATTTGCGGATAGTGAACCAAACTTAACCGCTGAATATGCAGTGTTAATGGACTACGAAACAGGACAAGTTTTGTATAGTAAAAATGGTTATAACAAGCTTTATCCAGCTTCGACTACTAAAGCATGGACAGCTTATGTCGTTTTAAAACATGTTAGTGATTTAAATCAAGTAGTTGAGATAAAAGATTTACCTATTGTTGATGGGTCAAGTATGTACCTAAAAGAAGGTGAAGCATTTACAGTAAAAGAATTATTAGATGCATTGTTAATTCACTCATCTAATGACGTAGCTATGGTTTTAGCTAAATATGTAGGTGGTTCTGTAGAAAACTTTGTAAATATGATGAATAATGAAGCTAAAGCTATAGGTGCTAAAAATACTCATTTTAACAATCCTCATGGATTACCAGATGAAAACCACTATACTACAGCTTACGATATGGCTCTTATGGCTAGAAAGGCTATGGATAATGATATATTTAGAGATATAGTTAAAACTAAATCTGTTAAATATCCTGCTACAGAAGCTTATCCTTATGAAAGATACTTTGAAAATACTAATCAATTTTTAACATCAAGATCTAAAATGGACTATAAAGGCCAACAAATAGATATTAAATATGATGTTGTGGATGGTATAAAAACAGGATATACCGATGCAGCTGGAAAATGTCTTTTATCTACTGGTATTAAAAATAATATAAGAGTTATTTCTGCCGTTTTTAAGTCTACTGTTAATGATTTATATCTTGACTCTAGAACTTTGCTAGACTATGGTTTTGATAATTTCTATGTTGAGACAATTGTCGACAAAAATGAGTTTATAAAAGATAAAAAAGTATTTTTAAGTAAAGAAAAAAAATTAACTTATCAACCAGAAACTAATTATAGTGTTGTATTGCCTAACAATAGCAAAGCTGATGACTATTCAATAAAAACTAAATTAGATAATGTTAAGTTACCTATAAATAAGGGTGATAAGGTAGGTACTTTAGAAGTTTATAAAAATAATAAACTAGAGAAAAGTATTGATTTAGTTGCTAAAAATGATGTAACTAGTGTATTTTCATCTTTGGCAAAAAATAAATTTTTATATAATGTATTAAAAGTACTTTTACTTATAGCTATATTAATTTTTATAGTATTATTTATACGTAAAGGTAAAAAAAGAAATAAAAAGAAAAATATTTACTCTAAAAATAGAAGACGTAGAAAGTATTAAAAGCTATTGATTAATCAATAGCTTTTAATATTTTTTATCTATAGATTTTTTCAACATTTTATTTAATATAAATAAAATGTTGATTTATCCATCTTTAACTAGCTTTACTTATATTTATAAGTTTTGTATTTCTAATATACTTTATCCCCTTCATAATAACATATGTCCCTATCACAATATAAATAAATTTAAATATTAAACTTTCTGGAACTGGCACAAATGTAATTAAATTATTTATAAAATGTGCAAAAATAGACAATTTCATAGATTTAGTATAACAGTAAATAAACCCTAAAATTATTCCTCCTATAAATGCATTAATTCCTTGAGGTATATTTAAATGCACTAATCCAAATACCATAGCTGAGTATATAATTGCTTTCTTTGAACTATTTTTATATTTATTTAATAAGCCATTTAATATAATTCCTCTAAATAGTAACTCCTCAAATATAGGCGCCGTTATAAGAGTTTGAAAATACATTAAGAAACCAAATATAACGACTTCTATTGTCTCCGCATTATCAATAAAAAAATCTATATCATCTTCAGATATAGGTCCTTCAAATTGTGATAATACATCAAATAAAATAGCTTCTCTAATTAAAATATAGCCTATTATAATTAAAAATACATATAAAAAATCTTTATTATTAATTTTTACTTTTTTATCATTTATTTTAATTATATCTTTTTGTGTGTACTTTTTTCCTACCATTATTATAATAATCATATGTACAGGTATTAGTATTATCCCAGCTATTATCATCACAGAACCAATAGAAATATTTTCATCTATAAGAATCATAATAAATGTTAATAAAAAATTTATTATCCCTGGAATTAAAGTAAACATTATTATAATAAATAGAGATTTTAATACTGATATTTCCTTTACTTCTACTTCATTTTCATATATTGATTTTAATATTTTCATATATCTTCCTTTAAGTTTTATATTGTATAAATTGATTTATATATTCTTTGGCAGTTTAATTATATCAGAAGTATTATAATAAAAATATATCAATATTACTTTAGTTAATAAGCTATCTATATATTTTTAGTTAATATAATTTAATTATAATTAAAAAGCTGGTAATGTAGTCATTACCAGCTATATAATATTATCCAAATATTTTATTAGTTAAAGAACATCCTGTGCAAGTTGCAGCAACTCCACCTAATGCAGTTTCTCTTAATTCCATTGGAAGAGTCTTACCTACTTTATACATAGCAGCTACAGTCTCATCAAATGGTATTATGTTTAATATACCAGCTAAACATAATTCTGCTGATATTAAAGCATTTGCAACACCTATAGCATTTCTTCCTTGGCAAGGTACTTCAACAAGTCCAGCTATTGGGTCACATACTAATCCCATAACATTTTGTAAACAGTGAGATGCAGCATGTACTGCTTGTTCTGGGCTTCCACCCATCATTTCAACTACACCAGCTGATGCCATTGCAGCAGCAGCTCCAGTTTCAGCTTGACATCCACCTTCTGCTCCTGAAACAGTTGCATTTCTAGTTATTATAGCTCCTATAGCTGAAGCTGTAAATAATGCATCTATCATAGTTTCATCATCTATACCGTATTCTTTACCTATTGTAACTATAGCTCCTGGAAGTATACCACAAGAACCTGCTGTTGGTGCAGCAACTATAAGCCCCATAGAAGCATTAACTTCCATAGTTCCCATTGCAGCAGCCATAGCTTTATTCATTAAATCTCCACAAACAGTCTTTGCAGATGAATTTCTGAAGTTAGTTAACTTCTTAGCTTCTCCACCTATAAGACCACCCATAGATTTTATATCTTCTTGAACTGCTTTTTCAACAGCTTCTTTCATTATATTTAAACTTACTCTCATTTTATCTCTTACTTCTTCTTTTGATATTCCTGTAAGTTCTGCTTCTCTTTCTACACATAATTCATGTATAGTCATGTTTAATTCTTTACATTTTTCTAATAATTCTGCTCCACTTGTGAAATTATATTTCATTTTTGTCTCTCCTTCATTTATTAGAATTTATCTAAAACTACTACCTTAGCTACTACTTCAAATTTTCTTAATTGCTCTATTAAGCTTGACTCTAATTCATCCTCTGTTTCTATTGTCAAGAATGTGTATTCTGACTTAGCCGGCTTATTAGTAGATATCATCGATATATTTTTATTGTTATGACCAAGTATTCCTGTTATAAATGCTATTGCACCAGGTATATCTTTTATTTCTAATACTACAGCACTTCTAGAACCATTAAAGTCAAGTGCTAAACCATCCATTTCAGTAAGCTTTATGTTTCCTCCACCTATAGAAGCACCCATTACTGTTGATTTAGAGCCATCTTCTAATATCATTTCCATTTTTACTGTATTAGGATGAACGTTTTCTCCTAAGTTAGTTTTTATGAATTCAAACTTAACCCCTTGTTCTTTTGCTAATTCAAAAGAATACTTGATTCTAGCATCATCTGGATCGAACCCTAATATACCACCAACTAATGCCTTATCTGTACCATGACCTTTATAAGTTTCTGCAAATGATCCGTGAAGTAAAAAGTTTACTTCTTTTACTGGTTTTCCTGCTATTTTAGAAGCGCTCTTTCCAAGTCTTGCAGCTCCTGCAGTATGAGAACTTGATGGACCTATCATGTTAGGACCTACTATATCAAATACACTATAATCTTTAGCCATTATATTACCTCTTTCTTGTCTAATTGTATATAGAATTAAACTTAAAATTTTATTTAAGTATTCTTTGCTATTATATATACCCATATAAATATATCTATAAAATGGTTTTCATTACATGTAATTAAAACTTAATTTTAAGATATATTTATATTCATTTCATACATATCATTATATACTAAAATTCGACTTTGTGAAGTCTTATTTTAAAAAAATATATATTTTTTAATTTACTTTTTTGTATTATTATGTATAAATCTTAATAAAAATATTTATACATTATTAAAAAATGGCCAGTATATAACTGACCATTTTTTATAAAACTATCCTATAGCTATTACTTCTATTTCTACTTTAACATCTTTTGGAAGTCTTGCAACTTCTACACAAGCTCTAGCTGGTTTATTTTCACCGAAGAACTCAGCATATACTTCATTTATTTGAGCAAATTCATTCATATCTTTTATAAATACTGTAGATTTTACTACATGAGAAAAGTCAAGCCCAGCTTCAGCTAATATAGCTTGAACATTTTTTAAAGATTGAGCAGTTTGAGCTTTTACATCTCCTTCTACTATTTCCATAGTTTCAGGTACAAATGGAACTTGTCCTGATACGAATAACATATTTCCAGCTTTAACAGCTTGAGAGTATGGTCCTATAGCTTTAGGTGCATTATCTGTATGTATTACTTGATGTTTCATATTAAAATTCCTCCTATGAATATAAATATATATGTATATTACACATTTTCATTTATCATTATACTATTATATAAGTTTTGTTGTATATATTTTTTTATATTAATCAGAAATAAAAGTTAACTTTATAATTTAAAGTTAACCTTTATTTGTATTTTATTTATATTATATTTCTACTATTTCAAATCCAGCTTCTGTTATAGCAACTTTTAATTTATCTATGTGATCATGGTTGAATGTTTCAAGCACCATTTCTGCAGTAAGACTACCTAATGCTCCACCCATAGATGATCTTGATAAATTAGCGCTTAGTATATTAGCATCATATTCACTTATTATTTTAGTTAATTCAGCAAGTCCGCCTGGCTTATCTTGTATTACTGTATTAAATGAATATCTTCTAGCTTCTTTAGTTAAAGCAGTTCCTATAACTCTGTATAATGTATTAACATCTACATTTCCTCCAGATATTACACAAACTACATTTTCATCTTTTTTAGGTACATATTTTCCACTTAATAATGCAGCAGTAGTTACAGCTCCAGCTCCTTCAGCTACAACTTTTTGATTTTCCATTAAGAATAACATACCTTGAGCTATTTCATCTTCTTCAACAACTACTACTTCATCAACTAATTCATTTATTATTTCAAAAGTTACATCACCAGGTGTTTTAACAGCTATGCCATCAGCTATTGTTGTAGATTTAAATGCTGTTGTAACTTCACCATTTTTCATAGACTCCTGCATTGAAGGTATATTCGCAGTTTGAACACCTACTATTTTTATATTAGGGTTTATTCCTTTAGCTGCTACTGCTATACCAGCTATTATTCCCCCTCCACCTATTGGACAAAGTATAGTATCAACTTTTCCATCTAATTGCTCAAGTATTTCAAGACCTATAGTTCCTTGTCCTGCTATTACATATTTATCATTAAATGGATGCAAGAAAGTTGCTCCAGTTTCTTTTTGTATTTCAACTGCTTTTGCGTAAGCATCATCATAAACTAAACCATTTAATACTACTTCTGCTCCGTATCCTTTAGTTGCTGTAACTTTTGCTAAAGGTGCAGTAGCTGGCATTACTATTGTAGCATTTATTCCTGTCATTTTTGCACCTAATGCAACACCTTGTGCATGATTTCCTGCACTTGATGCTATAACACCATTTGCCTTTTCTTCCTCAGTTAAGTTTGCTATTTTATTACAGGCTCCTCTTACTTTGAATGATCCTGTTTTTTGAAGGTTTTCACATTTATAGAAAACATTTGCCCCAGTCATAGCACTAAGTTTTGCACTTTCTAATATATCAGTTTGCTTTACTATATCTTTTATAGTTTCTTTTGCATTCTTTATGTCTTGTAAAGTAACCTTTGTCATTTCATACACTCCCGTAAACGTTTTTTATTATCAATAATTAGATTTTATACCTTTTTTTTTCAAAAATCAACATTAATTTTTACATTTTAAAATATTTTTTTCACTTTTATATTTTAAATTTTATAATATTTCAATTAACTCTTATTTTTCAAACAAAAAACTCTTTGTATTTAAATATACAAAGAGCTTTTTATTAATTTATTATTTTACAACTATATTAACTAATTTCTTAGGTACTGCAACTACTTTAACTATAGTTTTACCTTCAACTAGTGCTTTTATTTTTTCATCTTCCATTGCTACTTTTTCCATTTCTTCTCTAGAAATATTAGCAGCAACACTTAATTTTCCTCTTACTTTTCCATTTATTTGAACAACTATCTCAACTTCATCTTTAACTAAAGCAGTTTCATCGTATTTTGGCCAAGATATATTAAATATACTTCCTTCTTTTCCTATCATAGCCCATAGTTCTTCACCTATATGAGGTGCAAATGGAGCAAGTATAGTTACTATAGTTTCTACACCTTCTTTTATAACCGCTTCATTTCTAGAATCTAATTCTTTGTACTTATACATTTCATTTATTAATTCCATTAATGCTGATATAGCAGTATTAAATCCAAACTTTTCATTTAAATCTTCAGTAACTTTCTTTAAAGTTGCATGTATAGTATATCTCATAGCTTTATCTTCTTTAGTTAATTCTTTTGACTCAACATCAGATTTAGCTATATCAGATAATTCATCTACTAATCTATATACTCTATTTAAGAATCTAAAGCATCCTTCAACACCTTGGTCTGACCATTCTAAGTCTCTTTCTGGAGGTGCTGCAAATAATACGAATAATCTAGCTGTATCAACTCCGTATTCTTCTATTATTTCTGATGGAGCTACAACATTCCCTTTAGATTTACTCATCTTAGCACCATCTTTTAAAACCATACCTTGAGTTAATAAGTTTTTGAAAGGCTCTTTAAAATCTAACATTCCCATAGAATTAAATGCTTTTACAAAGAATCTTGAGTAAAGAAGATGTAATATAGCATGCTCTACCCCACCTATATATTGGTCAACTGGCATCCAGTTGTTAACTGCTTCTTTACTAAATGGTTCTTCAGTATTTTTAGGATCTATATATCTTAAGAAGTACCAAGAAGAATCTACGAATGTATCCATTGTGTCAGCTTCTCTTCTAGCTGGTTTTCCACAACATGGACAAGTTGTATTCATAAATGTTTTAGATGTTGTAAGTGGCGATTCACCCTTTCCTGTAAACTCTACATCTGTTGGTAATAATATTGGTAAGTTTTCTTTCTTTTCTGGAACTATACCACATTCATCACAATATACTACAGGTATTGGACATCCCCAGTATCTTTGTCTAGAAAGTAACCAGTCTCTTAATCTATAGTTAACTGTTTTCTTTCCTCTTCCTATTTCTTCTATCTTTTCTATTATAGCATCAAATGCTTTATCAGCGTCCATTCCATCAAATTCTGCTGAGTTTATCATTTTATTATCTTCATCTATTACAGTTACTACTTCTAAGTCATATTTAGATGCAAAATCAGCATCTCTTTCATCATGAGCCGGAACTGCCATAACTGCACCTGTTCCATAATCAACAAGTACGTAGTTAGCTATCCATAAAGGAACTTTTTTACCTGTTAATGGATTTACAACATATTTACCTATGAACATTCCTTCTTTTTCAACATCACTTGAAGTTCTCTCTATTTCTGTCATAGTATGCATTTTTTGAACAAATGCTTCTACTGCTTCTTCATATTCTGTTTTCGCAACTAGTTCTTTAACTAATGAATGCTCTGGAGCTAAAACCATGTAAGAAACTCCATATACAGTATCTGGTCTAGTTGTAAATACAGTTATAGATTTGTCACTTCCATCTATATCGAAAGTTATTTCAGCACCAGTACTTTTTCCTATCCAGTTTCTTTGCATAGTTTTAACTTTTTCTGGCCATCCATCTAAAGTATCTATATCTTGTAATAATTCCTCTGCAAAATGAGTAGTTTTGAAATACCATTGTTCTAAGTCTTTCTTTACTACTACAGAATCACATCTTTCACATGCACCTTGTACAACTTGCTCATTAGCAAGAACTGTTTCACAAGATGGACACCAGTTTACGAAAGATTTTTTCTTATATGCTAGTCCATGTTCTAACATTTTTAAGAATATTTGTTGAGTAAACTTATAGTATTCTGGTGTAGATGTAGCTATTTCTCTATCCCAGTCAAAGCTAAGACCTAAAGTTTTTAATTGTTCTCTCATGTCAGCTATATTTTCCATAGTCCATTTGTCTGGATGTATTCCATGCTTTATAGCTGCATTTTCTGCTGGAAGTCCAAATGAATCCCATCCCATTGGATGTAGAACATTGTACCCTTGCATTTTCTTAAATCTAGCAACTACGTCACCTATAGAGTAGTTTCTAACATGTCCCATATGTAATTTTCCTGATGGATAAGGGAACATTTCTAATGCATAATACTTAGGCTTTGTATTATCATTAGTATCTGTTTTATATTGTCCATTTTCTTCCCAAGTTTTTTGCCATTTTGACTCAATTTCATTTGGTTTATAAACGTTCATCAAAATTTCCTCCTATGTTAATAATATTAAAAAAATCCTCAATCACTAAACACAATGTTTAGGGACGAGGATTATCTTCGCGGTACCACCCTAATTAGCCTAATAAGGCTCTCTTAGATAGTTTTTATGCCAACTACGGCTAAATAGATTTTACCTAGCAAGTTCAAAGGTACATTTTACTAGTTCACAGCACCACTAGCTCTCTGAAAAAATATATTCTTTTACTACTCTAGTCTATTTAATAATTTAAAATTTTAATTATAATGTTAACATCATTAAGCTAAGTTGTCAACATCCACATATGGAGCATCTTTCCATAGCTTTTCTAAGTTATAGAAATCTCTGTTTTCTTCATTAAATATATGAACCATAACATCGCCATAATCAAGTAAAACCCAAACTTGGCTATCATATCCTTCTTTTCCTCTAGCTTCTATACCAAGTTTAGTTAATTCATCTTCTACATTGTCAGCTATAGCTTTTACTTGTCTTTGAGAAGATGCTGTAGCTATTACAAAGTAATCACATAAGCTAGACACAGCTCCTATATTTAATATTGCTATATCTTTACCTAGTTTATCATCTATTGCATCATATATAACTTTTGTAATGTTTTCTACTGTCATATTATTTCCTTCCTTTCATGATTATAAACATATTTAATTATTATACCATAAATAATACGTAAATAAACCATTGTATTTTATTATATAATGTATTAAATTTATTTTTATGATATGCTTTTATAAAATTTTATTTTTTATAAGGTAATTTCTTGCATCTACTGTTCTATTATGTATTAACTGATTGTTCTCTATTACAAATTTTATTGTATTATTAAATGAAATAAGTAAGGCTTTATCTAATTCTTTATTATAAACTAAATCTCTTAATTCTTCCACTCCAGGAAAATCTCTATCTTCCTCTATTAAGTCTGCAATATAAATTATTTTTTCTATTATGTCCATGTCTTCTTTCCCTGTAGTATGGTACTTTATAGCATTTATTATATCTTTATCATTTATTCCAAATTCATATTTTGCTATGTATGAACCTATTAAGCTATGAGATAATGCTAAGTTGTCTTTTTCTATTTCATCTAAAACTATTTTATATTTATCTACATAATATTTTACTTCATCTTTGTTTAAATACTTAGCACAGTCATGCGCTATTCCTGCTATATAAGCTTTTTCTTTATCACACCCATAAATTTCACTTAACTTTACAGCACAATCTGCTACATTTAATGAATGTTTATACCTCTTTTCCGGTAACATTTCTTGTATCTTATTATTAATTAATTCTAAATTCATATATTATTCTCCACTACTATATAATTTTTTGTTATATATATATTCTTGTACTAATTCAGGTACTAAATATCTAATTGTTTTATGTTTATTTAATTGTTCCCTTATATATGTTGATGATATATCTAAAGATGGCACATATACACTTTCAATATTTGCATTATACTTATCTTTTAGCTCTTTTATTTTTTCATTAGCTCTTAATAAACTTATTCCTGGTCTTGTTGCTGCTATAAAGTTTGCTAATTTAAAGTTTCCCTCAACATCCTTCCAAGTTTCTATATCACATATAGCATCCGCTCCAGTTATAAAATATATCTCTGCATTTTTATATATTTGTTTTAAAACTTTTAATGTATCTATTGTATAAGTACTTTTTTCTCTTTTTATTTCTATATCAGAAACTATAAAGTCATCATTATTAACTGTAGATAATAATACCATATTATACCTATCATATTTATCAGTTATATTACCCTTTTTATGAGGAGGATTTCCCGATGGTATAAATAGTATTTTATCTAATTTATAATTATCTCTTATAAATTCAGCTGTCGCTAAATGTGCGTAATGTATAGGGTCAAACGTCCCACCCATTATACCTATCTTTACATTACTACACCTATCCCCAAATTGCTTTAACTTCTTTTGATTAATTATAAAAGACTCATCAACTATATTGTTAATTGCCATAATTTATCTCCTTTGTTAAATTATATTATTATTGTATCATTATTTTTTATTTATTAAATATATTAAATTACTTTTTAGTGTATAATCATATTATTATGTATAATTAAGGAGAAATATAATGGCTATAATTACAAAAATAGAAGCACAAAAGAAAAATACAGATAGAGTAAATATTTATATTAATGATGAATTTTTTATGTCTGTATTTACTGAGCTTGTTTATACATTTAATCTAAAAAAAGGTATGGAGATAAATAAAGAAAATTTAAAAACTTTACTCGATGATGATATGTACATTAAAGCTAAAAATAAAGCCTTAAATATATTATCTAAAGCTGACCAATCAGAGAAAAAAATAAAAGAAAAATTATCTTCTGAATTTGAAGAACACACTATCGAAAAAGTATTAGATTTTTTAAGGAATAATAAGTTTATTGATGATAAATTATTAGCTCAAAAAATAGTAAATACTAATATTAACTTAAATAAATGTGGTAAAAATAAAATAAAACAAAATCTTTACAATAAAGGAATAGATTCTGAAGATATATCCCATGCTATATCTAATATTGATTCTAATGTTGAATTTGAAAATGCAATGTATCTAGCTAAAAAGCGTTATGAGAGAATAAAAAACGAAGATAAAAGAAAAATATACCAAAAGCTTTCTCAGCATCTCGCTTATAAAGGATTTGGTTATGATACGATCAAATCTGTTTTAAATAAAATTTTAAATTTTGATGAATATGAATATTAAGTATGGAGGTAATAAATGAAACTAATTGTCGGTATCTTAAGTTTTTTACTTGGTATATATAATGTAACTAAACTTTACAAACAAGATAGTCTTAAATAAAAGGAGTCTTTTTATGATAGATTTAGTTTTGCTAGGTTGTGGAGGCAATATGCCAATGCCAAATAGATTTCTCTCTTCTTTGTTTATAAATTATAAAGGAAGAAAAATACTTATTGATTGTGGTGAAGGTACTCAAGTTTCTATGAGAATGAAAAATTGTGGTTTTAAAAATATAGATTTAATATGTATAACTCACCTTCACGGGGACCATTTTTACGGTCTTATGGGACTTTTATCTACTATAGGAAATAGCTCTAGAATTGATGATTTAACTATAGTTGGTCCTAAAGGTATTGGTAAAATGATAAATGCGCTTAAAACTTTAATAGAATACTTACCATATAAAATAATTGTTGTTGAAAATCCTAAAGGTACATTCTCTTTGGTTAATGATATATTAAAAGATATAGAGATTTCGACTTTAGAGCTAGATCATTCAAGCGAGTGCCTAGGATATAGCTTATACTTTAAGAGAACACCTAAGTTTAATATAGAAAAAGCTATCAAAAACAATGTTCCTAAATTATTATGGCAAAAACTTCAAAGTGGAAAAAATATAGTTTTTGAAAATATTGAGTACTCTCCAGATATGGTTTTAGGAGATAATCGAAAAGGAATAAAAATTAGCTTTATTACAGATACAAGACCAATATTATCAATTCCTGAGTTTATAAATAACAGTGATTTATTCATATGTGAAGCTATGTATGGAGATGATTTAGATATATCTAAAGCTGTTAAAAATAAGCATATGACATTTAGAGAGGCTGCCAATTTAGCAAGACTTGGTAATGTTAAGACATTACTTTTAACTCACTTTAGCCCTTCTCTAGAAGATCCTAATCTATATATAAAAAATGCAACTGATGTATTTGAAAATACTATAGTTGGAAAAGATAGATATGATATTAATTTAAATTTTGAAAATTAACTATATAAAAAGGATGTAACTTAATTTTATAAAACTAAGATACATCCTTTTATTTTAATTAATATTTAATATTAATTATTTACATACATTCCCAGCTACATTTAATACATCCCATGTTCTAGCAAATGGTGGTGCATAACATAAATCTAACATTCCTAATTGATTAGTTGTTAATTTTCCAAATATAGCTGCTGCTATTACATTACATCTTTGAACTGAGTCTTTAAATCCAGCAACTTGTCCACCTAATATAACCTTAGTATCTGCATCATAAACAAGCTTTACATATATTTTATCTCTACCTGGATAGTAATTTGTTTGGTTAAAGTCTGATATAAATTTAGCCTTATAGTTTATACCTAGCTTTTGAGCTTGTGACTCAGTCATACCAGTTGAAGCTGCTTCCATATCCATAACTTTTATACAGCTTGAACCTAATGATCCTTGGAATGAGTTATTTGCTCCTGCTAAATTTTCACCAACTATTCTACCTAATTTATTAGCTCCTGTTGCAAGAGGTACATATGAATCTTGACCTGTTACTATATTTTGTATAGTAGCACAATCTCCAGCTGCATATATATCTTCAACTGAAGTTCTACCAAATTCATCAACTATTATAGCTCCATTTGGTAACATTTCTATAGATGTATCTTTTAAGAATGACGTATTTGGTCTTACTCCTGTTGCTATAATAACTACATCAGCTTCATATTCACCTTTGTTTGTTATAATTTTTTCTACCTTAGTTTCTCCAACTAATTCAGATACTAGTTCTTCTAATCTTAAATCTACATCGTGTTTTTTAATCTCTTCTTCTAATACGTCAGTTATTTCTTTGTCAAAAACTTGCGCAAGAACTCTTGATTCTGATTGGAATACTCTTACTTCTTTACCTAACTGCTTAGCAGCTTCAACAGCTTCAAGACCTATAAATCCTGCACCTATTATAGCTACCTTTTGATTTTCTTCTTTATTTAATAATTCTTTTACTTTTATTCCATCTTCCATAGTCTTTAACGTTGAAACATTCTCTAACTTAACATTTTTTATAGGAGGTATTATACTACTTGCTCCTGTTGCTATCATTAACTTATCATAAGAATCTTCAAATTCAACATTTGTTTCTAAATTTCTTACTGTAACTTTTTTAGCCTCTGTATCAACCTTAACAACTTCATGGAATACATTTAAATCTATTCCGGTTTCTCTAAATTTTTCTGCACTTCTTGCTATCATATTATTAGCATCATCGAAGAATCCTCCAACAAAGTATGGAAGCCCACATGCTCCAAATGATACTACATCTGTTTTTTCATATACTACAACATCATATTCAGGTTTCATTCTTTTTAACTTAGCTGCTGCACTCATCCCAGCTGCAACTGCACCTACTATAATTACTCTCATTATAATTCTCCCTCCCTAAATAAATTACATTATTTCTAAAAGTATTTTTTTATTTTTATTTATTTTTATAAGCTAGTTATTATATTAACACTTTTTTTTCATAAAATCTATAGTATATTAGTTTATTTTACATTATTCTACAATATTTAATAAGTAATTATTATTTACACAAAATCTACATAGCTAAAGTAATGTATCGAATAAATATTTTATTATATAAAATTTTATAAATTATTAAAAACTTTTTAATTTTATCAAATTAATTAATGTTACATATATAAGTTAATGATATATAATCATTGATTTTATATCATTTTTTAATAATAAAAAAGCATCTGTATATTTACAGATGCTTAAAATATTATCTAACCGATCTTTTTGTTACTCTTCCTTTTTTAGTAACATTTTCAGCCTTTACTTTAGCCTTAGCTTGTTCATGTCCTGGGAATACTATTTGTGGATTCTCTGTATTTTTCTTATATAAAGTAAACTTCGATCCTATAGCTTGAACAAACTCAGCTCTTAAAGCTTCACATATAGCATTAGCAGTTTCTTTAGTTTCAAGTCCTGCAGTTTCAAGTATTGTTACTTTAACTATTTCTCTTTTTCTTAACATATCATCTAATTGCTCTAAAAAGCTTTCAGTAACTCCATCTTTACCTATTTGAGTTGAAGGCTTTAAAGTATTTGCTATTGATCTTAAATATGCTCTTTGCTTACCTTTTAACATTGTGTCACCTCATCTATATTAATTATAGAATTCAAATTCTATTTCGTAAATTCTAACTGTATCTCCATCTTCTATTCCCATTTCTCTTAATCTATCGAATACACCTTGGCTTTCCATAGCCTTTTGGAAATATTGAAGAGATTCCATATCATCAAAGTTAACAGAGTACATAATTCTTCTTAAAGATTTACCAGTTACTACATATACTCCATCTTCTATATCTATTTGTAAACCTTCATCTTGTACTTCATCAAGTTCAGGTCTAAACATTTCTTCTTCTGAAACTAACTCTATTTCTTCAGCTTCTCTTAATAATTCAGATACATAAGCAATTACATCATCTACACCTTGACGTGTTGCAGCAGACATTTTAAATACTTTATATCCTCTTCCCTCTAATTCATTTTTGAATTCATCAAATATACTTTCATCTTCTAGTATATCCATCTTATTAGCAACTACAACTTGTGGTCTTGTAGCTAATTTTTCATTGTATAGTTTTAATTCACCATTAATTTTATCAAAGTCATCTAAAGCATCTCTGCCTTCTAAACCAGATATATCAACTATATGTATTAAAACTTTAGTTCTTTCAACATGTCTTAAGAAGTCATGGCCTAAACCTACACCTTCTGCAGCACCTTCTATAAGACCTGGTATATCAGCTAAAACAAAACTCTCTCCAAATTTAGTTTGAACAACACCTAAATTAGGAGTTAATGTTGTAAAGTGGTAGTTAGCTATCTTTGGTTTAGCTTTAGTTACTACAGATAAGAATGTTGACTTACCTACGTTAGGGAATCCTAAAAGACCAACATCAGCTATCATTTTAAGTTCTAATACTACCCATTTTTCTACACCGTCACTACCTGATCTAGCAAAAGCAGGAGCTTGTCTAACTGCATTGGCAAAGTGTTGGTTTCCTTTTCCACCTCTACCACCTTTAGCAACTACAGCTCTATCTCCTTCTTCTTTTAAATCTGCTATAACAAGACCTGTAGCTTCATCTCTTATTATTGTTCCAGGAGGAACTTTAAGGATTAAGTCTTCCCCATTTCTTCCTGCTTTTCTTTTTTTGCTACCATCTTCTCCGTGTTCTGCTACATATTTTCTTTGATATTTAAAGTCCATTAATGTTCTTAAACCTAAATCAACTTCAAATATTACACTAGCTCCGTTTCCACCGTCTCCACCGTCTGGACCACCAGCTGGAACATATTTTTCTCTTCTAAATGATACCGCACCATTTCCGCCATTTCCTGACTTAACAAAAATCCTAGCTTTATCTATAAACAAATTAATCACCTACTTGTTTAAACTTTTTATTTATTTTTTCCCAAATAGATATATAACATTCTGTAAATATCTATTTACAAGAAAAAGGAGTGTATTAACACTCCTTTTATTTAGCATTACTCAGCTATTGATACTGGGTATACACTAACTTTCTTTCTTTTCTTATCTTTTCTTTCGAATTTAACAGCACCGTCAACTAATGCGAATAAAGTGTCATCTCCACCTTTACCTACGTTAGTTCCTGGATGTATCTTAGTACCTCTTTGTCTTACTATTATACTACCAGCAGTTACTACTTGTCCGTCGAATCTCTTAACACCTAATCTCTTAGATATAGAATCTCTACCGTTTTTAGAAGACCCTACCCCTTTCTTAGATGCAAGTAACTGTAAGTTCATGTTTAACATATGGAGTCACCCCCTACTTTTTTAAGATTTTTATATTTTTGGGATATTCCCTTTTAATTTCTTCAATAGCTAATTGAAAATGATTTAGCAGTAATTTAGAATCTTCTAGATATCCATCTTTTACGATGCATTCTATATGACCTTCTTTACCTATAACTTTCTCAAATTCAACCTTTACAAGCTTGTCTAATGAGTTTATAACTGCAATTGCATTAGATGTAACCGCAGAACATACTATATCATATCCTATTTCAGCATAATCAGCATGACCCTTAAGACAAAAGCCTCTTATTGAAAAGTCATCATCGTAATAATATTTAACTTTTATCATTACTTAACCATTAATTAAGCGTTTATCTTTTCGATAACTATCTTAGTGTATGGTTGACGATGTCCTTGCTTTCTTCTGTAGTCTTTCTTAGCTTTGTACTTGAAAACTATAACTTTCTTAGCTTTACCTTGTTCAACAACTTTTGCTTGAACAGAAGCACCTTCAACTGTAGGAGCTCCAACTACTAACTCACCATCTTTAGTGCAAGCTAATACTTCGTTTAAAGTAACTACATCACCTGCATTACCTTCTAACTTTTCAACGAATAATACATCACCTTCAGCAACTTTATATTGCTTTCCACCTGTTTTAACTATAGCGTACATTAAATACACCTCCTCGGTCTCAAAACTCGCCATATAGGTACTTCATTTAAGAAGTTTTCAACCTTTTCTGTGCGGCATTTACAGTTATTAATATTACTATAATATTTGTCATATGTCAACTAACTATTATAAATTATATTTAATTTTTCATAATTTATTTTATCATTTTCACATAATCCTATTTTTGTACTATATTTTTTAGATATATTTTCTATTATATACATAAAATTCATTTTTATAAGTTTTAAAGTTCTACTATTTAACTCTATAGTTACATCTTTGTATGATGTATGTGTACTAATTCTTATTATCTCTTTCTCTATATCATCTAAAATAAAATTAATAGATTTTGTTGATCCTTTACCTTCACAAGTATAACATTCTTCCAAATAATATTTGTCTATCGAGTCTCTTTCTCTTCGTCTTGTAATTTCCACTAGACCTAACTTTGTCATTCCTAATACTTCAGTTTTTCTTTTATCTTTTTTAAACTCTTCATTTAATATATTTATTATTTCTTGTTTATACTTTGCTTTGTGCATATCTATAAAATCAACTATTACTATTCCACCTATATCTCTTAATTTAAGTTGTCGGCAAACTTCAATTGCGGCTTCTATATTCGTTTGATACACTGTTTCCTCAAGCTTTAAATTTCCAGTAAACCTACCTGTATTAACATCTATTACAGTAAGTGCTTCTGTTTTATCTATTATTAAATATCCTCCGCTTTTTAGCCATACCTTTTTACTTAAAGCTTTTTCAATTTGATTTTCTACTCTATATAAGTCAAATATATCTTTATTTTCTTCTAGTTCTAGTTTTTCTACATACTCTTTTTTTATAGATTTTAATATATTTTTTAATTCATCATACTTACATTTATCATTTGTAACTATCTTCTCAATATCTTCATTTACATTATCTTTTATATACTTAGATGAAAAATCTAATTCTTTATATAAAAGTTTTGGTCCTATTCCTAATTTATATTCTTTAATTATTTCTTCATATCTTTCTTTTAGCTCATTTATATCCGCTTCTAACTCTTCTTTTGTACAGCCTACAGCTTCAGTCCTTATTATCAACCCCTTAGCACCTTTACTTACACTATTAGCAATTTTTTTCAATCTAAATCTTTCTTTTTCATCTAATATCTTATTAGATATTGTAATTCTATCATTAGTAGGAATATAAACTAAATATCTACCAGCTAAACTTATCTCAGTATTTAATTTAGCTCCTTTAGTTCCTACTTCTTCTTTATTTACTTGTACTAATATATCTTGGCCTGCTTTTATATTGCTATCTTTATCTAATTGCAAGTATGCCAACTTTTCAAATCCTATATCTACAAAACATGCTTGTATACCTAGTATTACTTTTTTAACTACACCTCTGTATATATTTGATACCTTTTTAGAATTTTTATTATCTTCTATTAATAACTCTATTAATTTATCATCTTCTAATATTGCTGTTTTTTGAGATGAAACTAAATATTCGACTATGATTTTTTTCATTTAATTCTCCTTAAATTACTACTTATATATATCTTATTATAATAAAAAAAAGGTAGCATAAACCACCTTTTTTTACATAGGAGATACTAATTGACCATCCTGTAATTTATATAAATCTCTTCTTAATATATCTACATCTAAAGGATCCATATCTAATTCTAATAAATCTAATATTTTAGGTATAAATATATTAGTATTTAAATTAGCCTTAGATCCTGTAGCTATTGTTGCCTCTAAAGTTAACACATTATCTTGTACATCTAGTAAATCAAAATTCCTAATCATAGGTCTTATATCAGATTCTACTATTTTACCTTTTTTATTTTTCTTAGTAATCATTATTTCATCTTGAGACATAAACTCTAATATTTTACTTTTTACATATTCTTTAGTTAAAGTCTTTTCTGTTTCTATTGTAAATATATATTCTCCATATTCTATAACAGATGCTAAAGATGGCTCTTGCTTATCTATTTCTTTAGCTTCTATAAATTTTATACCTTGTGGTAATTGTGCGTTCATTCTGTTTAGATATTCTTCTACACTTAGGTCCTCTTCTATTTCAACGTCAACATATTCTCCTTGACTTTCTGTTCCAAGAGCTAAAGCATTTCCGTAACTTATCTTAGGATGTGGATTGAACCCTTGTGAATGAACTAAATCTATTTCAGCTCTTCTAAATGCTCTTTGTAATAATTGTTGTAAATCTAGATGAGATATATAAATCATATCTCCTTCTTTATTAAATTTCGTTCTTATTATTTTCATAATTAACACATCCCCCTTCCTATATCATGTGCATTTATACCACATGCATTACATTTGTGTCTACAATCCGGAGTAACTGTGTCACTTTTAGCTTTTTCATTTTCTCTTATTAAGAATTTCTTGCTAACTCCTACATCTATATGATCCCATGGGAATACTTCGTCGTAACTTCTTTCTCTATTTGCATAGAAATCTATTGAAAGATTATTCTTTTCCATAGCTTCTTTCCAAGTATCTAAATTGAAGTACTCTGACCATCCATCAAATTTAGCTCCTGCCTTAAATGCATCATATATAACTTTACCTATTCTTCTATCTCCTCTAGCTATTACTGCTTCCATTAAACTAGTTTTAGAATCATGATAGTTATATTTTATATCTTTATTTTTTAGTTTTTTAACTAAGTGTCTTTGCTTTTCAACAACTTCTTCAGTTGTATCTTGTCCATGCCATTGGAATGGTGTAAATGGTTTAGGTACAAATGTTGATGTACTTACTGTAACACCAAAACTTCTTTTTAACTTACCATTATGAACTTCTCTGTACATATCAATTACATCATATGCAAGTTTTGCAATTCCATCTAAATCATCATAAGTTTCTGTTGGTAAACCTATCATGAAGTATAGCTTTACACTATTCCATCCCATTTCAAATGCTTTTTTAGTTGCATTTTGTAAATCTTCTTCACTTACACCTTTGTTTATAACATCTCTAAGTCTTTGAGTTCCAGCTTCTGGTGCAAAAGTTAATCCTGATTTTCTTACTTGTTGTATTTTTTCCGCTATTTCCATAGAGAAGTTATCTAATCTAAGAGATGGTAATGATATTCCGATATTATTAGATGCATATTCATCAACTAAGTAGTCTGTTAACTCTGATAATTTAGAGTAATCGCTAGTACTTAATGATGATAAAGATATCTCATCATAACCTGTACTCTTTACTAACTTATCTACTATTTCTTTTAATCTCTCTACACTTTTTTCTCTTATTGGTCTGTATATCATTCCAGCTTGACAGAATCTACATCCTCTTGTACATCCTCTAAATAGCTCAAGTACAACTCTATTATGAACTGTATCTATAAATGGAACTATTAATTTTTCTGGATATGGTACATTTTCAACATCTTTTATTATTCTCTTATGAGGTTTAGATGGTATATTTTCTCTATTTGGTACAACTTCTTTAACTGTATTATCTTCATTGTACGTAACATCATAGAAGCTAGGTATATAAACCCCTTCTATTGAAGATATTTGATATAAGAAATCTTCTCTAGTAGTTTTATTCTTCTTCCATTCTTTATAAGCGTTTAGTATTTCTAAGTTTACTTCTTCACCTTCACCTAAAACAACTATATCAACGAAATCAGCCATAGGCTCTACGTTATATGCACATGGACCTCCAACTAATATAAATGGATCATCTAATTTTCTTTCAGTTCTAAGTATAGGTACATTTGCTAAGTCTAACATATTTAATATATTTGTATATGAAAGCTCATATTGAAGCGTGAATGCTATAACATCAAAATTAGTTATAGGTTCTCTTGACTCTAAAGCAAATAGTGGTATATTCTTTTCCCTCATCATATTTTCCATATCAACAGCAGGTGCATATACCCTCTCACAGAATATTTTTTCATCTCTGTTGATTACATCATATAGTATATGACTTCCTAAGTGACTCATACCAACTTCATATAAGTCTGGGAAACATTGAGCATATCTTATTAAGCTTTCATCTGACGTATCCTTATGTATTGAATTTATTTCATTTCCAAGATACCTAGCAGGCTTTTCAACCTTCTTTAAAATTCTCTTTAAGTCTACCTTATTCATGTATCTTAAAACCTCCGATAAGCGTATTATTTTAAAACATAAATATTATTATACACGATATGATATTATGTATCAAAACTTTATTTATTACAATATAGTTTTTCCATTTTATATTCATATAAACTAAAATACATTGAAAAAATACATTTACATTTAGATATTCATCTAAATTTATATTATATTAATCTATTATGCTAATTCTTTTACTAAATATATTGAAATTACTATTATAAAATTTTTTTACTATGAAAATATAACCTATTATAATCTAATATTTACAATAATTGTAATTAACTAACACAACGAGTTATATTATAATTATTTTAGGACATAATAATATTATTTGAATATTATTTTGTTTAAAAGTATACTCTATGGGTATAAATTTTTTATGTATATCGTTAATTTTTTTAGGAGGATTTATTATGAGTAATGTATTTGAAGTAAAAAAAGATATTTACTTTACAGGTGTTGTTGATAAAGATTTAGAAGTTTTTGATATAATAATGGAAACTGAGTTTGGTACAACTTATAACGCTTATATAATAAAAGATGAAAAGACTGTTTTATTTGATACTGTAAAACCAAACTTTAAAGATGAATTTTTAAATAATATATCTCAAGTTACTGATGTGGCTGATATAGACTATGTAGTAGTACATCACACAGAACCTGACCATGCTGGTAGCTTAAAGTATATATTAGATTTAAATCCAAACATAGAAGTATTTTGTACAAAAGCAGCTAAAATGTACTTAGATGAACAAATAAATAAGCCATTTAAATGTCATGTTATAACTGATGGTGAAGTTTTAAATATAGGTAAAAGAAACCTTAAGTTTATAACTGCTCCTTTCCTACATTGGGCTGATACTATGTTTACTTATGTTGAAGAAGATAAAACATTATTTACTTGTGATGCTTTTGGATGTCATTTTGCAAATGTTGATGCTAATTCTGTTGAAAGTGAAGATTACTTAAAATCAGCTAAGCACTACTATGATTGTATAGTTAAGCCTTTTGCTAAACACGTATTAAATGCTATTAATAAAGTTGTTGAATTAGAATTAGATTTTGACACTATATTAACATCACACGGTCCAATGCTTACTAAAGACCCTATGGCTCAAGTTAAAAGATATTTAGATTGGTCTACAGAAGTAGTTAATACTACTAATCAAAACCAAGTTGCTATATTCTATTTATCTGCATATACTAACACTTTAGTTATGGCTAAAAATATAGAAAAGGGCTTACTTGAAGAAGGATGTAAAGTTACTTTATACGACTTAGAAAATATGAACTTAAAAGAAATGCATGACGCAGTAGTTATGTCTAAAGTAATATTACTAGGTTCTCCAACAATAAATAAAACTATGGTTAAGCCAATGTGGGATTTATTCTCTGTTATAGACCCTATGGCTAATATAGGTAAAATAGGTGGAGTATTCGGTTCTTACGGATGGAGTGGTGAAGGTATCACTATGGCTGAAACTTTAATAAAAGCTATGTCATTCAAAATGCCTGTTCCAACTCTTAAAAAGAAATTCTTCCCTTCAGAAGAAACTCTTCAAGATTGTGTAGACTTTGGTAAAGAATTTGCTAAATTAGTAAAATAATTTATATAAAAGGAACTATATTAAATATAGTTCCTTTATATATATATATCCGTTGCTCAAAATGTTATTTTTTAAGTTTACAAAGTTACTGATATGACTTATATGCAAAAAGAGTATCTATAAATTTAGATACTCTTTTTGCATATAAATAATTTAATTTATCCTTATATTAATTAAACTCTTTGGCTAGTAGTTTTCCTAACTTCTCTCCAAGATAACTCTCCCCTGTCTAGTGCATTAATAAATATTTCAGCTGATGCTAAGTTTGTAGCTATAGGTACATGATATACATCACATAATCTTATTAAAGCTTGTATATCAGTCTCATGAGCTTGAGATGTAAGTGGGTCTCTTAAAAATATAACTAAATCTATATCTTGAGACACTATTAAAGCTCCTATTTGTTGATCTCCCCCTAGAGGCCCAGATGCCAATCTATTTACATCTAGAGATGTTTCATCCATTATTCTTTTTCCCGTAGTACCTGTACCGTATAAACCATAGTTTTTTAATATTCTTTCATATGCTATACAAAATCCTATCATTGTATCTTTCATTTCATCATGTGCTATTAATGCTATATTCATATTACGCTCCTAATTTAAAAGTTTATTTTTTTTCTTCTCATACCTACATTTAATACTAATCCAAGATTTGCTAATGATGTAAGTAAAGAACTACCACCATAGCTTATAAACGGAAGTGTTACTCCAGTTACTGGAATTACAGCCACAGTCATACCTATATTTTGAATAATCTGATAAGCAAACATACTCATAACTCCAATTACTATAAGAGTTCCATAAAAATCTTTCGCTTCTCTCGATAATATTATCATTCTAAGTAAAAATAATGTGTAAAGCAGTATTACAACTAACATTCCTATTACACCTAATTCTTCTCCTATAACAGCAAATATAAAATCACTTTCTTGTACTGGTAAAAATCCTTCTTGATTTTGAGTCCCATTATATAATCCCTTACCTGTTAAACCTCCAGAACCTATCGCTATCATAGATTGCATAACTTGATAGTTGCCCTTATATGTAGGATCATCTGGATGCAAGAATGCTTCAATTCTTTCTTTTTGATGTGATGCCATCATCATATACATTAGCGGAAGTGATACTATAGCTATAATGATAACTCTTTTTATTAGTTTTATATTAAATCCTGCAGTAAATAACATACCTGCAATTATACAACAAAATACTATAGCCGTACCTAAATCTGGTTGGGCAAATAATAACCCTATAAAAGGTACTGCATAAATAACAACTGGTATTATCTCTTTTAAAGTATTTAACTTATCTTTCTTAGACTCTACTATTTTAGCATAACTCAATATAAATGTTAGTTTAACTAATTCAGATGTCTGAAAATATAAAGGTCCTAGTTTTAACCAAGAACGAGCTCCTCCCATTTGGGCACCTATACCAGGTATCAAAACAACGCCCAGTAAAATTAAACTAACAACATATAAACCTTTATAATATTTGCCTAAAAAATTATAGTCAAACATTAATATTCCTATTATCATTAAAACTCCTAAACCAAAAGCAGCACCTTGTTTATAAAGTTGGAAGTAGTCACCGGTCTCATTTGCATGAGTAGCACTACTTAATATTAATAACCCAAAAGAAAATATACAAAGTACTATAATTATAAGCTTCCAATCTAGTTGTTTTATCAATTTAATCATCGATTTACGTTCAGCCATATTTTCACCGTCTTTCTAAAATCAATAAAAACCACAAAGGGGGATAATAATCCCCCTTCACCTTTACATTTTTCTCTCTTTTATATTTTTTAGCGGTATATTTGCAACTAATGCAGATACCGGCATATCATCATTATCTCCTCTAGACTTTGACATTTTTATTTCAAGTCCGTCTTCTTCTATTTCAGCATAATTAGCTATAACTTTAAGAATATCCGTCTTTATAAGATCTAGAAGCTTAGGAGAACAATCAACTCTATCATGTACTAAAACTAATTTTAATCTTTCTTTTGCTACAGATTTGCTAGTTTTAGATTCATTAGAAAAAACTTTAAATAAATCTAACATAGATATATCCCCCTTTACTATTTAGCCATACCAAATATTTTCTTTATTTTAGTGAAGATATTAGCTTCTTCTTCTAACTCTAACATTGGTACATCATCTCCTAATATTCTTCTTGCTATATTCTTATATGCTTGTCCAGCAAGAGACTTATTGTCAAGTATAGCAGGCTCTCCTTTGTTAGTTGAAACTATTATACTTTCATCATCAGGTACTAAACCTAACAATTTAATGGCTAGTATCTCTATAATATCCTCTTTATTCATCATGTCGCCACGTCTTACCATGTCGTGTCTTATTCTATTTATTACTAATCTTATATCATTTATTTCATTAGCTTCTAATAGTCCTATTATTCTATCAGCATCTCTGACAGCTGATACTTCTGGATTTGTAACAACTATAGCTCTATCTGCTCCTGCTATAGCATTTTTAAAACCTTGTTCTATACCTGCTGGGCAATCTATTATTATATAATCAAATGATTCTCTAAGTTTATTACATAAATCATTCATTTGTTCAACTGTAACTGCATTTTTATCTCTAGTTTGAGCAGCTGGTAATAGGTATAAATTTTCAAATCTTTTATCTTTTATTAATGCCTGTTTTAGTCTGCATGTACCTTCAACAACATCAACTATATCATAAACTATTCTATTTTCAAGTCCCATAACTACATCTAAGTTTCTAAGACCTATATCTGCATCTACTATAACTGTCTTTTTATTTTCTAAACTTAGTGCAGTTCCTAAGTTAGCCGCGGTAGTAGTTTTTCCAACTCCACCTTTACCTGATGTTATAACTATAACTTCACTCATAACACTACCCCCTGTATAATTAATACTTCTTTATTTTATCGTTTTTGGCAAGTAACTCTCTATAACAATTATATCATTACTTACAAATGCTATTTCTGGTATATTATGTTTATTTTCTTCATAATTTTCATCGTCTGGTGCTTCTGCAATATTTCCAGCTATCTGCAATACTTTAGGATTTAAATTTCCTGCAACTACATATGCATTTTTATTTCCATGTGCTCCTGCATGTATAAATCCAGATACAGATCCCATAACAATAACATTTCCACTTGCTACAACTCTAGCTCCAGAACTTATATCCCCCATAACTACAACATTGCATGTAGCACTTACCTGTGACCCAGATTTCATATCCGTCATTACAATTATATCTCCATCAAACTCAATATTTTCACCTGATCTTAAATTCGTTACGTATTTAGTTTGGAAATTTGTAATTTCTTTTTTATTGTATTCTTCAATAAACTCTACGTCAAATTTAGATGATATATCATCTTTTAACATCATAATTTGTATATCACTTAAATACTCACAGTTTATAGAACAAATCTTTGCTCCATTAAAAAATCCAATAGATGATTCTAATTTATCTATTATGCTATTTTTTATTTCATCAAAAGTCGCTTTTCTTTTGATGTTTACAATTATACCTTTTTTGCTACCTTTAAATTCTACTAATTCACCTGTTGTAAATTCATTCACAGACATAACAACCTCCAGAATGATATATCATTTTATATATTCTTTAAAAAATCTCTAATTCCTTTTTATTTTTTCATTTGTGATACAAAGTTTATGTTTTCTTTTTCTATTGTACCAGTATTTTCATCATTTTTATTATTTTTTTCGCCCTTATTATTGTCTAAATCAAAATATGACCCTAATACCTCTCTAATAAGTAACATTGCATTACTACTACTTTCTCCTTGAGGAATCATAGCAACTACTGCTATTTCAGGATCATCTGCTGGTGCAACTGCTACTGCCCAAGCAAATGACTTATAACTTTCTTTATATGAATCTATTTTTTCATCAGTTATTTTAGGATTTAGTTCTTTTATTGCTTTTCTTAAATACGAAGCATTTACTTTATCAGTGTCTTCTAATTTAACATTGACACCATCTTTTAACTCTTCTTCTAATGACTTTCGTTCTTCCTCTTTTAAATCCTTTCTTTTTAATTCTTCTTTTATTTCATTTATTCTTTCTTCTGTCAATTCCTTTTCTTTTGCTTTTTTCATTTTTTCAGCAAGTTTAACAGCTTCATCTAAAGATACCCCATATGATGACATATGGCTCTTTAAATATTCAACTTCATTTTCAGTAGGTATTTTACCACTTTTTTCTGCAGTACCAGTTTTAGATGCTATACTTATAGGATAATTAGGTCCAAATATTCCTTTTCCTGAACCTTGTGTAGAAACTCTTTTCATACCTTCAATTAAATCTTTTAATTTTTCAGGATTATTGAAATCTATTTTTTCTACTTTATTTTCATCTATATCTACATTATTATAATCATTTGATATAACTCTATCTACTACTGATAATTCTACTAAATTTCCTCCGTTACCAATAGCTGCAACATATCTTGCCATCTGAGCAGGTGTATATTGATTTTCACCTTGACCTATAGATATATTAAATGTATCTGCAGTACTCCATTTTGCAAAATTTAAATAACTAAATACTATAGAGTCTGCTAAAGTTTCTACCCTATCTTCTTTTACCTTCATTTTAGTAAGTCTTTCCATAGCTTCTACTCTACCTACAGTTTTTGTTTCATCTGCCCAAGAAACTATTTCTTCTATCCTATTTTCATATTCTTTAGGATTTTTAGATTTACTTATATCGGTAAAATCATTTGCCATCTCTTTTGTAAGATAATCTCTTAATAAAGTTTTTGTAGTTTCAAGCTTAGCTGCCATATTAGGAACGCTACCTTTTCTTTCGTCTATTTCTTCATTTAATCCAGTATAATCATCAAGACCAAATTTCTTAGCATATTCTATTATGCCTTTTGCTCCAACTTTAACACTTGGGTCTTTCCCACCTGTATAATTTTTACCTGATCCTATAGTGTAAAAATATATATTACAAGATTCTTGTATTGCTTTATACAAATCTGTATATCCATGATTACTTCTAGACTTATGCCATATTAAATCTGCAAAAGGTCTACTTTTAGGTCCTCCTAATCTTATTACTCCAGTATCTTGTATTGCATAGTTTGGGCTTAAACCATTATCTATAGCTGCCATCCCTGTTACCATTTTAAAGGTTGAACCAGGTTGGAATACACCTTGTGTAGCCAAATTAACTTGTGGATTTGCTGCTAAAACATCATTTTTATTTTTAGGCTGTAATGCTTGATAATCTTCATATGATATCCCATTAACAAATTTATTCGGGTCATAATTTGGATAACTTGCCATAGATAAAACATCACCATTTTTGGCATCTATTGCTATAACTGCACCCGATGCAGCATTTTTAGCTACACTTGAAAAAGTTTTGTTTCCATATTTACTTTTATATGTTCCTCCAACCCTAAGTGCTTCTAATACTCCTTTTAGTGCATTTTCAGTATCTTCTTGCAAGTCCTTATCTATACTAAGGTATACTGTATCTCCTGACTTTGGCTCTGATACATCTAATTCCCTAGTTATTCTACCTAATGCATCAACTTGTACCTTTTTATATCCATCAACTCCACGTAGTTGTTCTTCATAGCTTTTTTCTATACCAGATATACCTACAGTATCTCCTTTAGAATAAGTTTTACCTTCTTCTCTATTAAGATACTTATCCTCTTGTCCAGATGGCATTTTCCCCATATGTCCTAATATATGAGATGCTAAAGTTGTATTAGGATAATATCTAACCGGTTCTACAGCTACTGATACCCCAGGTAATTCTATAGCACTTTCTTCAAGTTGAGATATAGTCTTTTGACTTATATCTGTTGCTATAGTTATTGGATTATACTGAGAATATCCTTGAGACTTTATAAGATCTCTAACTACTAATATTTTTCTTGCATCTGAATCGCTTAAGTTTTTATCAATCTTATAATTTTTGTTATTTCTTATTTCATAAAATGCTTTTTTTGCAGTTATTTTACTATTTTCTATACCATAACTTTCTAACCAGTCTTGCTTATTTTTTTGTTCTGTAAATAGCCACTTACTAACTAGAATCGGTGGATAGTATCCATTTTCATTTAGTTTCTTTTGAAGTTTGCTTACCTCTAATTTTCTATCATCTTGAGTAAGTACACCTTCAGACACCAACTGGTCAACTAAATAATAAAAACTTTCTTTTGCATCTAGCTCTTGAGGTATATTGTTATTATTCTTATACTCTCTTATGTTTTTATCAAATGTATAGTAATATTTTCCATTTTGAATATATATAGGAAATTCATCTATGTACTCTTCATTATTTTTTTCTAATAAGTTTATAAGTTTTAAACATATATCATTTGCCATAGACTTGCCGTTAGAGTCTTTTCTTTTTATTTCATCGCCTGATACTTGAACAGTAAATAAATTTTTATTTCCTGCAAGTAACCTTCCATATCTATCTTTTATTTCACCTCTAGGTGCTTTTATTAAAAGTTGCTTATACGTTTTATTCTCAGCTAACTCAGTATAATGTTCATATTTAAAAGTTGTCATATATAATATCTTTACTAATATAACTACAAAAGCTACTAATATAAGATTCTTTATTATAGATAATCTATCTACTTTTTTTCTTTCTTCCATTCAATCACCAACTAATCTTCTTTAAGTTTAAGTATCGATGTTTTAAATAGGTTATATAGTAATACACTCAAAGTTGAATTAATCAAAGGTATAGTTAATATACCTTTAGTAACTAAATTTAATATTCCATAAGTATTATAAACAGGTATTACTGCAACTATATTTACCATAGAATCAAATAAACTAGCTATAAATACTAATGCAAATATGGTTATATTGCTTTCTTTATATATTTTATTTTTTAAGAAGCTGATTCCATATCCTATTGTAAATAAGATTAATGCATTAACACCAAATATACCACCTACAGCTATATCTTTTACAAGACCTATTATAGCACCTATTATACTCGCATCTGTCTCGTCTAAGTAAAGTGATATTATCGTTATGTAAATTGTAAGTAAGTTAAAACTCACATTGAATATGTCTATATAGTTAGTAATACTCATTTCAACTAGTACTAGCAAAATTCCTAAAAGACAAAGTAAAACCTTCTTCATAATTATAATCACCTTTACCCTATATTCCTTGGTTCAACAATAGTCACATCATCTATATTTTTGAAGTTTACATATGGTTTAACTACTACAAACTTCATAGATTTATTTTTATCATCTATAACTTTATCAACTTCTCCTATAGGTATTCCCTCAGGGTATAATCCAAGACCAGATGTTGTTACTACATCACCAGGTAATACGTTATACGAACTATCAAACATATATCCATACAGGTAACCTTTGTTTTTATAATTTTCTTTATCATCTAGTGTAGAGTTTTGAGTTATGACTCCCTTAAGATTAGAGTCTTTTAATAACTTAAAACTTACAGATGATTTTGTATCTAATAAAGATATAGCTTTACTATAGTTATCAGAAACTTCATATACAATTCCTACCAAACCATTCCCATTTATAACTATACTGTCGTCTTTAACACCTTGCTTTCTTCCAGCACCTATAACAAATGAATCATACCAATTTCCATCATTCTTTCCAACTACACTTGTTGAAATACTTTTAGCTTGGTATTTTTCATCTATATAATTTAAAGCTTTTTTTAGACTATCAAGAGATTGAACATCATCTAATTTATTATTTAATGCTATTACCTCTTCTTTTAATTTTTCATTTTCATCTTGTAAACTCTCTAACTTCTTAGAGTTACTTTTATAATTTATTATATCTTTAAAGTTGTCTCTTAAAAATGTAAAACCACTATTTAAATTCTTTCCTATAGGTTCTATTATATCTAAAACAAACTTATCTCCTATAGGATTATTTCCTCCATATCTCCCTATAGATATTCCTACAATTCCAATTAAAGTGATAGCAACTACACCTGTTGCTATCACTTTAAAATTAATCTTTTTTTCTTTTTTATTCTTATCGAATCTCAAAGATATCACCAACTTTTAATTACTTTCTAGCATTCATCATTAATACTTTTTCAAATATTTCTTGATCTTCAACTGACTTACCTGTTCCTAAAGCAACACAATCTAAAGGATTTTCAGCTATTTGTACTGGCATTCCAGTTTCCTGCTTAACTAATTTGTCTAGACCTCTAAGTAATGCTCCCCCTCCAGTTAACATTATTCCGTTTTCCATTATATCTGATGCTAACTCTGGTGGTGTTTTTTCTAAAGTTGACTTTATCGCATCTACTATTGAGTTTATAGGCTCATTTAATGCATCTCTTACTTCTGCTGAACTTATTTCTATTGTCTTAGGTAATCCTGATATTAAATCTCTACCTCTTATTTGCATGTTTTGTTCTTGATCATCCTTAAAAGTAGATCCTATGCTTATCTTTACATCTTCAGCTGTTCTTTCACCTATAGCTAGGTTATATGTCTTTTTAACATAACTAACTATAGATTCATCAAATTCATCTCCACCGATTCTTATTGATTTAGCTGTAACTATACCACCTAAAGATATTATAGCTATTTCAGTAGTACCTCCACCGATATCTACAACCATATTACCTTCTGGCTCTTCTACTCTAAGACCTGCTCCTATAGCTGCAGCCATTGGCTCTTCTATAAGATAAGCATCTCTCGCACCTGCTGTTCTTGCAGCTTCTTCTATTGCTCTTTTTTCTACTTCTGTAACTCCATAAGGAACACATATAGCTATTCTTGGTGTTACAACACCTTTTTTAGCTGCTGCCTTTTGTATAAAGTATCTAAGCATAGATTCAGTAACATCAAAATCAGCTATAACTCCATCTTTCATAGGTCTTATAGCTACTATATTTCCTGGTGTTCTACCTATCATTTTTTTAGCTTCTTCACCAACTGCTAAAACTTCCTTACTGTCATCTCTTATTGCAACAACAGATGGTTCTCTTACTACTATTCCTTCTCCTTTTATGTAAACTAACGTATTAGCTGTTCCTAAGTCTATCCCCATATCTTTTGTCATTTTTTTGAATCCAAACATAGACATGAATCCTTTTTTTTCTTTTTTATCTTTCTTTTCCTTAGTCATAATTGTGCTCCTTCCTATTTTTCAAATTAAATTATCATATTTTCTTTAAAACTAAAATACATTCCGTCTCCAATTATTATATGATCTATAACTTCTATCCCTATTATTTCTCCACAACTAATAAGTCTTTTAGTTATATTTTTATCCTCTACTGAAGGTTCTATACTTCCAGATGGGTGATTATGTATTAAGATAATTTTATTTGAACTCCTTTTTATTGCTTCTATAAAAACTTCTCTCGGATGTACTAGTGATGAGTTTAACGTTCCTACTGATACATCCACATCCGTTATTATTTCATTTTTTGTATTTAAAAGAACTACCTTAAAAACTTCTTTTTTTAGGTATCTTAAACTATCCATATAATATTTATATATATCCCAAGGGTTTTTAACCTTATACTTATTAGGTTTAAAACTTGCGACTCTTCTTCCTAGCTCTAATGCTGCCTTTATCATAGTTGCTTTTGTTAATCCTACACCATCTATTTCGCATAACTCATCAATAGTTATATCTTGTAGATACCTTATGCCTTGAGAATCTTTGTTTATTATATAATTTGCTAGGTCAATTACATTTTTTTGCTTGGTTCCGGTTCTAAGAATAATTGCTAATAACTCTGCATTAGATAAACTATTTTCACCCTGAGCAAGCATTTTTTCTCTAGGCCTTTCTTCTAATGCCATATCTTTAACTGTCATATTTGCATTAAAAGTTTTATTCAGATACATCGCCCTCCATAAAAAGATTTATGTTAAAATATTTTTTTAATAAGTCACTTAGTCTAGATATAGGTAATCCTACTATATTAAAATAATCACCTTGAATTTCCTCTACTAATAGTGCCCCATATCCTTGTATTCCATAAGCTCCTGCCTTATCTAAAGACTCTTTAGTTCTTATATAATCATTTATATCTTCTTCAGATAAATTTTTAAATTTAACATTACTAATTACATAATCTATTATCTTTTTATTGTTATCTAAATTTATTAAGCTAATTCCAGTTATAACCTGATGAGTTCTGCCAGATAAACTTGTTATCATTTTCCTAGCTTCTATCTCATCTTTAGGTTTACCTAATACAGTATTGTCTAATACAACAATAGTATCTGCACTTATAACCAAATCACTTTTTTGTCTAGACGCTATATCTATTCCTTTTTCAAATGCAAGCCTCATCACCATCTGACAAGGAGACTCACCTTCTAATCTTAATTCTTCTATGGAACTTGCCATTATTTTAAATTTAACATTAGTATTTTCTAAAATTTCTTTTCTTCTAGGAGAGGCTGATGCCAAGATTATATTCATTGATTCACCTCATTACAGTACTTAGAATTTGTACTTATTAAGTCTATCATTATATTGTAAAAATTTCAACACAAATGTCGAACGTTTATATATAGTATATATCTAATTTACAATAAAAATTAGTTACATTTTAGTAATATTTGAAATTTGCTAACAACAAAAAAATAAAGGTATGAAAACTCATACCTTTATTCTAACCATATTATATAGTTTTAATAGCTTTTTTAGGACATTTTTGCATACATAAGTGGCAACCTACACATTTAGATTCATCGACAATATGCTTTTGTTTCAATTCACCTTGTATTGCATTAAATTTGCATTGTTTTTTACATATTGTGCATCCAATACAAATATCTTGATGTAAAATGTACCCTATAGAGTAGACAACTAATAAAAAGGTCTACTCTATAGGGTATTTTTGTATATAATTAAATAAATAATA